>Ga0247809_1000825_pt1 | contig 13895 bp, 13 predicted proteins | sample UWRJL104311B1_FD_180951 | JGI IMG/M metagenome (GOLD analysis project Ga0247809, IMG submission 180951) | Plant litter microbial communities from Arlington Agricultural Research Station in Wisconsin, United States - UWRJ-L104-311B-1 | ecosystem: Environmental > Terrestrial > Plant litter >...
CGGCAACGACGCTGCGGAACTCCTGCTGGAGTACACCGCGGCACTCGCGAGCGAACGGCGCGCCGACACGGTGAAGGTCGCGTGCATCGGCATCGACGGCAACGAGGTCGTCGCGACGTTCGTGCTCGGCGAGGGTGCGCCGATCATGGCTGAGACCACGAACTCCCACCAACCCGAGCCGGACAACTCAGCGGCGATTGCCTACATGCGCGAGCGGATGGGCGCACTCAGCCACGGCCCGAAAGTCACAGCCGGTTCCGACGATCTCGGCTCTGACTACCTGCAACACTTCGACGAGACGATCTAGCTGACGTGCACGTCGGGGCGGTGCGCACGATCCGTCTCAGCCCTCCGAAGCACCTCACGGGTGACTGGTGCGACTTCGCCGGTACCCGTGATCAGGAACCGGAACATGTTCGAGATCGGGTTGCCCTCGGTCCACTCGAAGTAGATGCCGGGCACGGTGCCGGTGTGGTCGCGGATCGCGAGCAGCACGGCGGCGAGGGTGTTGGGCACGTTGCCGCTCGCGACCCGCAGCACGCGGTAGCCGTGCGCGATCACGCCGCGCACCACGAGGTCTTCCTCGAAGTTCGACGAGTCGCCCGGGTACACCTCGAGGAACAGCACGGGCGCGCGCGCCGGGATGCCGCTGTCCCTGCGCTCCTCCTTGAGCTTGGCCGCGTACTCGGCCGCGCTGTCGCCGCCCGGCTCGTGGGCGATGACGTGGATCGACCCGTAGTCTTCCGCGTCTGTCGAGAGGAACTGCAGAGCCGCCGGGTCGAGCTCGACCGACGTCGCGCGCAGCTGGAAGGACCGCTGCACGCGCGACACGAGAGACACCACGAGGATGCCGATGATGAAGAGCGCCGCGATGCGCACGCCGTCGGGCCGCTCGATCACGTTGACGACCGTCGTGTAGACGAAGACCAAGGCGATGAGCGCGAACCCCACGGTGCGCTTGCGCTGCTTGCGGTGCAGCGCCGAGAGGGTCACCGCCACCGATGCCGAGGTGATGAGCACGAGCACGCCCGTGGCGTAGGCGCCGCCCTGCGCGTCGACGTCGGCCTGGAACGCGACCGTGATCGCGAAGGCGATCACCGTGAACACGATCACCAGCGGTCGCACGGCGCGCGCCCACTGCGGCGCCATGCCGTAGCGCGGCAGGTAGCGCGGAACGAGGTTGAGCAGCCCGGCCATCGCCGACGCGCCCGCGAACCAGAGGATGCAGATCGTGCTCACGTCGTAGACGGTGCCGAATCCGTTGCCGAGGTATTCGTGCGCGAGGTAGGCGAGGGCGCGGCCGTTCGCCTCGCCGCCCGACTGGAACTCCTCCTGCGGGATCAAGAAGGTCGTGACGGTGCTCGAGGTGATCAGGAACGCGCTCATGATGAGCGCCGCCGTGGTCAGCAGCCGCTGTGCCCCGCGGATGCGCCCGGCCGGGTTCGCCTCGGTGTCATCCGCGCCTCCCGTGATCTGCGGCATGACCGCGACCCCGGTCTCGAAGCCCGAGAGGCCGAGCGCGAGCTTCGGGAACACGAGCAGCGCGATGCCGACCATGAGCAGCGGGTTGCTGTGCTGGGCCGTGAGCGCTTGCCACCAGTCGCCGACCACGGTGAAGTCGCTGCCGATGTGCGCGAACGCCACCACGATCACGATCGCGTTGAGCAACAGGAAGACCGCGACGAGCACGACCGCGATCGAGATCGCCTCTTTGAAGCCGCGCAGGAAGACCGCGGCGAGCAACCCCACGAAGACGAGGGTGATGAGCACCTCGTTGCCCTCGAACCACGCCGGGGCGAACGGGTTCTCCACGGCGTGGGCCGTGGCATCCGCGGCGGAGAGCGTGATGGTGATCATGAAGTCGGTCGCGGCGAAGCCGAGCAGCACGAGCACGAAGAGCTTGCCGCCCCACCAGGGCAGCAGCCGTTCGAGCATCGCGATCGATCCCTCGCCGCGGAAGCTCTCGCGCGCGACGCGGCGGTAGACCGGTAGCGCGCCGAACAGGGTGAGGAGCACGAGCACGATCGTCGCGAGCGGCGAGAGGAGGCCGGCCGCTACGGCGGCGATCGCGGGCTGGTAGCCGAGGGTGGAGAAGTAGTCGACTCCGGTGAGGCACATCACGCGCCACCAGGAATGGGTCTTCTCGACGGTCTCGGCGTGCGGGCCGGGGTGCGCGCCCGCGCGTTCGGAGAGCCCGCTGAGCAGCCAGTCGCGCGACCGCCGACGGGGCGCGCTCGGCGTGCCGGTAGAGATTTTCGACACGATTGACCCCTCGGTTACGGAACGCGCTCTATACGTTAGGTCTTCCGGCCTCCGCGGGTGCGTTCTGCCGCCGGATCGGGCCGTAAGGATTCCGTAAGGATTACGGCGAACGGTTAGTCTGGGCCGGTGAGCGGGGAAGACGTCGTCGGGCTGGTGCTGGAGACCCTGACGCTGCTCGGTTTCGCCGTCGGGCTGCTCTGCCTCGCGGCGGCGGTCGTGATCCGCCTGGCCGACGGGCAGTGGGTCGCCACGACGGCGGTGGTGCTGCGCGACTCCGGATCGCCGCTCGTGCGCTGGCTCACCGAAGAGGGCTCGCTCTACACGCGGCCGCTCGACGACCACGAGAACGACCACGTCGGACCGGGCGACGAAGCCCCGGTGTTCTACAGCCGCAGGGTGCCCGACCACATGCGTTTCACCCGGCGCCACGAGGCGGAGCGGGCGCTCGTGCTCGTCTTCGCGATCGCCACAGGGCTGGGCGTGGTGAGCGTCATCGCGTCGACCGTGCACCTCGTGGCGGTCGGGGCGTGACCGTGCCGGGCGACGCCATGGACCGCGACCGGGACGGGGATCGCGCGCACAGGGATGGCGCGGACAGGGACCACGACGCGATCGTCGACGGCCGCGACGAGACGCCGAACGAGCGGCTCGACCGCAACTGGGGCGAACTGCTGCAGGAGCTCCGCGTCATCCAGACGGGCATCCAGATCCTGACCGGCTTCTTGCTCGCGGCGGTGTTCCAGTCGCGGTTCTCCGACCTCGACCGGTTCCAGGTGACGGTGTACCTCTGCCTCGTCGTGACGTCGATTTTGACGACGCTCTTCGGGCTGGCCCCGGTGAGCCTGCACCGGCTGCTGTTCGGGCGCCAGGCCAAGGCGACCGTGGTGCGCTACACCGACCGCTACGTGCAGGTGACGCTCGCCGGCGTCGCGGTCACCGTGACCGGCATCGGCCTGCTGATCTTCGACTTCGTGCTGGGGCGGGCGTGGGGCATCGCCGTCGCGGCGGTGCTCGTCGTGCTCATCGTCGTGCTGTGGGTGCTGGTGCCGCGCAGGTTGCGCGCCACCAGCCGCCCGGAGCGCTAGACGAGGGTCGCGACGTCGATCACGAAGCGGTAGCGCACGTCGGAGGCGAGCACGCGCTCGTAGGCCTCGTTGATGTAGTCGGCCGAGACCAGTTCGGTCTCCGGCGCGATGCCGTGCTCGGCGCAGAAGTCGAGCATCTGCTGGGTCTCCTCGATGCTGCCGATGTTCGAGCCGGCGAACGAGCGGCGCATGCCGATGAGGCTGAACGCGCGCACGGGAAGCGGCTCCGACGGTGCGCCGACGTTGACGAGCGTGCCGTCGGCCGCGAGCAGGGAGAGGTAGGCGTTGATGTCGACCGACGCGCTCACGGTGTTGATGATGAGGTCGAAGCGGCCCGCGAGGTCGGCGAACGTGGCGGGGTCGCTCGTGGCGTAGTAGTGGTCGGCGCCGAGGCGCAGGCCGTCGTCCTTCTTGCTCAGCGACTGCGAGAGCACCGTGACCTCGGCGCCCATCGCGTGGGCGATCTTCACGCCCATGTGGCCGAGCCCGCCCATGCCCACGATCGCGACGCGCGAGCCGGGGCCGGCGTTCCAGTGCGCGAGGGGCGAGTAGGTGGTGACGCCGGCGCAGAGCAGGGGAGCCGCCTTCTCGAAGGGGATCGACTCGGGCACCTTCAGCACGAAGTCCTCGACGACCACGATGTGGGTCGAGTAGCCGCCCTGGGTGATGGTGCCGTCGACGTCGGTGGCGGCGTAGGTTCCGGTGTTGCCCTTGAGGCAGTAGTTCTGCTTGCCGGCGAGGCAGTTCACGCACTCGCGGCAGGAGTTGACCATGCAGCCGACGCCGACCCGGTCGCCGACGCGATGCGTCGTGACGTCGGAGCCGACCTCGGCGACGATGCCGACGATCTCGTGCCCGACGACCTGCGGGTAGGCGATCTGGCCCCACTCGCCGCGCACGGTGTGGATGTCGGAGTGGCAGATGCCGGAGTACTTGATCTCGATGAGCACGTCCTGCGCGCCGACGTCGCGGCGTTCGATGGTGGTCTTGACGAGGGGTTCGGTGGCGGAGGGCGCGGCGTAGGCGTTCACGGTAAGCATGGATCGAATGTACGCCCTGCGACATGTGTGGATTATCAACGTGGCGCGCGCGGAGACCCCTCGCGACGGGCCGGAACAGTGGTGGGATGTCGGTGCGCGGGTCTACCCTGACGAAGTCGAATCCCGTTCGTAATGCCCCTTTCGTCATGCATGGAGACCCAATGCTGGGAAGAATTCTCGTCCGCTATCTGAAGCCGTACCGCTGGCAGCTCGTCGGCGTGCTCGTGTTCCAGTTCGTCGCGGCGCTCGCCTCGCTCTACCTCCCGACGCTCAACGCCGACATCATCGACAAGGGCGTCGCGACGGGCGACACCGGCTACATCTGGACGACCGGCATGATGATGCTCGGCATCTCGCTGGCACAGATCGTCGCGTCGGTCATCGCCACGTATTTCGCCGCACGTGCCGCGATGCAGGCGGGCCGCGACATCCGCAACGACGTCTTCGAGCGCGTCAGCGCGTTCTCCGAGCGCGAGGTGACCCAGTTCGGCGCCGGCTCGCTGATCACCCGCAACACCAACGACGTCACGCAGGTGCAGATGCTCGCGATGATGGGCGCGACGATGCTCGTGTCGGCACCGCTGCTCGCTATCGGCGGCGTGATCATGGCGCTGCGGCAAGACATCGGCCTCAGCTGGATCATCGGCGTGGCCGTGCCGGTGCTGCTGGTGATGGTCGGGGCGATCGTGTCGCGCATGGTGCCGCTGTTCCGGCTGTTCCAGAAGCGGCTCGACGCCGTCAACCGCATCATGCGCGAGCAGCTCACCGGCATCCGCGTCGTTCGCGCTTTCGTGCGCGAACCGATCGAGGAGAAGCGCTTCGGCCAGGCCAACACCGACATCATGGACGTCGGCCGTCGCGTCGGCTCGCTGTTCGTGCTGCTGTTCCCGCTCGCCATGCTCGTGCTCAACGTCACGGTCATCGCCGTGATCTGGTTCGGCGGCATCCGCGTCGACCAGGGCGACATCGAGATCGGCACGCTGTTCGCGTTCATGCAGTACGTGGGCCTGATCCTCGGCGGCGTGCTCATGGCGAGCTTCATGACGATCATGATCCCGCGCGCCGCGGTGTCGGCCGAGCGCGTCTCTGCGGTGCTCGCGAGCGAGACGACGCTGCTCAGGCCCGACGATGCCGCGACCACGCTGCCCGAGCCCGGCACGGTCGAGTTCCGCGACGCCGGGTTCACCTATCCGGGCGCCGAACGCGCCGTACTCGGCGGCATCAGCTTCCGGGCGGAACGCGGCCAGACCGTCGCCATCGTGGGTTCCACCGGTGCCGGCAAGACCACCCTCGTCTCCCTCATCCCACGGCTGTTCGACGTGACCGCCGGCTCGGTGTCGGTCGGCGGCGTCGACGTGCGCCAGGCCGACCTCGACCTGCTCTGGTCGGGCATCGGCCTCGTGCCGCAGCGCCCGTTCCTGTTCTCGGGCACCGTGGCATCCAATCTCCGCTTCGGGCGAGAGGATGCGACGGACGACGACCTCTGGCACGCCCTCGAGATCGCTCAGGGTCGCGACTTCGTCGAACAGATGGAGGGCCGCCTCGACGCGCGCATCGCCCAGGGCGGCACCAACGTGTCGGGCGGCCAACGCCAGCGGCTCGCGATCGCCCGCGCGATCGTGCACCGTCCCGAGGTGCTCGTGTTCGACGACTCGTTCTCGGCGCTCGACCTCACGACCGACGCGCGGCTGCGGCAGGCGCTGTGGCGCGAGCTTCCCGAGGTGACCAAGATCGTGGTCGCGCAGCGCGTCTCGACCATCACCGACGCCGACCGCATCGTGGTGCTCGACGACGGCGCCATGGTCGGCATCGGTACCCACGACGAACTGCTCGCGTCGAGCGAGACCTACCGCGAGATCGTGCAGTCCCAGCTCGGAATGGAGGCCACGGCATGACGAACGAATTCCCCGGCCCGCTGCCGGTCGACGAAGACGAACGGCTCGAGCTCGAGCTCGCCGAGAAGGCACGGCTCTCCTCCGACTCGTGGGACAGCGTCGCGCCGGGCAAGGCCGCCGACTTCGGCGCGAGCTTCAAGCGCCTCATCGGCCTGCTGCGCCCGCACGCCTTCGCGTTCGCCTTCGTCTCGCTCCTCGGCGCGATCAGTGTGCTGCTCACCGTGATCGCGCCCAAGGTGCTCGGCGAGGCCACCAACATCATCTTCGAGGGCTTCATCTCGGCCCAGCTGCCCTCGGGCATCTCGCAGTCGCAGGCCGTCGATCAGCTGCGCGCGGCGGGGCAGGGCGACCTCGCCACGATGGTCGGCGCGATGCAGATCATGCCGGGCGAGGGCGTCGACTTCGCCCGTCTCAGCCAGATCCTCGTGCTCGTGCTCGCGCTGTATCTCGTGGCCTCCGTGCTCGGCTGGCTGCAGGGCTACGTCATCAACGTGATCATGGTGCGCACCATGTGGCGCCTGCGCGAGGCGGTCGAGGCCAAGATCAACCGCATGCCGCTGTCGTACTTCGACCGGGTGCAGCGGGGCGAGCTGCTCAGCCGCGTCACCAACGACATCGACAACATCACCCAGACGATGCAGCAGTCGCTCTCCGGCGCCCTGACCGCGGTGCTCACGGTGGTGGGCGTGCTCATCGCGATGTTCTCGATCTCCTGGCAGCTCGCGCTCGTCGCTCTCGTGAGCCTGCCGCTCATGGCGGTCATCTTCGGCATCATCGGCCCGAAGTCCCAGAAGGCGTTCGGCATCCAGTGGCGCAAGATGGGCGCGCTCAACGCCCGCGTCGAGGAGTCGTTCTCGGGCCACGCGCTGGTCAAGGTCTTCGGCCGCGAGCACGACTCGCACGAGAAGTTCAAGGCCGAGAACGAGGCGCTCTACCAGGCCAGCTTCAAGGCGCAGTTCCTGTCGGGCATGATCATGCCCGGCATGATGTTCATCGGCAACCTCACCTACGTGGGCATCGCGGTGCTCGGCGGCCTCATGGTCGCCGGCGGCCAGTTGCGCCTCGGCGACGTGCAGGCGTTCATCCAGTACTCGAGCCAGTTCACCCAGCCGCTCTCGCAACTGGGCGGCATGGCGGCGGTCGTGCAGTCGGGCACCGCCTCGGCCGAGCGCGTCTTCGAGCTGCTCGACGCCGACGAGCAGGAGGCCGACGCCGAGAGCGCTCCGGCCCCGGTCGAGGGCGACGGCACGATCGAGTTCCAGAACGTGGCCTTCTCCTACGATCCGCAGCATCCGCTCATCCGCGACCTGTCGTTCTCGGTCAAGCCGGGGCAGACGGTCGCGATCGTCGGCCCCACCGGCGCGGGCAAGACGACGCTCGTGAACCTCATCATGCGGTTCTACGAGCTCGACGGCGGCCGCATCCTGCTCGACGGGCAGGACATCGCGACGCTGCGCCGCCGCGACGTGCGCGCCCGCACCGGCATGGTGCTGCAAGACCCGTGGCTGTTCGCCGGCACCATCCGCGAGAACATCCGCTACGGACGGCAGGATGCCACGGACGACGAGGTGCTCGACGCCGCCCGCGCCACCTACGTCGACCGTTTCGTGCACTCGCTGCCCGACGGCTACGACACCCAGCTCGACGAAGAGGCCTCGAACGTCTCGGCGGGCGAGAAGCAGCTCATCACGATCGCACGCGCCTTCGTGGCCCAGCCGTCGGTGCTCATTCTCGACGAGGCGACATCCTCGGTCGACACCCGCACCGAACTGCTGCTGCAGCAGGGCATGGCCGCGTTGCGCGAGGGGCGCACCTCGTTCGTGATCGCGCACCGGCTCTCGACCATCCGCGACGCCGACCTCATCCTCGTAATGGAGTCGGGCGACATCGTCGAGCAGGGCACGCACGACCAGCTCATCACGAGCAAGGGCGCCTACTACCGGCTGTACAACTCGCAGTTCGAGGGCGCCACCGACATCGACGCCGAGTTCGAGGCCGTGACCGCGAGCGAGCCCGCTCGGGGGCCCGCGGCGGAGTAGCGGCGGCGGTCGACCGCCGGTCGGGGCGCGAGACGACCACGGGACGTAGGTAAGGTCGAAGCATGAAGAACCGCACCCTGGTCGTCGTCGCGTTCGCATCGATGTTCGTGTCCCTGCTGCTCCGGCTGGCCGGACCGGCGCCGGAGTTCGTTGCCGGACTGTCGTTGGCGCTCCAGGTCGCCGGCATCGTGATCCTCGCGGTCTACATCGCGGGATACCTGCGCGACCGCGTGCGGGCCCGCGCGTAGGACACACCGTGACGACGGCTCTCTACGCCCGGCTCGACGGGATATTCGCCGCGCGCGACCGGGCCGACATGGCCCCGACGATCGCCGCGCTCGTGCCGATCCACGACGAGCACCCGAACGACCCCCGGGTGCTCTACGAACTCGCCGGCGCCTACGACACCGCGGGCGAGGAGGCCACCGCGCTCGGCTTCTACGAGCGTGCCATGGCGAGCGGCCTGGCCGGAGACATCCGCCGCCGCTGCTACCTGCAGTACGGCAGCACGCTGCGCAACCTCGGTCGGATCGACGAGTCGGTCGCGGTCTTCGCGCGGGCCAGGGCCGAGTTTCCCGAGTCTGTGGCGCTCGGCGCGTTCGAGGCCCTCACATTCCACGCGGCCGGCAGGCCGAACACCGCGCTCGCGAGCCTGCTCGAGCTGCTCGCCGACCACGTGGACGCGCCCGAACTCGACCGTTACAAGCCCGCCCTGCGGGGCAACGCCGAGTATCTGCTCTCGCTCGACGCAGACCACCCGGCCAGCTAGCCGAACACAGCCAGGGGCGCGTTGCCGAACCAGAGCACCGGCAGCCCGAGCACGGCGAGCACCGACCCTGCGACGATGCCGAATAGCGACGCCCGCCGGCCCTCGCCAGAGCCGGCCAGCGCGATCCGGCGACCGCGGGCGCCGAAGGCGATCGCCCCGACGCAGAGCCCGACGACGACGGCGAACGCCAGGAGCGCGAGCGGCCAGAGCAGCAGCCCCGCCGCGCTGCCCGAGACGTAGAGCGGACCCCACGTCGTGAGGAAGGCCGCCGACCCGCGCGGCGGCTCGCGGGTGGGTATTGGCTGGGGACGGGAATACCTCGCCGCGGCGAGTGTTCTGTCCGTGTCATCCGATTCTCGAAAGGCTTTTCCATGGACCTGTTCTCCCCGCTCGCGCTTGGCGACCTCAAGCTCGCCAACCGCATCACGATGGCCCCGATGACGCGCATGCGTTCCAACGACGAGGGCGTACCCGGCGAGCTCGTCGCCGAGCACTACACCCAGCGCGCCGGCCTCGGGATGATCGTGACCGAGGGCGTCTTCCCCACGCAGGTGTCGAAGGCATACACGGGCCAGCCCGGCATCGAGACCGACGCTCAGGTCGAGGGCTGGAAGACCGTCACCGACTCCGTGCACGCCGCGGGCGGAACCATCGTCATGCAGCTCATGCACGGTGGCCGCGTCACCCACACCGACGTCAACGGCAGCGACCGCATCGTCGCGCCGAGCGCCGTCGCCATCGACGGCGAGATCTACACCCCCGCCGGCAAGCAGGCCTTCCCGGTGCCGCACGCCCTGACCGCCGAAGAGCTCGAGGCGACCAAGGCCGCCCACGTCGCCGCGGCCCGCAACGCCATCCGCGCCGGATTCGACGGCGTCGAGATCCACAGCGCCAACGGCTACCTGCTGCACGAGTTCCTCTCGCCCGTGTCGAACGTGCGCGACGACGAGTTCGGCGGCAGCCCCGAGAACCGCGCCCGCTTCGGCATCGAGGTCACCCGCGCGATCGCCGAGGCCATCGGAGCGGGTCGCACCGGCATCCGCATCTCGCCCGCGCACAACATCCAGGACGTCGTCGAGACCGACGCGGCCGACGTGCGCGCCACCTACGAGGCGCTCATCGACGGCATCTCCGACCTCGGACTCGCCTACCTGAGCGTGCTGCACGGCGACTTCACCGGCGAACTCGTGCAGGACCTGCGCGCCCGCTTCGGCGGCAAGGTCATCGCGAACACCGGCTTCGGCGCGGTCACCTCGCGCGACGAGGCGACCGAACTGATCTCCGGGTCGCACGCCGACGCGATCGCCGTCGGCCGTCTCGTGATCTCGAACCCCGACCTCGCCGCCCGCTGGGCGCAGGAGGCCCCGGAGAACGAGCCCGACGCCGCGCTGTTCTACACCCCCGGCGCCCGCGGCTACACGGACTACCCGACGCTCGCCTCGGCGTAGCCCCGAACCGTCATCCCCACCGCCCGCCGTCGCCTCGTGACGGCGGGCGGTGTCGTCTGTGGCGGGTAGCCAGCGTCAGTCGGCCGCCAGCGTCACCCGGGTGCGGGCGTCTCCCAGCCGGGGTCGAGCATGAGGGCGCGCAGCCGCGCGAGGGTGTCGCGCAACAGCTCGGGCAGGTCGGTCTCGCCGCCCGCGCTCAACCACCGCCCGATCGCCGTGCCGAAGACCGCGACCGTGACCTGCGCGGTGAGCGCGGCCGTGAGCTCGTCGACGCCGCGGGCGACGAAGCCGTCGTGCATCGCCTGAGACAGCCCGGACACCTTGTGCATCTCGCGCTCCTGCAGCGCCTCGTCGGAGCGGATCACCGCCTTGCGCTCCATGAACAGGTCGACCCCGCCCGCGAACTGCGCCGCCGCGACGGCCTCGAGGTTGCCGGCGATGATCTGCATCGGCGTGTGGTCGGCGGGTGCTTCGGCGATCATCCGCGATGCGAGGGCCGCGACATCCGACTCATTGGCGAACAGCACCTCCCGCTTGTCGGCGAAGTGACGGAAGAACGTGCGCGTCGTCAGCCCGGCCCGCGCCGTGATCTGCGGCACGGTCGTCTCGGCGAAGCCGTGCTCGGTGAACAGGTCGAGCGCGGCGCGCTCCAGTCGTTCGCGAGTGTCGGGCTGCCATCTGCTCATGCTCCCATCCTAGTGATGACATTTCGTGTCGTCATGGGTTAGAGTGATGGCACGCCGTGTCATCAACGAACAGGAACCGAAATGCCGACCAACTCCGCAGCCGTCCTCGCATCGCCCTTCGCCGACCTCGTCGTGCGCCCCGCGCCGTATCCCGCGCCCGGGCCCGACCATCTACTGATCCGCAACCGCGCGATCGCCGTGAATCCGCTCGATTCGATGAAGCAGACCACGGGCAACATGATGTTCGGCTGGCTGCCGTATCCGACCGTCTTGGGCGAGGATGTCGCGGGCGAGGTCGTCGGCGTCGGCAGCGCCGTCACCCGCTTCCGCGAGGGCGACCGCGTCTTCGCGTACGCCGTCGGCATGGAGAAGGGCAGCGACCACGTGGCCGAGGGCGGCTTCCAGGAGGTCACCGTTGCGTCCGAGGCACTCGCCGCCCCCATCCCGGACGGCATGGCGTTCGAGGACGCCGCCGTGCTGCCGCTCGCCGTGTCGACCGCCGCGTCCGCCCTGTTCCAGCGCGACCAGCTCGCGCTGCGGCACCCGGGGGCCGCCGTCGCAGCGGGCGAAGAGGGCGAGGTCGTCGTGGTGTGGGGCGGCTCGACGAGCGTCGGCAGCAACGCGATCCAGCTCGCGGTCGCCGCCGGCTACACGGTCGTGACGACCGCCTCGCCGCACAACCACGACCGGATGCGTGCCCTCGGCGCGACGCACGTGGTCGACTACGCGAGCCGCAGCGCTGTCGCCGACCTGGTCGCGGCCGTCGGGGAAGCGCGCGTTGCCGGGCTGCTCGCGGTCGGCACCGGTTCTGCCGAGCCGACCGTGGCCGTCGCGATCGCGACGGGCGCCAAGCGCGTCTCGCTCACCAGCCCCTCGGTCTCGTTCGACGGACTGCCGAAGCGCGGCGGCCCGAGCGTCGCGCTCGTGCGGATCGGCCTACGCCTCGTGGCGGGCAACGTCGCGCTGCAGGCGCGCTGCCTCGTCCGCGGCATCCGCACCCGCTTCGTCTGGGGGAGTTCGCTCCGCAACAACGAGGTCGGGCCGATGCTCTGGTCGCGGTTCCTGCCCGAGGCGCTCGCCGCGGGCGGGTTCGTCGCGGCGCCGACCCCGCAGGTGGTCGGTCACGGGCTCGAGAACGTGCAGGTCGCGCTCGATACGCTGCGCGGCGGGGTCTCCGCCCGCAAGCTGGTCGTCACGCTCTAGACGTTGCGGGCGCGCGGCCGAGCCCGACGCCGGTGAGGCTGGGAGTGGGCTGTGGGTCGCGCGGGCCCAGGGAACTTCTTTCCGGGGGTCTGCGTTATACCCATCGAGACCCAGGAATCGCGGCAGCCAGCGGCGACGGGTCGAGAAGGAGAAACCCCATGACAACCAGCTACCGCAAGACGCCCGAGGCCGTGGCGGGCCTGACGCCCACGCAGTACAGGGTGACCCAGGAGGCGGCCACCGAGCCCGCCTTCCGCAACCGCTACTGGGACAACAAGCTCGACGGCATCTACGTCGACGTCGTGTCCGGCGAGCCGCTGTTCGCCTCGACCGACAAGTACGACAGCCGGTCGGGCTGGCCGAGCTTCACAGTCCCGATCGATGCGGCTAACGTCGTGATGAACGAGGATCGAGAATTCGGCATGGTGCGCACCGAGGTGCGCTCGGCCCACGGCGACAGCCACCTCGGTCACGTGTTCGACGACGGCCCGGCCGAGGCCGGCGGGCTGCGGTATTGCATCAATTCGGCGGCGCTGCGGTTCATCGCGGTCGACGATCTGGAGAAAGAGGGCTACGGAGACTTCCGCAGCCTGTTTACGAGCGAGGAGGCCACACGATGAGCGGGACTACTGAGAAGGCGACACTGGCGGGCGGCTGTTTCTGGGGCGTCGAGGAGCTCGTGCGCAAGCGCGAGGGCGTGCTCTCCACGCGCGTCGGCTACACCGGCGACCCGAACACCCCCAACGCCACCTACCGCAACCACGGCGACCACGCCGAGGCGATCGAGATCACCTTCGATCCCGAGAAGACGAGCTTCCGCGACATCCTGGAGTTCTTCTTCCAGATCCACGACCCGTCGACGAAGGACCGTCAGGGCAACGACCGCGGCCGCAGCTACCGCTCGGCGATCTACTACGCCGACGCGGAGCAGGAGCGCGTCGCCCGCGACACGATTCTCGACGTCGACGCGTCGGGCCTCTGGCCCGGCAAGGTCGTGACCGAGGTCGAGCCCGTCGGAGACTTCTGGCTGGCCGAGGAGGAGCACCAGGACTACCTGCAGAAGTACCCGGAGGGCTACACGTGCCACTACGTGCGCCCGGGCTGGAAGCTTCCGCACCGCGAACAGGTCGCCAGCTGACCCGATCGCACCCACGGCCGTCGCCCCTCCCGGGCGGCGGCCGTCGTCGTTTCCGGGCTAGGCGCGGATGCCGGCCACCCGGTCGAGCCAGTCGCCGAACAACGCGGTCTCGGCCGGGCTGAAGCCATCGAGCCCAGACAGTGCGGAGCGCAGGGTGACGGCCGAAGCTGTAATGGGCGAGGTGTCGGCGGTCGCGGCATCCGTCAGTATCTTCGCGCAGACCGAGTCCCACAGCACGTCGGCGAGCGACGGGTCGCGCTCGTCGTCGCGCTGCTCGATGAGCGTGAACACGACGCCGGTGCCGGCCGAGCGGATGAGCTCGACGGCGGT
>Ga0247809_1000826_pt1 | contig 13894 bp, 14 predicted proteins | sample UWRJL104311B1_FD_180951 | JGI IMG/M metagenome (GOLD analysis project Ga0247809, IMG submission 180951) | Plant litter microbial communities from Arlington Agricultural Research Station in Wisconsin, United States - UWRJ-L104-311B-1 | ecosystem: Environmental > Terrestrial > Plant litter >...
GCGTTTTATTGAAACGTTTGCTGCATTGTTTAGTGAAATTATTGGGTGTCATATACAGTAATGATGCGTATTCACTTGGTTTATGCAGCGATAAGAAATTTTCTTCAAGCAATATTTTAAACTGATCCATTTTTTCATCTTTTTGAAAATTTTGTTTCTCAGTAGTCATTTTCAGACTGCTCGATTTGGCAAGTACCAGCTGGAGATAGGAGCGTAATACAATTTCTGATGGAGTCTGTTGTTGGATCTCGTCAATAATCTGATCGACTAACTGGCAATACAATTGATGTTGTTCAGGAGTTAATTGTATCGAAGGCTCAATGTAAATATTGTTAAATAATAATCCATTGCAGGCCACCTCTTTTCTATGATATTCTATACAGTAAAAGTCACCATGAAATTGTAATGTAGTGTAGGTTAATGGCGAAATTTCCTTGATCGATATAGATTGTTGCGGCGTTGAAAATAGTATCACAGGAGCACTAAAAGAAAAAGAAGCAAAATCAGCATGATAAATTCCTTCACCTTTACTTACCAATAAGATAGTATATTCGCTAAATTGTAAAGGAGTATCTAATAAATTAGTTTCAGATTTTTCTATTCCTAAGAGTAAGGTTTTATTTTCTGAGAATACTTTGTTCATTTTCGACTTTGGATTGGATATGATTGTAAATTTATAGAATGAATTGTTGTTATTCAATACTATTTAGAAAGATATCACAAAATAGCATTTAATTATATAATAAGTATGCATTAATTGCGTCGTTAGACGCTAAGACCATTTTGCTTACTATTTTGTGTTTATCAATTTGATGAATTGTTTCAGGACTAAAAGAGCAAATTATTTGAACTAAAAGAATGTTTTTTTTTTAATGCGTGTGTACCATTATGCAAATTGCAGAACCAACAGTTTACAATTAATTTTTATATTTGATAATTAGAATGAATAAAATGAGCGAAAAAACGAAACCGTATGCCTTAATAACGGGCGCCAGCAAAGGCATTGGAAAAGCTATTGCTTATGAATTGGCCAAACAGGGTTATCCGCTATTGCTTGTTGCAAGAAGTGAAGCCGAATTAAAAGCATTATCTGATGAGCTGAAGGTTCAATACGGCAGCAATGCTTATATTTTATCGATTGATCTTTCGACAGATGGTGCATCGCAAAAAGTAACCGATTGGATAAAAACGAATAATTATCCCGTTGGTTTTTTAGTGAATAATGCGGGTTATGGTGTTTGGGGCGATTTTAGTCAGTCTTCTTTAACCGATCAGATTGGCATGATGCAGCTTAATATGAATGTCGTAGTAGAGCTTTCACATTTATTAGTGCCTATACTTTCACAAGAAAAACAAGCTTACATTTTGAATATATCGAGTACTGCTGCTTACCAGGCTGTACCTACGCTGGCTGTTTATTCAGCCACAAAAGCTTTTGTTTTATCTTTTACTCGTGCCCTGCGTTTCGAACTTGCCCAAACTTCCATTTCAGTAACCTGTTTCAGTCCGGGTCCGGTTGATACCGGTTTTGCTTCAAGAGCTGGTTTAGATGCTTTTAGCAAAATGGCCGAAAAGTTTAATATGCAGCCTGATGAAGTGGCAAAAATGGCGGTAAAAGCCATGTTCAACAAAAAATCAGAAGTTATTCCGGGTTTTACCAATATCATTTCGGTTTATGCCAACCGCATACTACCAAAGGCTTTCATCGAAAAAACCGCTGCCGGAATTTATAAAATTTAATTTTTTCAAAAAAAAATAAAAAAAAATTCTTTGCAAATAAGAAATTATATTACATTTGCATAAATATCTACTAATTCTATAGAGTATATCTAATATGAGAAATAAGTTTAATTTTACTAAAGATCGAATGCACGCCAACACTATGCGAATGTGTTGCTGTTGTTGCTGTTGCAAATCTTTCAGATAAAATTTCAAACACTATTATTTCATTTATTAAATATATTTATCATGGTATCTTCATATAAAACATTTACCCTTACTGAGCAATTAACTGCTGAGCAAACAAATTTTTTTAACGAACATGGTTTTATCCATTTCAAAAAATTTATAAATCCGGAAACGGTTTCATCGATCATTGATGCCTCTAAACAAGTGGAGCAAAAATGGATAGACAACGACCTTCAAAAAGTAAATGGCGTTCCCATTAAATACGGAAAAGATTTAGACGGTTCTCCAATTGTACAACGTTTTGCTTTTATCAATCAGCATCATCAAACCTTAAGCGGACTTTTACTTGATCCAAGATTCAATAGTTTATTACCATTGGCAGGCGAGGGCTCGAGATTGGGTACTGAAGAAAAAGACGGAATGGTTTTTAATCATTATATCAACGGGCCAGAAAGTAAGTTTACTAAAATGGGCTGGCATACAGACGGTTTAAGAGATATTTTTTACGGTGGAAAATTAAACCCGATGCTCAATGTTGGTATTCACTTAAGCACTTTACAACCCGAAAACGGAGGCCTTAAAATCATTCCGGGTACGCACAAGCAAAGTGTTTATCAAATGCTTTTTCGTAAAAAATACTTTTTAGATAATAAACCCGATCCGCAGGAAATAGCTATCACTCCGGAAGCTGGAGATTTAACCATTCACGATGGCCGTTTGTGGCACAGAGTGGCAGAATCAACTATCCGTGGCGAAGCAAGCAGAAGAAGAGTTATTTACGTTCCCATTATAGCAGGAAAATATGCTCCTAAAGATGAGAACAGCCCAACGGTTTTTTATCAACGTTTTGCCGGTATTGTTAAATAATTATGCTGATTGCCCTCGCATTTAGTTATCTGGTTAGATCAGGTAAGCTAAAAAGAACCAGCGATTTCTTTAAAAAAACGCAAAGGAAAATAAAATTGAAAATTATAAAACTAGAATTGGCTTACTCGCAGGCTTAGTAATATTGTTTTATTAATGGGAAAAGAAACACAGGGTGAAGATTTTAGTGCAATTGCACAAAGAACATTTTCAGACCGTAAGCGCACTAATATTTTAAAAAAAGCAGAACAGTCTACCATTGTATTTTTGCTTCCAAAGGTACCTAAATTCATTTCGCCAAACGTACTCACTTTCATTGGTACATTGGGTTCGGGACTCGTTTTTTTAGCTTTTGTTTTAGGTACTTATTTAGCCAATTGGTATTTGTTTTTAGGTATTATCGGATTGGCTATAAATTGGTTAGGCGATTCTTTAGATGGAAGACTGGCTTATTATAGAAATATTCCACGCCGTTGGTATGGTTTTGCACTTGATATTATTGCCGATTGGATCGGTATTGTACTTATAGGCTTTGGCTACTACATTTATGCTGAAAATGGCACACAAATAGTAGCCTTTGCTTTTGTCGCCTTGTATGGCTGGTCTATCATTATCAGCCAGTTGCGCTACAAAATTACAGATGAATACAGTATAGATTCTGGCGCTGTTGGTCCAACAGAACTTCGATTTATTATTGCTTTCATTTTAATTGCAGAAGTTTTATTTCCGGGATCAATTACCTATTTGGCTGGTTTGATCACTATTATATTGCTGATAATTAATATCATAGATAGCGTAAAGCTTTTAAAGCTGGGCGATTTAAAAGATAAAAACCAAGACTGATATGTTCAGCAAAAAATCCATAATCACTTTTCTACAGGCACAAGTTGCTGCATTTTTAGGCGGCATTACCGATTATGGTTTGATGATTTTGTTAACAGAAGTATTCAAACTGCATTTTACCTTTTCTATCCTAATCTCTGGAACCGTTGGTGCCATTATCAATTTTAGCATCAATAGATTTTGGGTATTTAAAAATCAATCGGGTTATAGCAATCACCTCAATAGTCAGCTTTTTAAATTTGCGTTGGTGGTATTGGGAAGCATTTCCTTAAAATCATTTGGCACGCTTATGTTGCAAAAATCATTTCAAATCGATTACAGAATCGGAAGATTAATCACCGATAGTTTTGTTTCGTATGGCTTTAATTATCCACTGATTAAATATTGGGTTTTTAGGGTAAACGAAAAACAGAATGTAATTGAATCAAATTAATTCGTGTAGTTAAAAAAAAAGGAATTTAAACACATAGTCCTGACGCTTCTGGCAATGTCATTAAGTTAAGCTTTTAGAAAATAAAATTAATCTCGCAAAGGCGCTAAGACGCAAAGTTTAAACACAATATTGTCATTTCGACGAAGGAGAAATCACATCCAGAGAGCAACGTACTGTGTGGTTACGTTATGTGATTTCTCCTTCGTCGAAATGACAAACTTTTGCGATTTTGTCAGAGATTTATACGGCATAACAGTACTGATTTTTTCTTAACTTAATGACATTGGACTTAGGGACTATGTGCTTAAAATAACCCAACCTAGTATATAAAAATTTCCCTATGAATAAATTACCATTTCAATATTTTACAAAATCACTAATCGTTATAACGATCTTAATCAATATAATTTCCGGAAATCTATTGGCACAATCCAAAAATCCATCGCCATTACATTTTCCAACGCCGAAAAATATAGATAATATGCTGTTTTACATTCAGCGTGACCCGAATATAAACACTGCTATTTATGCCATAAACTATCAGGAAAATGGAAAAATAGACAAAAGCAATCCTATAAAAGCGTATTGGATTCGATATGCTGAGAAAGGAGAAAAAAAAGATTTTAATTATATACAACGCAAATTTGCCTACGGAATAGAAAGTAAAGCCTTAAATAATGAGGAGTTTGAGTTTCAATTTGTATCGTATAAAAAATTACCCTTAACCTTGAAAAAGGTAGATTCAGATCAAAAATATCATGTTTTTGCAAATGTAAATCAGAAAAAAATTCAGGTAGAAAAAATATTTGTGCGCATTGAAGGAGGTTCTTTTTGGTTGCCTAATGTTAAGTATGCCGAAGTTACTGGAATTGAGGCTTCTTCGAATAAAATGATTACTGAGAGAATGTTGTTGAAGTAAGATACCTTAAAGTAAATTTACCTTAAAACCGATCGCTCGGATATGCACAACGATAACGCGGAAATTCTTACCGTTCCCGTTCCTATATTATTAAACATATTTTTTCTTTTTTTTAAATCTGTTAAGATATACTTTGCGGGTACGGATTACAAATCCGCGCGATCGGGGTTACAAATCTGCGCGATCGGGGTTACAAATCTGCGCGATCGGGTTGAACGCATAAGAAATTATGAATTTTAAATTTAGGGGCGCGGATCAGGTGCTGTACCCTCCTCAATCAATTTCTTAATGATGCGTTCAGTAAGATTATAAGAAAGCCCCAGTTTATTTCCTATGCTGACATTAAGAGTTTTCTCCCATGGTAAAGGTGGAAGTTCAGCTAAGACTTTTTGCTTTAAAGATTCCGTAATTTTTGTTCTATAGATGGGTGAAGTAGTATTGTTTACCTTAGAGTTCTCATAGGCAATTGTTTGAGCATTAATATTGTTAAGAATATTTGTTGATACCGGATCTTTTAAATGAAAATGCTGCATTAGGCTGGCTATTCTATTAATACGATAAATTAAACGTTGGAGATTTATTTTGGTTTGTTCATCTGGTCCTTCAGTTTTAATGGCATTTTTACTAATTGTCTGCAAGTTATAAATGGAAAGATAAAATTTTCGAAGAGATGAAATATTTCCATAGTCGGCTATTCTTCCTTGATTGGCATGAAGACTTAAATAATTATATGTTCCTGTAACAAATTTGTAAGCTTTTTTTACCTGGATATTAAATTCTAAATGTTCATGGTCGTCTAACAATTGATCAAAATTGTTTTCAATTATATTGATTTCGTGATAAAATTCTTTTAATCGTCGGTTATTTTCAGTGTTGTATAGTAATAACAGTAATGTCGACTGTCTTTCGGAAGCTATTTTTCCGACAAAAACTGCTACCAGCATTATTCCTGAAAGCACCTCAATTGAGGCAATTATTTTACCCGCTCCAGCCGGCAAAATATCTCCATAACCTAGGGAAGTCATGCTTACTATGCTAAAATAAAGAGCATCGGAAAAGAAAAGTTTGCCTTTGTTAGTTATATTAAAAAAGGTGAAAGCAAGAGCGCATAGTATTATTAATCCTATAATTAAGCTGCCAATTGTAATATAAGATAGGGATTCAATATTTTTACCAAGACTACTTGTTAAGTTGTGATTTAAATTGTGTTGTTTATTCCTGAAACGAATTTGGTCAGTCTCACTGACTTTTTTCTCTTTCTTTTGAATATAGCTGTCTAAATTTTCAAGTAATAATATAATTTTAATTATGGTTTTATTTTTAGCCATTTTAACGCGTAAATTTATTTTAGTTAAATGTAAATATAGATATTAACTCATAAAAAAATGATCTAAAATGCATAATCTATTATCTTAAAAATTAACTTTTAGCGAGTTCTTTATGTTAAAAAAGATAAGCAATTAGGTGATTAAACCAAGTGCAAATATGTCAAGACCCGATCGCTAGGATTTGCGTAACGATAGTGCGGAAATTCTTCCGTGCCCATTCCTATATTAATAAAAATTGGATTTTCTTTTTTTTTATAGATTGGAATAATATTGGAAAACCGTAAGCAAGCGTATAAAAAAAGTTTAGCTTTGATATGATAACTTTAAAGAATAAAAAATGAAAAAATTATCACTATTTAGTTTTCTCATGCTGTGCTTCAATTTAAATGCTCAAATAGTAAGAAGTGAAGATACTGTTAAGCCTGATAAAGAGATATGTATAGGAGTGGGGAATTACTGTTCAACTTGGTTTAAAGATCTTGTTTACTTTACGTTTCCTGATAATTCATTTACAGAAATAAAAGTACAGTGGTATTATACTTTGAAGAAAAGTGAATTAGATGAAATTTATAATGAAATAGATAGAGTCTTTGCTCTTTCAGAATTTCCAAAAGGTACAAGTTTTGAGTTTACCAATTTTGAAGGAAAAAAAATAACAATAATATTTCATAAATCTGGATATAAAGGAGTTAGTTTCGTTAATCATGTTAATGTTGCTCCTACAATCGAAAATCCAAAGGGGATCGTAACACAATTAACTGATAAATTAAACAGAAGGCAAGTAGATAAATTGTTTGGAAAGGAATAACCATAAAAAAGCCGTTCAAAAATGAACGGTTTTTTTATGGTTATTCTTAGCTCCCGTTCTTCCGTTCTCCGAAGTGTTCTCATGAAAAGCTGCGCAAATGTCTCTGACTTTGTGCAATTTTTTTGTTTCTTAGAAATTATAAATCTGATAAAGTCTCCCGATTTTTTACGGTTAGTTCTTATGATTTTCGTGGATTTTTTACGTTCAGGAAAAATATTTTAAGGAGATTAGTTTTAAAGTCGGAGACTTGAGAAGTTTTCCTTTTTTTCAATTGCATTTGTTTTAAATGGTGCAAAGTAAGAGACATTTGCGTAGCGTGAATAAGGAACACTTCGTGGAGCGGCGCAGACCATCTCCAGTATAAAGTATGTCACAGTTTTCCAGATAAATATTTCTTTAACTTTTTCTCGGATAGATATTAATTATGACTATCAACAGAATTTATTTCTTCCTTAAGCAAATCTTTAAAAAAAGGATCGCGGAATTCTTTATATCCTTTACCGTTATCTCCAAAATCGATTATTTCCGATATCGCCGCTGAAATATTGCCTACTAACAGTCTTATAGTTGACGCTTTGGGAAATTCATCAGGAAAAGTATTATGCTTTAAAGTCCTATATTTAATTATAATTACTAAAGTTTTACAAATTTCCGCAAACATAAATGCGCTAAATTTTAAAGTTTTGTCATTGTTAGGTGAACTTTTTGATTTTATTTTATTTTGCTTTTCGCCTAAGTACAAATTTATCAAAATGAATAATCGATTGATATCTTCCAGATGCTTTTTCAAGTCTATTCCTGAGATTGCTTTCTCCCATTTATCATTGTGGATATTTGCGTGCAATATCTTCTGTGCAGGAGTAGAGAGAGATTCTTGTTGAACCAAAACGTAAGCGTAATATAGTGCAGGATAAGCATCGACTAAGCCGTTTAATAAGTCACATATTTCTTCTAATTTCCCAATTAATATTTGATGTCTACTATCCTTCGCAGCTTTATTACTTGCTTTTATTGTTATAAATAAAGCAATGAACGCGGCAATTGTCGCCAGGAAAGTAAAAAAATTGCCATATTCATCAAAAAAAAGGGCAAAACTTGAAGGTACAGTACTTGTTTTATTATTTAGAACTTCTACTACTTTTACGATTGTATCTCTTTTCGCAATTACAATTGTGTCATGAATGGCTTTTGTTTTTATCATTTGTTGTAAAATGCCGGACAATTAGCATTTATTTTTTTTGGTTAATACTTTAATTACTTTATAAACTTATGTAAAAAAATCGAAGGCGACGGAGCGAAGAGGAGTTATTTAAAAGCGTTTTTACTCGATAACTTCCGTCTTCTGTTTTTTCAAGGAATCTATTTAGCTTGTCGGTAGCATCCGCAATAGTTTCTCGATGTTTCAAAAATTCTTCAAGAGGCATTGATATTTCTTTATCAGCATATTCTTTTAAAGCTAAATTATAGGCTTCTTTTGCTTTTTCTACTTCAGGATCTTTTTCGTAGAATGATCTGTACTTTTTCATAATGCATTAAATTAAAAAAGCAAAGTTACATACTGAATATAAATTACTTAAATATAGCTAGTTATAAATTGTAACTAATTTATTAAATAATATGGTTTTACGTAATGTTTAAAAATTTGAATAGTTTATATTTAGCGTAAACTAATTTTAATTAAAATCATGATAACATTATTACAAACAGTTGCAAATCCAGTAATTGATACTATAGTGAAAAAAGTTATAGTTACAGAAAAGCCTATTACTGACACTTTAGAAATATTAAGTAAAGTCAATGAGTTTTACACATCTGCATGGGATAAACTATTACTATTTGGCGGTATAATTGGATTTATAGTTCCACTTGTGATTCAACATTATCAGAAAAAAGCATTAAAAATAAGTGAAGAAGCATTAGAGAAAAAAATCAATGATGGTATTGAAAAAGCAAAACAAGAAATTAAAAAAGATATTTCTAATCATGTAGAAAAGAAAATAAAAGAATTTAAAAGTGGAGTGGATGAAACTCATGACTTTTTTAGAGGTTTGTTTTTACAGTTTAATGCTGATAAATTATACGATTCCAAAAAGTATTACGATGCAACATTAGATTATATTGGATCAATTGACATGTATAAATATTGTAATGATTTAAACGGCGTAAAAGGCTCTCTAGAAAATGTTGTTGATTGCTTTAGTAAATTATCCGCCGAAGAAATAAAAAAGCTAAAAGAAGGGGAAGATGTTGATTTGAGGGGAACTTTGGAAAGTTTAGAAACATTTGAAAATGTAATTATTCTGAGAGAGAATATAAAAAAAGTAAAAGAATATATAAAGTAAAAGAAAAATTTAAGCCTTATTTTTCAGAATAAGGTTTAATATCCCCAGCTCTCCGAAGTCTTCCTTATAAAAAGCTGCGCAAATGTCTCTGACTTTGCGCTTTTTTTGCTTCTTATAAATTCTACAACTGATAAAAGTCTCCCGACTTTTTATTGTTAGTTCTTATTTCTTGATTATTTTAATTACCGTACTTTTGGTTTAACCAAAATATTATTTATAAAAGTAAAATATGAAAAAAATTATTGTTAGTATGTTTGTTCTAAGTCAATGTTATACTGTACAGGGACAATCGATTGATAAAATTATTACGAACAAAGAAGTAACTCGTATAGAGAAAATACTTTCGGCTGATGATATGCAGGGCAGGAGAACTTTTACTCCCGGTATTGACAAAGCATCGGCCTTTATAGAATCGGAGTTTAAAGCAATTGGTTTGCAAACTTTCAATTCTGCAACCAATTACAAACAAGAATTTTCGTTGACTGCCTCTAAAGCCGTTTCTTCAAAAATTACTATTGATGGCAAAGAAATCAATAATAATCAGGTTGCAGCATTCTCCTACCTTCCTCAGGTTTCTTTAACTGAAAAAAGTGATATTGCTATTGTAAAAATCAATAAAGGGGATAATATTGGCGAGAAATTTAATGAATATTATAAAAGTCCGAAAAATCTTTTGGTACTGGTTGACCCTTCATTTGATAAAGTTTTACCCAATATTCAACACATTGATCGAATAAATGCCACTCCTGGAAACAATACGATTGTGTTTGTTTTTGGTACCACAGCAGCGACTACTTTTTCTGTTGAATTAACGAATACAATCTCCAAAAAAACATTGAATAATGTTGTTGGAGTATTACCCGGAAAAACGAAACCAAATGAGTATGTGATTTTTTCAGGGCATTACGATCATTTAGGAGTAGGTTCTCCCGAAGAAGGTGCTCCGCATCCTGCAACAGATTCTATTTATAATGGTGCTAATGATGATGCCGCCGGAACAACGGCAGTTATTATGCTGGCGAAATATTTTAAAAAACAAAATAACAACGAGCGTACTATTATTTTTACCGCATTTGTAGCGGAAGAAATAGGGGGTTATGGAGCCAAATATTTTTCTAAACAGCTTGAGCCGGAAAAAGTGATTGCAATGTTCAATATTGAAATGATAGGAACAGAATCGAAATGGGGTAAAAACTCGGCTTACATTACAGGCTTCGAAAAGTCGAATATGGGACCCATTTTACAAGCTAATTTAACAGGAGCAAGTTTTAAATTTTATGAAGATCCTTATCCGGAACAACAATTATTTTACCGTTCAGACAACGCCACGTTGGCCAGGCTTGGAGTTCCTGCACATACCATTTCTACTTCAAAAATGGATAATGAGCTAACGTATCACACCGCCGATGATGAATTTGAAACGTTGGACATTGATAACATGACCCAAATAATAAAAGCAATTGCATTAAGTTCTTCTTCGATTATTAGCGGAAAAGATACGCCAACAAGAGTAGATACTACTCAATTGAAATAACATAAGGAAATTATAAATAATCGAAAAAGCACTGAAAATGATTGGTTTTCAGTGCTTTTTTATTATTTTGTGTGTGCGGATCACTATAAATTAGTATCTAAGAAAATTAGTTGTAAAGTCAGAGACTTTATGAAGTTTCTGTTTTCAATTATATTTCTTTAAAATGGTGCAAAGTCAGTCTCTAAGACTTTTGGGATTGCGCATCGTAAAGAAGAACACTTCGGAGTGCAGGGTTAGAGCAAAATTATATTTCCTAATCTTCTATTGAAATGTTACGGTTAACCAGTGAGGATTCGTTGTCCAGAACCAATTATTTCACTAACTTTAAATCAATTAATCATTTAAGCGGATTATTTTCAAACTATCTAAATAATTTAAAGTATGAAAACGAACTTACATTCAAAATTTATAGTACTCCTGTTGTTTACTCAATTACTATTTTCATGTAAAGGTAATTTAAGTGCGGGAGTGGGCAGTGACGGAAAAAGTCTTGACTCCACGGTCACTAAATCGGACACGACTACCGTACCAAAAAAGAATTCACAAGAAGTAAAAGAATAGTTTTTTAACCTCTGTTTGGTTTCATTTTATAAAATGAAAGATTTTTACTATTTTTCGATACTCGGAGGCATTAGCTTGTACATTACAGGAGTTACAATTCTGGACAGTATGGTCGAACTTATCAGTCCGCCGATAAGCACAATAGCCAGCGGCGCAATTAAAGGATTCGAATTCAGCGCAAGGGGAATAAGACCGCAGATTGCCGTTACGGAAGTCAGTACTACAGGTAGAAAGCGTGTTTCTCCGGCAATAGCAATTGCTTCATCAATAGAGTGTCCTTCTTGTCTGAGCTGATTGGTAAAATCGACCAGCAGCAGTGAATTTTTAACCTGAATACCCGACAGACCAATAAAACCAATAATAGCTACCAGCGACATCGGACTTCCGTTAATAAGTAATAATACAACGCCTCCTAAAATTCCCAATGGAATAATGGAAAGTACAATGATGATCCCTTTGAATGTTTTGAACTGCAATAGCAGTATAGCAATGAAAAGGAATGTGCTCAGAATAATTACCGAAAGGAAATTCCCTCCAAGCGCATCTCCTTCGGACTCTTTTTCGCCTGATAATTTATAATAATAGCCTTTTGGCATTTTAAGTTTATCAAGTTTAGGGATGATCTCCGTTAATAAATCATTAGCATAATAACCTTTGTCTGATAACGCTGTAACCTTGGCAAAACGGGATTTATTGAAATGATTAATCGTTGTTGGCGAAGTTTCAAAAGAGATGTCTGCAATTTGATTCAATGCAATTGGCGTTCCCTGAATATTATTGACATACAGGTTTTTTAAAGCATCCAGATTAGAAAATTTATCTCTGGGCAGTGTGAGTGTAACATTTCTGGCATCACCTCTGTCATCGATGTAATCCCCAACCGTTAATCCGGCTACAGCAAGACGTACTACTTTATCTGCCTCGCTTGTCATCACACCCAGTGTTCGTGCTTTTTCTTTATTAATTTTTACTTTGACATCTGTTTTGTATGTGTTGAGTTCATTGTTGATATAAACTGTTCCTTTCTGATTGCGCAATATCGTTTCAACTTGAGAAGAAAGCTTACGCAGAATGGCCGGATCTTCTCCAAAGAGCCTCACTACAATGTTGGCCTCGAGAGGCGTTCCCTGCTCAAAATCTTTCACTTCGATTTTAGCATAAGGCATTGTCTTGAATTTTTCACGGAGTCTTTCAATCAAAGCTGTTTTTTCGGTAGGTTTTGCCTCGTCTTCCAATTGTACAAAAATCTGTGCAAAATCAGGTTTTCTGTCCTGCGGGTGTACATTATAATAGATCTGCGGATTTCCCTTGCCAACATTGGCTGTATAAAAAACAATTTCTTTATGGTTTTTCAGTTCGGCTTCGATCAGTTTTGTTACCCTGTCACTTTCTGTCAGGTTGGCCTGAAGCGGCATTTTTATATTAATAAGAAACATTGGTTTCTCTGAAGTTGGGAATAACTTAAATCCGGTAGCTTTAAAAAGTCCAAAGGCAGTTAGGCTCAATGCTACAGATATAGCAATTGTTGTTTTTGGGAATTGCAATGCTTTAGGCATAATCCTGCTGTAAGATCGTGTCAGAAATTTTTGCAGGTATTGAAGGAAAACATTTCCCTCGCCATGTTCGTGTGTTTTTAAAAACCGGCTTCCCAGAAACGGAACCAATGTCATCGCCACAATCATTGACGCCAAAACACTCGTAATAATTGCCATAGGAAGGCTTCTTATAAATTCACCCGACACGTCAGGAAGAAAGGCCAGCGGTAAAAAAGCAATAACAAGAGTGGCTGTACAGCCTACAACAGCAAGGCCTATTTGTTTGGTGCCTTTTAAAACAGCATCCATTTTAGAATGACCTTCACGAAGCCAGCGCTCGATGTTTTCGACGACCACAATACTGTCATCCACCAGAAGTCCTAAAGCCACCACCAAACCAACAATGCTTAATTGATTTAACGAATAACCGAATGCATTCATTACAATTAGCCCTAAAGCCAGTGAGAGCGGTATGGATATCATAACAATTAAGGAAGCTCTTGATCCTAATGGTAAAAGTGTTATGATAACCAAAACAATTGCAAGTGTAAAATCAAACCCCAGATGCCCTAAACGCTGTGAGACCATATTGGCCTGATCAAAGTTTTTAACCAGCTTTATGTTTTGAGGCAGATCTTTAGAGAATTCCTCTACTATTGGTAAAAATTGTTTTTGGACATCGGTTATGTTGACGTTGTCTTTCATACCTACAGTAACTAAAACACAACGATGTCCGTTGATGCGGGTAATATGATCTACTGTTTCAGATTTGTAACCTACTTCGGCGACATCCTTCATATAGATTATTTTACCATTTGC
>Ga0247809_1000827_pt1 | contig 13893 bp, 8 predicted proteins | sample UWRJL104311B1_FD_180951 | JGI IMG/M metagenome (GOLD analysis project Ga0247809, IMG submission 180951) | Plant litter microbial communities from Arlington Agricultural Research Station in Wisconsin, United States - UWRJ-L104-311B-1 | ecosystem: Environmental > Terrestrial > Plant litter >...
CTGAGGCACCAAGCTCTCAGCGTAATATCTAGAGCTTATGGAGAACTTATACTAAGTTCTCCTCTCTAGTCAATATAACACGGTTGATTCCTCTCTACACGCTGCGCCTATATATCATTTCTAATACTAGGCGCTATTATTTCTTATCTAATTAGACTCTTTATAATTAATAGAAATATAACTTTTCTTTTTATAATTATAACAAATAATACTAAAGTAACAATTTGCTATATAATTAAACAATTAGCAATTAAAACATCTAAATTTACTTAGCCTTATATTTAACTTGATTTTAATAAAAGTTCAATTTACTTTACTTATAGTTTCTTCTTACTTAAACTTTATTTATTTATAGAATTATAAAGTGTCCCTTAAATCTCTCGCTTTTATTGTTTTCTTTTCCTTAAATTCTCTCTTATTGTCAGGGCCTTATATAAGGCGTTGGGGAAAGTCACCTGACCCAGGGGTCACCTGCTCGGGTAAAAGGAAGAGGTTGTAAATCATAACACTAAAGTAAGATAAATGCTTTGTAATACCCTATATCCTATTTGATAAAGCTTTAACTGGCCTTTAATATAAAGTAAGGGAAAGTAGAGCTTTGAGAAAGATAGAGATTAATTTATATAAAATTTAACTAGTTAATAAGAATTAATATCTTTAAATATTATATCACTCTGCCTTTAAAACCTTACACTTATATTCTTCCTTGCCTCAATTTAGCTTTAAAGAGCCCCCTTTAAAGCTCTACTTATAATTTATATTAGAAATAATTTTTCTTATAATTTCAAGATACTTTGCTAGAAATATAATTCCCTTTCAAATTATAAATATATTAGCTATAATACTAATTTAAGCTTTAAGATTCCTATTAAGCTTCTTAAATAAGATATAAGCTTTTATTCAATTATTATAAATCTCTAATTCTTGCTTAAAGATATCAAGGTAAAATACGAAATCTCTTATTAACTAACCTAAATACTATTTTACTACTTTATACTTATTAGCTATATCTAGCCTCTAATTCGAGGCATCAATAATATTATTAAGTAAAATTATCTTAAAATCCTCTTATATAATATTTCTTATATTTTAATTTTTTTTAAATCTAAACTACTTTCTCTTTAGCTTTATATTAAAAGAGAATATATAAAAGTCTATCTTATTAATATTTATAAGCAAATAGTAACTCTTATTTTTATAAAATTCTTATTCTACTTATATAAAAAAGGATTAAGCCTCTATTATATTCTTCTTCTTATATATAAAGAAGTAATAAGATTTCTAGAATATTTGCTAAAGTACTAGAGTTTCTTTAAAGGCAGTTCGGCCTTATTATATTAGCTTATTTATCTTATTAGCTAATAATTATCCTTTAAAATATTCTAATATAATAGCATTCTTAGCTAAAAGCTCTTTAAATTCTCTATTTAGTTTTTTATTTTAAGCTTATACTCTTTTAACTCTTTAATTTAACTCTAATTTAACTACTTTATTATTTGCTATACTCTAACTTCTTTAAGCTAAGCCAGAATTATAATATATTAAGCCTTCTCTTCTGCTAGTTAAATCTTAATATTAGTAATAATAATTAGAATTATAAAAGTTACTCCTAACACCTTCTTACCAAACCTTTAGAAGCTCTTTAGATAAATGGCAAATTCCTCTCTTTCTTCTTTTAAAGCCTTTATTATTATATAAGACTTTATTATTCTTACTAATTATACTATAATTAAACGCTAGTAACACAAATCTACTATAATACTAATATAGCTTCAAATCTATACTAAACTATTGCCTAAATAACTAAGAGAAATTAAAATATAAGATTTCAAAAGTAAAGTAATATAATATTTAAAGATATTAATTCTTATTAATTAATCAAATCTTATATAAACTAATCTCTACCCTTTTTAAAGCTTTACTTCCCCGCACTTTATATCAAAGGCTAATTAAAGCCTTATCAAATAGAATACAGGGTATTATAAAGCATTTATCTCACTTCAGTGCTATAATTTACAACCTCTTCCTTTTACCCGAGCAGGTGACCCCTGGGTCAGGTGACTTTCCCCAACGCCTTGTATAAGGCCCTGACATTAACACTTTTAAATTTTTTTGACTAAACAGGTAATACTGCTTAGAACGTTAGATCAAGTGCTTTAAGATCTTTTAGCTGCTATAAGCTCCTGTATATAAGAAACGATATAATAAACAACGGTACTTAACACAAAAGCTTTCTTAGTAATAAGGCTACGAGGTAGAAACGGTTAGCGATGTAGAGCTTATATTAAGCCTTTACTTGTCCTATAGTAAAATAGAAATTAGGAGTTGTAGATAAATTAATAGAATTGGCTTAAGTATAGTCTCGACTTTGTAACTTAATAATTATGATTTTAGTAGTTTAAGACTAAGGGTTTTGATTAAAGATCTTATAAATAGGCAGTCGCAATTACAGTTCAAAGACTATGCTAAACTATTTTAAAAAATTATGTTTTGATACGAATTAGATTGCACTAGCGAGTGTTGTATATAAAAAGAGAACACCTTTTAGACGACAATAGATCACTGCCTCCCCGAAGTCAATGACCTTTTTAACCACTCAAGTACGGGTTGGTGATGTTTTCGGAGATGCTATCCTCTAAAGACGTCCATCCATCCTTGTCGGACCACTTCCTCAGAAGCGCGAGAGACTCCGACTGGTCGACCGACACTTTGAGGTAGTAAGGTTTCGGATAATCATCTATGAACTTTTTTTGTGGACAGCGTTCGCGCAGAATAGCCAGAACATCATTCCAGTGAGCGCTGTGGCCCCAACTCTGCAAGCGTGCATTCTTAACCTCGGGGTCCAGGACAGCCGCGATATGGATTAACGCCACGTCTTTCACATCCGCGTAGAAGGCTGCCCAAAATAAAATTAGTAAAGCACTCCAATAGGTCTTGAGTCGATTGAGTTTTGGGTTAGGTTCTCACAGGCTTGCATAGGGTCCATGAGCGCCTTGTTACCCCTGAAGGCGTGCACCACCCAGTTGGCTTGTCCCTCTATATGTTTCCTGCTAATCGGTTCCCCAATCAACCCAGCGGGGGATACGACGTTGACAGTAAAAGGTAGCTTGTTCTCCTCGACGAATCTCCAGACTTCTTTCTCAGCAGCGACCTTGCTGGCGGGATAATTGGCCATGGCATGAGAAATGCCATAAGGAGGCGGGGCCCAGGCCGCCTCAAGAGCGGTATCATTCCAGGACTTCCGGTCCACTATGCCATTGTCGATGTCCTGGGTAAGCGAAGAGGCGGCCAAAGCACTGCTAGTAAACACGATCTCTTTGACTGAGGACTCTTGAACAGCTGAGTTCATGATGGAACGAATGCCGGCCACCGTCGGGGTGATTACCTCGTTCGGGTCTGGTACAATTCTGGTAACGTAGGCGATGTGCAAGATAGCCGCAACACCCTTGATAGCTTCATCGTAGGCGCCGTCAACACTGAGATCGGGTACAGCCACAAGCTTAAGGGCGCCGTTTTCTGCATATGTCTTGAAGCGACCTTCAAGAAGCCATGAACACTGTCGAACATCTCGAACAGTGCCTCGGACTCGGAAACCTCGGTTTAGGAACTGCAAAATGACGTGGGAGGCAAGGAAGCCGCTGGCACCCGTCACAAGGACCCATGAGCCTGTGGGAACAGTTGTAGCCAAAGAAGACATGATTTTGCAACAGGATATGTGCAGCTGATTCTGATATGGATGTTATGTATTGATATATTCTAATTGGAGTATGATGCGTTCTTATTCTGATTTACGGCGGTGGGAAGTGAGATCTTTTATACCTAGGTCCATTGGTTCTATGGCTTTCCAAAATTCACCAGTTGTTGTTGACAAGGTTAGATCAAAAGGCGATCCTGACAAATCCATCCAGTTTGAATTTATGAGGGTATGAGCCAGCCAGTGTGAGAAGGAGGCCTGCTATCCCGGGATGTCGCCCGAGTAGGAAGTGCTGCTTCTTGGCGAAGGAGGTTTAGGCAACGCGAAGGTCTATAACTGACAGGGTGAGCAAACGCAAGCTCAAGCGGCAATTTACATTTCTATGGGGGGCATACGGTTGCAAGAGCCAGAAATGTTACGAGACAGCTACTACTAGCTCGCATCTAACTCTTCAAGCCCTTCCTTACAGTGGGTCTATATTTGCGTCTTTAAGCCCTAGTAATACTATAAACTTATGATACATCCGTTCTAGTAATCCTGTTAGACTAAGTGATTTTGCACCACCATTAAACTCAATCATAGCAAGCGCACCTTGCAGATGCTTCCGAGCTATACCGGGTTCACCAGAGTTTACCTGTAAGACAGTTCATCAGTTACATGTTCTTGGATACTAGACAACACGCGCACGCTATGCTTAGAGTAAGCTCACCTCATCTATTGCAAGGGCTACTGCCTTAGCAACAGTCATGGCATTAATTGGGGACGATTTGGTACTAATTTCCTGGCGCAGTGTACGTAGGCATATCTGCTTATACCGTAGAACCATGCGAGTGAAGACTGGGTGATCCGGGTGGTCCAGCAGAATGTAGCGACATGTACTGAGGAGAATAGCTGCAACCATGAGTGCATCATCGGTGATGGCGAGGCCAACCCATTCTCGAAGCATCTGTGTCCGGTGGTCTCCCGGGTGGTCAAACAAGCCGCAATGACCAACCGAATATGGCACGACGACCTGGATATCTGCGATCTAATTAGAACTATCTAGAACGGATGGGGTCCAGTGTGTAGCTGGAGGAGAAACCCATGTTAAAAGTCAGGGTCACGAAGTGATGACGGGGTAGATAGTCAGGCTATGAACATACAGTGATCCAGCAGGAAGTATTCCTCAGACGTTAGCGGTCTTGCCAGGGACGAGAACGGATCCTTGCTGTTGGTGAATACTTGGCTTAGAGGGCTCGACAGAACCGACTTGAAGATAGTCAGATCCTGTTTTGTTCTACAAAGGGTTGATTCAATTTGGAATCTCTGTGTTTGCAGGCGCCTTTTCTTGGCATGCACTTGACGCATGACATGTGAATGGGTCAATTTGCGAGACTCAGAGGAAGCAGGTTCCGTTGGGTTCGACACAGTGACGAATTGGAATTGGAATTGGCGGGCCATCTCCAAGCTTGACTGGCAAAAGCTTGCAATGAATCCGCATAGTAGCTAGGTAAGCTATTTATTGATTTATAGACAAGATGAAGAGGATGGCGGTGAAGAAGAGACTGGGGGGTGGAATTTGAGTTCGAGATTGGATTTGTCAGACGCAGTCCCTGCCAAGCTCTATGATAACCCGTTTAGGAGATACGTAAGATATAGCGGTGGCGCTGTCTTTTTGTCACAGCAGCCAAGTAGTTCATAAGGAACCTTGCAAGTTTCTATTTTTCAGGCGCTACCTACGGGCTTGGACTACATTATTTCGTTGTTTAAAAGACTAAGGACGAGAAAGGTAACAACAAAGCATTACATGGTAAGGAGTCACCACTTCAAGAGCCTCGTTGAGCATTTCGAGAAAGGCGGAGTCATTAGAACTTATGATGATATACCTCCGCACATACGCGATTAATTATACGCAGACGAAGCTCAGAGGGTGCAGGGCAAACGAAAGAATGACAACAGCTCTTCTGCCAGACGCGGCATCTCTCTGTGAGATTTCTGCATCAAGACTTAGAATCTTCTGCTCAGACTCGTTCTTGATTTTCCGATCTAGTTCAAGGTTATCGTTGAGTTAGTCTTCTATTTTAGTCTTAATATTGATAATTTCACTCTTAAGTCGAGCTAGTTCATTGGTTTTTGCTACAACATCGTTTCTCAACTTTGTTTTCGTTGATCTCGGCGACTTTTTTGAAGTCGCCATGGGAGCTGAGGTTCGCGACTTCAGTTATAAGTGATTACAAAGCTTGAATGCCTTCTATTGTCATTGTGATACTTTCTAGCAGTTTATCATATAAGTAGCTGAGGAACGTAAGTGTCGGTAAGGAAATGCATTGCTCTGCAGCAATGTACGTGCCCAAACTTTGATATTGGCATTTAGCCAGTAGCCAGTTATAGAACCTTTTGAAGAACAGCAACCTGTGCGACTATTTCGTACAATAAATAATTGGTATATATTTAAGCTTAAGCATGCAGCATTACAAATCATTGCTTGAGAGGCATACCGGGAGAAGTGAGGGCAAGAATTGTGATTAGCATACGTATACTTCCAGTATGCAGATGCTCATGCGACTATAACTCGTTTATAACCTTTGCAAGATAAATAGAAGTCATGCCATACATCTGTTTATTCTCCAGCTTAGCTACACAAGGCCTCTCGAAGGATGATGTACAATACTAGAGGGTGGGAACCGGCACAATGGCATCTAGAGTTAACTTTTGACCCTGAGTATTCTACATATGGTTCCAGCCTCGTTTCGAGTTTTCGTCTTCTCGATATGCACCTCCACTTTTGCCAGTCTCCACCGCCACTCTGATCATACCCCTAAATCTATACAAGGTGGCACATCTTCATCGAGCATATGGTGCTGTATAGTTGGAGAGTGGGGAATAATTGCGTTAGAAACTTGAGCAAAAGAAAGGGCAATAAGCGACTGGCTTTTTGATCAATAATGCTACCTCGCTTCGCGAGGCTAGCTATAACTAGCGAATGGTCTTGTCTTCAAAATCAATAATGCAATATGCAACTGCTTGCCCACTCCTGTAACTTCTTTTGGAATTTACACTGATGCGCGATTAGGAAGCCGGGCCCTGAGCTAATGGCCGGATTTATGGGAATAGAATAGAGTAAGTAAATAGGATTTCGTAAATAGTAGGTTGATTATAGATATGTAATTAGTTGTCCCTACGCCGAGCCTGTATTTCTATTCAACGCTAGAGGCATAGCTGGCTGGATGCACACTAGAGGCAATTCCTCAAGGGTTTAAGATATGGTACCATGTATAGCGAGAACATGATTTGGAAAGTGCATTTTATGCTTGAGCCGCATTGAACAAATTTTACACCAAGGCTTCTAACCCTCTTCAATCCGTAATAAATGCTTCCGTTTAGAATGTTGGTTAAATCCCCCGGGCTTGCAAACGCATGCACGCGTTGTTAAAGAGAAAGGTTCTTCTGTCCGAGGCAAACGAAGCAGACAAGAGGTCGCTTTTCGGTGGACATCAACAGCATAGCTACATCCATCGATATGTTTTGGATCATGGCAGCTATCGATTGTGGACCTGCATTTGGGGGTAATAGCGGACTCTCTCTCCTGCTAGGCTTTCTTCCTTAAGCATGACTACCTTCTTCATATCTGCAACAAGCAACCACATCGAGGCGGCATTACGGCCGCGAAACTCCTCTTCCAAGATTGTGCCCGGAAAGAAGATGAGAGTCTCAACTAAAAATCTATGTATCGGAGGCATTTCGTTAGACAAATCAAAGTTAACCTTCACATCGGTAAACTCATGGCTAAACAGTTGTAGCTCGATTTCTTGCACATAATGTTCCAAGTACTACTTGCCTTATACTTGCTTTAGCAATACCGATCTTTATCGCTGCCTTTCATTGAAAATCTCTCAGCACAGAAGCTGATATATAGGTTATTTAGTAGCCGCGCCTTCGAAGTGGCCTTTCAATTCTGCTCGCCTGGCCAGTAGTTGTTGAATACTAGGGTCTTAACTCACTGAGGAAGATTGATCTTCGATATATTATAAGTTCTTGGGGCCGGTCTGGACTAATCCAACGGCTCATTTGGCAAGCTGTACACATCAAGTTATGTTGAGGCTCTAAGCCACGTATAATAACTGTAATGTTCGTTATGACCCGCCGTGGAAGATAGTGTTTGATGAACATTCGTGAGCTAGAATATTATATTATTAGGTTACGAAGGGCAGTGCTTACGTCCCGTTCTATCGTTAGTTAGTATGCTTTACAATAAGCAAGAGAATGTAAGATAAACAGCTTTTAATTAAACGTATTGCCCGCACCGTACTAAAGACCATAAGGGTGGTGGATCTGAAGGTACCTAGTTAGGACACCGAGCTTTTTAACTAGCGGTAAGAGATTCGTATATGGCGCTCAGTCTCTGAAATTTCTATGCCATAGGCTATTGTACCGAACTCTAAAAGATAGGAACGTTAGATATGTTAAGGTTTAGTAATACTAGTAGTTAGTGCCACGTCGTATATCTAACTTGATAAGCTGTTATGTACACCTATATCAAAATAAGCCCTAGTTAAAACACGTAGGGGCTAAGCACTAAGAAGGGGTTATAAATAATCTTTAGAGTTAGAAAGATAGTATTGCTAGGTCCTTTATTATTATTGTTATCTAGGAGAAATTAGTTAACAAGGAGCTTACTTAGTACATATTATAGTTAAGCTTTAATATATATAAAAAAAGGTACTAGATAACTTAAAATTATATACTCTTCTTTCTCTTTTCCCCCGGGGCTGATCTAAGATCTAGTTGAAGAAGCTATAATGAAATCAAAGAGAGATATCTCTTATTAAAAGTTTAGGATCCTGTTAAACATACTACTTTAGTAAATACAAATTGTTCTGTTTTAAAAGCTAGAATACCTTGTCGTTCGGCTTGATATCGGACTAGTCTTTGTTAGATCTGTATCATGGTTACTGCCCTTTACCTTCGTGTTGAAATAGCTTTTAGCATTAGTGTTATCGTCTAATAAGCAGTCTATTACCTGCTGATAATACCGTATATTGACTTAACTTTTAAAGGTAAAGGAGATTGATCACAGTAGTAGAGATCAAGAAAAAAGAAAAAGAAGCAGATCTTATAACGAGTAAGGCAAACAAGTAGAATAGAGCGTAAGTTTAAGTAGATAATAGAAAGGTAGAGGTGATAAGAGGATAAACGAAAATAGAGTAAAAGCTGTTATCGCAAGGTAGTATATTATAAAAGAGATCATTTCTGTCCCTCAGAAAGGAATTAATATTACGAATAATAGTTAAAGAAAATAACTGGTTTCTAATCTAGTAAAGTGCTAAGTGCTAAGCGTATAAGGTTTATAAGTTCTACCGCCTAGTCTGTTAAGTACGCGAGACCTTAAAGTAGTAAGAGAGGGCTCTGAAAATAGCATTTAATAAATACCCTTCTAAAATAACACCTAGTTTGCCGTTTAGTTATTTGATAAAGTAAATATATACAGGGTAAGTTTTTATAAAAGTAATAAAAATATTAAGCTAAGCGTATAAATTTACTATAGTATTATATAAGATAACTTTATTTTATTGATAATTTCAATTTATATAGTTTAGTTTAAGTTGTTAACCCTTTTGAAATAATTAGAAAAGTCAAGTTTTTATTAATAGTTTGGAGTTTGAGTCATACCAAGCACGGTCGGTCATGTGATGACGCGATGGACTAAAAGCTCCTTACAATAAATATTCTTCTAGAACAACAAGCTTTAAATCCACAACAACATCTCCGGGATATAGAAAAACAGTCTATGATACCGTCCATCTGTTTCAGTTGTCGTTTCGGTTATTTATAGTTTCTGATCTGTGAGTTATTCGTTCAATCGCAGGCTCCTCAAGGATATTCGTAATTAACAGAACTGAGAGGTAGTTCGGATCACAGGACTTTATTTCTAAAGAACATCAAACAATTGAATATGTCATTTCTCAAGGCCTTCATAGCTCCCTCCCGCACGGGTGACGCATGGTTCTTTGCTGGCTTCACATCCTCGTACCCCAATATTACCAATTCAGGCAGTACAGTCCTCTCCAACCGTCTCCCCTGCAAAGGCAACGATATACCTGGCTGCAAAGTATTTCGCGTACCAACGATCAACAGTTCTCTAGTCGCTGAGGTCAAACTTGAGGACGTCGTCTTGGCGGAGCTCAGCGAGCAAGTTTTAGTTTTCCAGTTTCAAAGCGAGTTCCACGCCGTTGACCATGTGAGATTCATCTCCGACTTTATTCATATCGGAAATATAAAGAAGATCAGTACTAATACAGAGGCAGAGTTGTCCACATTCTTTATCTCCGCTTTCACAGGCAACACCATTCGACATCGAGGACTTTGGCGTCCGGTTAAGTGCAGGACTGAAGTGTCCGAAACACGACTGGTCTTTTGATCTTTTTCGTGGCAATGGGGATCGCGGCAACTATCGACTGAAGATCTGGGAAGTACAGTTGCGGCCGTTTGTTGGCCTAAAGACTGAAGGAGAAGGGGTAGGAGAAGAGGTTTGGGTTAGGAGAAAACAAAAAATAGGGTGAAACTTGACACCCTAACATAGTATGGAAATAGTTGCCTTAGAATTTGCAGTAAAAACATTGTCTTAATAGACATGGTACGCAGTTTCAAGCGATCGAATCTTTCAGGGTTGATAGGATTCGGTAATGGAACCCAAGTTTTTAATACTTGCTCTTTAGCATATCTAGACTTTCAATTACGATCAACATACTCCAAGCTCTGGTGTTCCTAGTCTGCTAAGAGAGTATCTTATTGCTTTCTTGGGCAAGCAAGACAAGCTGTGGATGAGATGAACCCTTTCCATCGCTGCCGATAGTTTGTGATTCCTAGAGAACGACCACACTACTTGATGTCATTAGAATCTCACAATGGGAATGTTATGAACGATAGATTGCGATTATGTGAGATCTTAGGAAATTGCGTGAGCGACACGACGTTTAGACCATTTGAATTGCCCTGTCAATCAGGCCAATTATGTCTCATGATCCCACGCGTCTTATACCCAAAATCCGTGCGCTCTTCATCTTATATGTCAAGAGTTTAACCTTTAATAGAACGAAGGCTTTGTATTCTAGAGAGAATTAGGTTGCTTTGAACCATTGGTCTTAGCTGCATCAACATTGAGATGATCATGCTTAGCAATGCTTGACGTGCGGCCTAAACCTTTATTAGGGACTCGGTAATAATAGCATAATGCTGGTCTGGAAGTTGTGGTTAATGGATTATTGTGTCTAACGCGCACTAAAAAGCAGTTGATCTAGATACTGGCCGTATCGTGGGTTATGCTCGCGGGTAGCTACCTTCTGAACATGCCACTCTTGCTGATGTACGCTAGCCTGGCCAGAGGCTACATTTCCAGCGGTTGGGGCTGAGGATGAAGCTGAACTTCGCAATCTGCCCCCAATGAGGGAGGAATAAGAACAAGGTTCTAGCAAAGAAAACATATATGCGTGTGTGCAAATTATGATATAACAAGTCATCTGATGCTAAGAAGTCACAGGTTTAGGTTACGTGGCCGTTCGTCCCGAGCAGCAAGGAAAGGAATCGCTCATGCACTAGTACAAAGCGGCATGAGAAAGGCTGAATCCTGGGCTTGGACATTTTTATTTACGCTTTGAAAGCTGGACTTGGAGTGTATAAGCGACTTGGATTCCAAGTCGAAACAACTTTGCCCAGGATGACACGATTTACGGAGGCCCAGGTGAATTTGTCACTTATTTATGACCTACGAACAAAATCCTAGACCTGATGCGTGATACGTTATAAACACATGAAGGGGCACTACAATGCATATATAAATGGTATTAATTAGCTAATTGCTCACGCGTGGCGGTTCTTTGTAGATTGTATGTACATGCTTTAGCCTCAAAGCCAATTTATTTATTGATTATGTCATATATTATTTGCATCTATAGAAGACTTAATTGAAACCCACATTCAAACGAATGCTTTCAGGCCAGAACATGGTCAAGGATAGCAGAGGCTCAATAAGGCCACTGACTGGCGGGAAGGGATATCACTGTTCAAGGCGCAGAGATCTACTATGAAATCCTTAATTTCAAATCGCTCGAATAAAGTATCACAAATTGGCACACCAACCAACGGAGTTTGTGAAGCTCTTAGATGCTACAGAGTTTTAATCTAAAATCTCTGTCAGCTAGGTATAGATGGCAACTTCTCTACCGTGCCTCTATTTTGAATTTCCTTTTATTCTATATTTGACGATAAAGTGCTCTCTTTTCTTTCATTTACCATATTTTTATATTGTTAAGCACCCGAGGTCCTAACCTATACTATATTACATGGCTCTGAAATAAAACAGCCTGCTTAGATAACACCCAGCGAGAGAAATGTGCTATACCACATGCTCTGTCTCGTTATCTAAGTATGTATATTATGCGGCGATATAATCTACATCCAAAGGGTTGGCTTTGAAAACAGATAAGCTTCTTTATGCACAGGTAGGTACTTACCCTTCAACCTAGAACCTTTTAGTTCAAGTTACTCCTAGGACTTGACTCCCAAGTTCTCACTGCAAGGATGGAGCTGTCATGCCAAGTACCAAGAGAACCACACTGATTGTTCGGTTTTCTCGGGTTTTTGTTAGATATAGATAAAAAACTGGAGCTCATTTTGAACTTGTGATGCGATTGAACAACAAGGGTAAGCCCATTTTGAACGACTACAGGCGAAACTATTCAAAATCAAACATAGTATATTATCTGCGATCTTTAATTTGTCGGAAAGTATCCACAAACGTATCAACCCCCGGGTGCCACTCTTCATTTCTATGATCAGGAATCATACTCAAGAAGCCGCAGTATAAGATTGCCACATGCATATCGTTATCAATTCAGATATACTCGATCCGAACATACTCGACCGAATCATACTTGAGTCGAATTCCAAGGAAAATATTCCATATTCTTTATCTCAGAAATCCCAGCAACTACAGATCATACCTAAGTATCTACTAGTTTAGAACACAGACCGCAACATGACTCCTTTATATTGCATCAGATATCTTTGAGGAGGAAAATTGGGGGAACATACTAGGAGTGAGCAGAATACTGATAGGTTGATAATCATATTGATAACCATCTTTAGCTATATGTATTATATGAAAGTAAGAAAAAGGGTAAGACTTTTAAATTTAATTCATGTAACGGGGAGAATTTACATTTAAACTTCTGTAACTAAGTCTTACTAATGTAGCTAAATGTCCAGTTGATTATTTTTAAAGAATATAATGCATTAGTTTATAAATGTATGCTACGTTAAAGCTAAAATTTGAGACCTAATTTCTCAATGATAAACCACTTCTAGTGTGAGAAACTTTTTAAAAAGCGATAATATGGCAATTCCAAGGCAATATAGATCATTTAATAAATATAAAACGAACATTGGCAAGACCAGTTGGGTAGATATCACAGGTAGTGTTTTATGTTACTGTGGAATTTAACTAGGAGGATTTTAGCACTTGATACACACCCACGAACAACCATTTTACTTACATGCCATGCATCAATCCGAAGCGAAAAACTACCATCAGAGCGAGTCGGCCCGGCTGCAGATAACTTGCCAACAACAATAAGATTGTTTAACCAGTAATAAGCAGGGTCACCAGTTTCTAGGATTATTCGAAGCCCAACATCAGTTGGACCAGATGTCTGAATAAATATATTTGCGCCTGTATTGTTGATAAATTAGCTACTTCAGTATTTACTCGCAAAAAGAAGCTGAAGCAAAAGACTTGTTTACGAACCATCCTTGGTCTGAAGATGGTATCGTGTATCTGCAGAAAATGTTCCCTTTGAATCCGTCAAGCCCCAGTCCGCTCCCAGATTAAGGACAGATCCTGATATAAATCAGCTTATAACTCACACTAAAGGTATTGTATGTCATAGGTTATACACACCACTAAGGCGAGGTCCGGTAAAATTTCCACCCAGGATAGGAAATATGGTTCGTGCTCCTTTAGGTGCATTCCCGACCTGAATTCCTTGCGCACAGTCGGCGTAGAGTGTGTAGAGAAATACCAGCCCGGGGGCTGGAGGCTCATCCTGGACGAGTGAAGTACTATTCACTGAAGAAGCAAGTAGACAAACCCCCAAAATTGATAGTGCCTTGAAAAGTTTCATCTTTGCAGGTAATAGTAAAATGACCTACATTGGAAGAAAGTA
>Ga0247809_1000828_pt1 | contig 13887 bp, 10 predicted proteins | sample UWRJL104311B1_FD_180951 | JGI IMG/M metagenome (GOLD analysis project Ga0247809, IMG submission 180951) | Plant litter microbial communities from Arlington Agricultural Research Station in Wisconsin, United States - UWRJ-L104-311B-1 | ecosystem: Environmental > Terrestrial > Plant litter >...
GCCCAGTTTTTCTTTAGCTAAAGTTTTAAATCCTTTTGGAAAAATAATATCCTGCCTTGAACCAAAGGAAATAGAATCTAAACCCTGATCCATCGCCATATTGACTACTTCCCTTAATTCCCCCGGCGAAATAACGCCTCCTTTTACTATTAATCTCGTCAGTTCCATATCTCTATTTTTGTTTCAGGTTTCAGGTTTATTTTGTTTGCTTTGGCTGTTCGGCTTTCAGCCTCGGGTCAGGTTATTAGATTGTGTTTGTTTAACCGCAGAGTTCACAAAGGTTTTTCGCCAAGTTTCGCAAAGTTTTTTAGTTTGTGTTTAATAAGTAGTCAAAGCTCGCAAAGCTTTGGGTAAAAACTTTAGTGCAAAGCTTTGTGAACTTTTTTCGATAGAAAACAAACTTTACATACTATATAAGCCTTTGCAAACTTTGCGAAAAAACTTTGTGAACTCTGTGGTAAAATTTATGTTCAAAGTAACTTGAAACTAAACTCTACATTTCGCCAATATCTCCTTAACCTCTGTTTTACAACTTCCGCAGCCTAATCCTGCGCCGGTATTTTTGCATAAATCAGTAAAATTGTTTACGCCGCTTTTGATGGTTTCTTCTATATTTCCGGCTCCAACCTGACTGCAGGAACAAACTAATTTTCCCAGAACAGGTTTTGCATTTGAGCTTACTCTTAATAATAAATTTCGTTTGTCTGATAATTCGATTTTGCTTTCGATCATGGTTTTAAACTCGGCAAATTCATTTTTATCTCCCATCAAAATAGCGCCAACAAGCAAATCATCCTTAACGATGCATTTTTTGTAATAACGTTTTTTTAGATCTGCGAAAATAATTTCCTCGTATGAATCGTCATTTTCCGGAATTTCAATATCGCCAATGCTGCACAGGTTAATATCCTCTAGTTTTAGGATATTCATTAAAATAGAACCTTTGTAAAAACTGCTGATGTCGCCAGCTAAAAAGTTAGCCAGAATATCAGCTTGTTCTTCGGCGGCAGAAGTGATTCCGAATAATTTATTGTTGAATTCTGCTATTTCTCCAATAGCAAAAATATCAGGATTTGAGGTTTGCAAATACTGGTTTACTTTTACGCCGCGTCCGCAGGCAAGGCCGCTTTCGCGCGCTATTTCGATATTCGGAATTGTTCCAATCGTATAAACAATTGCATTTGCCGTGATGATTCTGCCGCTTTTTAGCGCAATTTCGATTTCATTTGGGTTATCGGTTTCAAAAACAGTGCTTACTTCGTTATCAAAATAAATCTGAATATCGCGTAGCTGAACCTCCTCTGCCAATAATTTACTTGAAATTCGATCCAATTGGCGTTCCATCAATCGGGAAGCCCTTTGAATAATCGTCGTTTTAACTTTTTTGTGTTTTAAGGCTGCAGCCAGTTCTAAACCTAATAAACCTCCGCCAATAATAACAACATGTTGCTCTTCAGTAGGTAAGTTAGTGCTGTCAAGATGTTTTTTTAAACGATCTGCATCCTCTTTACGTCTTACAGTAAATCTGCCTGGAAGATGTAGTTGTGCATTTTCAGGAACAAAAGGTCGGCTTCCTGTTGCCATGATTAACGAATCATATGTATGTAAGTTGCCTAAACTATCTGTTATTGTTTTTTTATTTGAATCGATTTTCGTGATGGCCACGCCGGCATTCATTGTTATTTTTAATTTATTTAAAGCCTCACCATCTTTTACTTTTAATAATTGTTCCCAGCTAAATTCGCCAGTCATATATTCGGGAAGTAAAACTCTATTGTAAAACGGATTTACTTCATTCGAAAAAACTACAATCTCATCTGTTGAATTGAACTCACGATAGTTCTGAATAAACCTAAAAGAAGCAGCTCCCGCACCTACAATTGCAATTTTCTGAAATTGTTTTACATATTTGCTAATATTGACCGTTGTGTATTTAAAATCTGGTTCTTTAGAAACCGGATCAACAACCGTATTGGTTAAGTTATTGGTTCGGTTGAGATCATTTTCGAGTTGTTTACCCCAATGCATGGGCAGAAAAACGACTTTTTCTTTGATGCTGTCTGTAACTTTTGCTTTAACGCGAACTTCTCCGTTTTTGCTTGATACAATAACAATATCGCCATTTTTAATATCATTTTTAAAAGCGTCAATTGGGTTTATTTCTAAAACCGGACTTGGAGTATGTGTCATTAATCTTGACACTTTTCCCGTTTTCGTCATCGTATGCCATTGATCGCGCACCCTTCCTGTTGTTAAGATAAACGGAAATTGCGGATTGGGTTGTTCTGATGTGTTTTCTATTGCTGTTGGTAAATTAAAAATCGCTTTTTGTGATGGCGTATAGAATTTTTTATCCGTAAAAAGTCGGGGAGTGCCCGGATGTCCGTAATCTGGTACAGGCCATTGAAAAGTTCCTTCGGTTTTTAAACGATGATAATTTAGGAAAGAAATATCAATATTGGTGTTTTTAGTTAATGCACAATGCTCTTTGTAGATTTCTTCTGCGTTATTAAAGTTGAATCCATTAAAGTTCATTTTTTTAGCAAAGCGAATTAAAATTTCAATGTCCGAAAGTGCTTCACCGGGAGCGTTGATTCCCTTTGGTAAATAAGAAATTCGTCGCTCGGAATTGGTCATTGTACCTTCTTTTTCTAACCAACCGGCGGCAGGCAGTAATAAGTCAGCATATTTTGAAGTATCTGCATTGTGCGAGATATCCTGAACCACTACAAATTTGGCATTTTGCAATGCTTTTTCGATTCGGCGGGAATCGGGTAAACTCACTAACGGATTGGTGCAGATAATCCAGACAGCTTTCATTTTACCTGATTCCAAAGCTTCGAACATTTCGGTTGCTGTTAGTCCAGGTTTATCTGATATTGCATCAACGCCCCAAAAATCAGCGACTTCTTTTCGATGTTCCGGATTCGCAATGTCTTTGTGTGCCGCGAGAAGTGTCGCCATTCCGCCAACTTCTCGTCCGCCCATTGCGTTGGGTTGACCTGTTAATGAAAAAGGCCCTGAACCCGGTTTGCCTATTTGTCCCGTCAATAAGGATAAATTTAGTAAAGTAGTATTTTTATCAACTCCAACAGCACTTTGATTTAAACCCATTGCCCAAAGCGAAATAAAACCTTTGGCTTTACCAATAATATCGGCAGCAAGTTTAATGTCATTGACCGAAATACCACAAATCTTTGATGCTTTTTCAAAAGAAGTACTTAAAATTAAGTCTTTGTATTGCTTAAAATTTTCGGCGTTGTTTTTTACAAAATCATGATCTACATAGCCTTTTTCGATGATTCGTTTGGCAATGGCATGGTATAAAATAATGTCAGATCCGGGAATAATCTGCAAATGCAAATCGGCAAAAGCAGCGGTATCCGTGCGTCTCGGATCAATAACAATGATTTTTATTTTAGGATTTTTCTCTTTGTGTTTTTCTATTCTTCGAAATAAAATGGGATGACACCAGGCAGGGTTTGCTCCCGTAATCAGGAAAGTGTCTGCCAGTTCGATATCATCGTAAGCAATAGGTACAGCATCTTCTCCAAAAGTTTTTTTATAGCCTACAACGGCTGAACTCATGCACAAACGAGAATTCGTATCTATATTATTGGTTTTCAAAAAGCCTTTTACCAATTTGTTTACCAGATAATATTCTTCGGTTAAACACTGGCCAGAAATATAAAAACCAACGCTATCCGGACCATGCTTTTTTATGATAGAGGTAAAAACGGCTGCGGCGCGATCAAGCGCAGTATCCCAACTAACGCGTTCGAGCGGATATGATTTACTGCCGCGCATTTCGGGATATAAGATCCGGTCTGCTGTGTCATTGACTACGTAGTGCAAATTCATTCCTTTAGAACATAACATTCCTTTGTTTACCGGATGGTCTTTGTCGCCCGTAACCATTACGCCATTCTTGGCATCCTTGGTTACGATTATGCCACAGCCAACGCCACAATACGAACAGGTAGTTTTGATTTTGGTATTTTGCATCACAGTTTTTTTAAGTACTAGTCCTAAATCTATTTTAAAACTAAATAATTCACTTATTTATTTCTAAAACAAAAATAAGTATTTTTACGTATAAATACTTATTTTTGTAATTTATTTTTCTACTTTTGATTAAAATAAAAGAGGAACAACAATTTAGTGTATTATGCATAAAATTTGAACTCATGAAAGACCCGCAGCCTATTTGTTATACCTGTAGCAACGAAAATTGTTTTATTAAGAAACATTTGCACTTAGAACAGATGAAAGAATATGTTTTAAGGAAAGAAACTTTTATTTGCAAAAAATCAAATTCTTTTATCAAAGAAGGTGACCCTATAAAAGGATTGTACTTTATTTGTTCAGGAAAAGTAAAAACAATAAAAACAGGAATAAACGGAAGGGAACAAATTGTTCGGTTAACAAAAAATGGAGATACCATCGGTTTTCGCGGATTTGGAACCAGCAAGAGATATTTTATAGGTGCCTCTGCCTTAGAAGATACTGTTTTATGTAATTTTAGTAACGAAACGATGCTGGAAATGCTTCAGAAAATTCCGGAATTTACATATGCTTTGATGTTGTTTTATGCCGATGAACTCAATAAAAGTGAGAACAATATTCGTAAAATTGCCCACATGAATGTTCGCGAACGTGTAATTGATTTGTTGCTGTATATTCACCGTAAGTTTGGACAAATAAATGACTTAATAGATATTGAACTTTCGAGAAAAGAAATTGCTGATTTTGCCGGAACGACTGAGGAGCAGGCGATTCGCGTAATTTCAACTCTAAAAAAGGAAATGCTGATAAAAACCGTTGGTAAAAAAATTGGGATTTTGGCTGTGCCTAAATTACGATCTGAAATTATGGAGCATAAATATTTTACTGTTTAAATTTAATATGAAGTTACAAGTAGTGATGTTTAGTCATCATAATGTAAAGACGCACATTAGTATACTTTTTTGTGCGTTTCTTTTTTTATATTACAGATTGTTGTACCAATTTAATATATAATCTGCAATTTCTTCCCAACCTTTTTCGCCACAAATAAAATGGCTTTTATTGTCATAGATTTTGACATCAACTTTGCTATTGGGATCTTTATATTGAGCAGCAATTTTTTTGGTTAAGGCTGGCGGAAATATGTTATCGTTTCCTCCGCCAATAAATAAAATAGGCTGATGCGGTTTTTTGAAATCCGCATTTGAGAAGGATTTCAATAAGGTTTCTCTACCAATTTTTCTGCTTTCAGGAACAGCAATCAGGTCGTAAGCTTTGTCTTGTTCAGGTTTTGGTAGTGTATTAAAAAAGGCACGATTGTACCAGTCTCTTGATCCTAAGTAATATCCTTTACTGGAAAAGAAATTTACTGCGGGCCAAACAATTTTTACTGTAGAAAATGGAGGGAGAACATTTTTAGGAGGCGCTCCATTGATGCTTACTGCAGCATCGGCTTTGCCTAAATCTATGAGTTTTTGTACTGCTAATCCTGCCATCGAATGCCCAATTACAAGTGGTTTTTCAGGTAAAGTATCAATGAGTTTTGCAATATTTTGTACTACATCTATAAAGCCTGTATCAACAAGTTCCGGATGTATCTTTTCCCGAAGTGCTGCAGGATCACCATCGTGTCCGGGATTTGCAGGGGCATATACTGTATATCCTTTTTGCTCATAATAATTTTTCCATTCTGACCAGGTACTATCATTCACGAACATTCCGTGCACTAATACAATTGTTTTTGATTTTGCCATTATTTAGTTATTTAAAATTGATACTAATTTTAGAATAGGGCAATGCAAAATGAGAAACAACCTTTTTACTTTAGGTTGCCGCTTGTAGATAGTTTCTTTTTTTTTGTACTAAAATACAAATAAAAGTTTTTATTTTAACAATTGATTTTAATTTAAACAACTGTATTGCAGTTGGTTATTTGTTTTTGAAGTGAAATTGTGTAGAGATGTGCGGTAGAAAGTTTTTGCACATCTCTACGAAACGTTTTTTTTAGAGAGCTTATTTTTTCTTTCCAACAAATCGAATAACAGAACCTTTTCCGTTATGGAACAAACCTTCGTTTAATTCGATTTCTTTTTCTTCTAATTGAATGATTTCATAATCAGGAAAATCAGATTGTATTTCTTCAATAGAAAATAGGGATTCAATATCTTTTGGTCCGCCAACTTTATCATTGATAGCCAGATATTCTAAATGTTTTTTGCTGAAGGCTTCAAAAATGATGACTCCATTTTTGTGCAAATAAGTCTCTAGTGTTTGCTGAATCGATGATTTAATCGCTGCAGGAAAGTGTGCATAAATTAATGCAATTACATCAAATTGTTCTGCTTGATAATTAAGGGTTTCCAGTTCTCCAACCTGGTAATCAATTACAACATTATTTGCTTCGGCTAGTTTAAGGGCTTTGTTTTTTCCTTCGGCACTAATATCAAATGCGGAGACTTTCCAACCTAATTGGGCCGCAAAAACTGCATTTCGACCTTCGCCTTCAGCCGGGAAAAGAATACTTCCGGTTTTAAGTTTTTCTAATTGTTCTTTTAAGTATTTGTTGGGCGCTGTGCCATAGGCAAATTCTTCGCTGCTGTAGCGGTCGTTCCATCTGTCTGTCCAGGTGTCGTTCATCTTTTTTTGTTATTGGATTTGAAGATTAGTATTAAGAGATGCTTTACTGATTATTCTTTCAGTTAAATAAAGGAAAGATTTAGTTTTCCGTACATCAAATATACCCAATTATAAGTGCAAATGTCCTTCGTATAGAAAACAAAAAAATACCCTTTTTCTTTTTTAGAAAAAGGGTAAATTGTATTATTTTGATTTAAAAAAAATCTTTATTTTTTCCAGCTAAAAATTCTAGGATTTACTGAAATCATTAACCACGCCCAGTTGTTGGTGTGCCCGGCATATCCCGGAGTTTTTAAAACTTCTAAAGTTTTAGTACCAAACATTTGAGAATATCCTCCTGTAAGTGTGATATCTTTTTTGAAATTGAATCCGGCAGTAAAGTCGACCTCAGTTCCTAAATACGAATCCATTTTTTCATTAGCCACCACAACATCAGCAGCAGACAGGAATACGTGTGGCATTAAAGCAAATTGCCATTTTTTTACATTATAATTGAATTTCAAAGAGGCGTCTTGCAATCCAACACTGTTTTGATGACCTCCACCAACATAAAAATAATCCATGTAGCCGTTGAAAGCGTGATTAGTACCAAAAATAGGGTTGAATGATTTGATTACTTTGCTTGCGTCATCCTGATCCTTTCCTGATAGATATTCGTAACCAATACCTGCCTTAAATGAATCTGTAATAGCATATGCAAAGTTTAGTGCTCCATCCCATGCACTAACCTGATTGTCTGCGCTTTTTCCGGTTTGACCGTAGAAACTTAAATTACTGTCAATTTTTTTGGTTTTGTAAGTCAAATAAGTACCAAACGTTTGTTTGTAGTCTACTAATAATTTTTGTGCCGGATTAGCATATTCGTAACCCGTATTCAAAACTAATAAACTAATACCTAATTGATCTACATTAGTATGGTACCAGGCATATTGCATTGCTTTATAATTACCTACTTTATAAGGAGTTTGAAAGGTGTTTTCGGCATCAGAATTATAGGCTAATCCCATATCAAGCTGGTGGTTTTTGGGATGGAAAGAGACCATCAACGCGTCGTGGCTTTGTCCTTGTTGTAACCAGTCAATTTCTCCCATAATACGTTGGTTGTCATAAGAAAGTACCTGACGACCTGCTCTTGCGCTCCATTTTTCGGATATATCATATTGTGCCCAAGCTTCAAAAACGGCTATGCCATTTTTATCTGAAGTTGTGGTTGTTCCCACATCTCCCCATGTTCTGACATTCTGTAGAGTTAATTTTGCAGATAATTGATCCTGCTTGTAATTAAAATTTAATCTTGAACGTTGTGAGACTTGAGAAGTTGCTTCTGTGCCTTCAGGAATAAGAGTTTTATACCCGTTACGATATTCAAAACGAGGTCGTAGTTGCAGATTTACATCTAATTCCTGTGCTTGAATGTCAAGACTTATTCCTACCAATAATAGGAATAGGATGATTTTTATTTTTTTCATGATTGGTTTTTTTAAAATCACAACAAATTTATCAGAAAAATAGCTCTTTTACAATGATATAAATCATATTCGAACTAATTTTTATTTGGAATATTAATTTTTAAACTATTGTCTGTCAATTACTTTTGCGAAAATAGGTGATTTTTCTTTCATGATTTTACTAATTGTGTAATGCATCCAAATTAAGCAGACAGCAGAAAAAATGAGAATAAAAATCCATGAACTGGACCAGATGCCGGTTGCAGTTAAAAGGTATCCAAAAATGATTGGCCCAAAGAAACCGCCCAAACCGCCAATCATGCCCACCATGCCGCCAACAACGCCAACTTCTGTTGGGAAATATTCCGGAATATGTTTGTAAACGGCCGCTTTTCCTATTCCCCAGGAAATTCCTATTAAGATCACTAAAACGAGAAAGACCCACATATTCGCATCGAATTTAATAACGGTAATTCCTTTGGCCAGAAGTTCTTTTTTCTTCACCGTTTGATTTTGTTCTACCACGACTTGCTGCCAGGATGTACTGGTTGGAAAGATGGAACTTTCGCTTACATTTTCTTTCTTTTGTGCTACTTTAAATTCTGTTTCCCCAATTTTGATATTGTTATCTGAAACAGCAGTTATAGTGCCTTTTTTAGTAGCTAAAACGCCCGGACCAGTGGTGGTAATTTCCATTTTCGGAATCATTAATAAAGCACTCAAAATTACTGATGAACTTAAAACCCAATACATCACTTTTCTGGCTCCGAATTTATCTGATAAATATCCTCCAAAAGCACGAATCACGCCAGAAGGTAAGCTGAAAAGCGTTGCAAATAATCCGCCCATGACCAGACTGGTTTGATACACATTCATGAAATTGGGTAATAACCACTGCGAATAAGCGACAAAACACCCGAATACCAAAAAGTAATAGGCTCCAAAACGCCATACTCTTGCTGATTTTAAAGAACCAAGCATTTGAGAAACGCTTTTTGTACTATTTTCTATTTTTTTATTTTTGGCGAAAATCAAAAAGGCAACTCCTATTATTAATAATGAAATGGCATAAATAACCGGCAATATTTTCCAGCCATTTTGAGGATCGTCAATAGAGAAATGATTTAATAACGAAGGTGCCAAAAAGGTAGTGATGGCAGCTCCTGCATTTCCCATCCCAAAGATTCCCAGTGCGCGTCCCTGCCATTCTTTTGGGTACCATATGGATGTATATCCTATCCCAACTGCAAAACTTGTTCCTACCATTCCGAAGAAAAAACTCAATAAGGCAAACATAAAAAAGCTGTCAGCGTAAGGAAGCAGAAATAAAGGAATCGAGCAGAGGAGGAGTAAAAGTGAAAATACGTATTTTCCCCCGTATTTGTCCGTTAAAATTCCAATGGGTAAACGCATGATAGAACCCGTTAATATCGGAATACCCAGAAGCCAGCCCACCTGAACAACGCTCCAGTGGAAAATTCCGTTATCGACTAAAAAAGTTACTAAAACACCGTTTAGTGTCCAGCAGGCAAAACACACTGTAAAGGCCAATGTGTTCAAAATTAAAATTTTGTGAGATTGAGATAATGGGTTTGTAGTTTTCATAGCACTTATAATTTTTGATAAAAATAAGTACTAAAACTTAGTTAAAAACTGCCAAAACGCAGTTTTTGAAAAATAATTACGTATAAATACGTAATTTATGTTTTTGTTTCAATTATTCCCCAAGTTGTGTCCTGAATAGTTTGGTTATAGTCAATTTGTTGATTATCTATGGAAACTGGATACTTTGAGGGAAATAAAACATCAAATAACGGTGTTTTTGATGGCACTATATTTATTTCGGTATTTGCTACGTATTTTTCTAAGCTACACAAGTTTAGAACTCTAAAAGTTTTTCCTTTAGTAGTTTTTACAATTGTTATAGAAGCAAAAGCAAAAGTTCCACAGAGTACTGAATTAGGGATATGTTCAATTACAGTGGCTTTCGTTTTGTGATTTAATGTAAAAAATTTCCAGTTTTTTTTAATGGAATCGGAATAATCCTGAGAATATGAATTAAAGCTTAAAGTGAAAATAGCGAAAGCATATTTTAGCAGTTTTCTCATTAAATATTAGATTAAAGAATATTCAGTTGCTTTGTTCGAAAGTTCCATCAGGTTTTTTACTTTTAATTTTTTCATTAAATTAAAACGATGTACTTCGGCTGTGCGCTTACTGATATCAAGTGCTTCAGCAATTTCTTTATTTCCTTTTCCGGATAATAACAGGGTCAGGATTTCTTTTTCTCTTTTGGTAATCATCATTTCATCAGCTAAACTTTGTTTAGGTTCTAATGATGTCGAAGAGTTGGTCAACTGGCTAATTAATATAGAGGATATATCACCACTAAAATATTTTCCGCCGGCAGCAACGGTATGCAGTGCTTTTAAGAATTCTTCTTTGCTTGAACCTTTTAGTAAATAACCATCGGCGCCGGCTTTTATAGACTTTAATACGTATTCTTCAGATTCGTGCATAGAAAGCATGATGATCTTTACATTATTATTATCGCCTCTAAGTTTTTCTACTACCTCGATACCTGTTAAGTGGGGCATACGAATATCTACTATAAGTAAATCAGGTTTGTTTTGTGCAACGACTTCAAGAGCATCGGCACCATCAATAGCTTCGCCTACAACCTCGATGTTTGCTTCGTTTTCAAGTAATGATTTGATTCCATCTCTTACAAAAACATGATCGTCTGCCAGTACTACACGAATGATATTGCTCATAATTTACTTAAATTTTTTTTTGATTTTTACGTATATTCATCTACAAAGAAGATGCTAATATACGTAATTTTTGAATTTTAATTTCTAAATTTTTAAAATTGCAAATTCTAATATTAAAGCCAACATTAAAATATCATTAAAAAATGAATTACGTTATAATTTATATGTTGCTATTTGAAGATGGTCTTGGGTTGAACTTTGTCAAAGTTTAGAACTTGGACAAAGTTTTTACTTGAGCTTTGTCATTTCTGGTAATTTCTGAGTAACTATTAAGATCTTATGAAAGCAATTGCCCGCGAGAGGGATAGGAGCAATCCGCCACGGCGGAGCGGATAGCCCGACAGCATGCCGGTAAGAGGGCGAATAAGCGCAAAGTAAATTTGCCCTCTTATCGGGATGGTGTCTCGCCCAAATTATTATTATTTGATAGATTTACTTTGCGGGGCTTCGACTTCGATCAGCCTGACAAGCTTGTGTGAGAATTGGAATTTAAAATATTTAAAATTTATTTTAAATCGGAATATTAAAAGTAATTCTTGTTCCTTCGCCGGGAATAGAATTAATAAATACACGGCCATTTACGTATTGAATTCGCTCTTTCATAAACAATAATCCCATTCCGGATTCGCTATTGCGCTTTTTGTCTACGGCGTGAATATCAAAACCTTTTCCGTTGTCGTCTACAATAATGCTTAGCAAAGTATTACTGTGCGAAAGCTGTACAATTATGTGTGATGATTCGGCGTATTTTATGGCATTATTGATGGCTTCCTGCGTTAGGCGGTAAATATTGATTTCGATCAAAGAATCTAAACGCTGATTAAATTCGGTTTTGTTGTAAAACTGAATTTCTTTTCCGGTTAGTTTCGAAAGTTCCTGCGTAAGTTTTGCCAGAGAGGAAACAATCCCGTGATCGCTGAGTTCGGGAGGCATTAGATTGAAAGTTGCGGTGCGAACGCCTTTTATAATATCGAGGGATAGTTTTTTTAAGTATTCGATTTTTTGAGCTGATTTTTCTTTGTCATCGAGATTGATACTTTCGAGACTAAACTTTAAACCGGTAAGCATTTGGCCAATTCCGTCGTGAATTTCTTTTGCGATTCGGTTTTGTTCGTTTTCCTGATTTTCGACGATTTTACTCGAAATAATCTTTTGCTGATTGATTTTTTCAGTACTGTTTTCGATATTAAGACGTTCGACTTCCCGTTGTGCTTTTTTACGCTCGGTGATATTGAAACAAATAATTAAAAGTTCTGATTCTTCTTTTTTGATTGTTACTGGAACCATCGATAAGTCAAGCCAAAACGTCTGGGATTCCTTATTAATGATTTTAATTTCGCCCTGCCATCCGCTTCTGTGTTTCTCAAAGATAATTCGGTCAATATTCAGTTGTTCCTTCTCATCGGTTGTTAGCACTTCAGAGAATTTTTTATTGTATGAAAATCTCGTATAGTTTAAAAGTTTGGCAAATTTTTCTCCGATATGAATGATAGAACCATCTGGTGCAATACGGCAATACAGCAGCGTATTTTCCATGGCATAATTAAGAGATTTTAATTCTTTTACCGAATTTTCTTTTATTTCGCTAATAATTTCAGTGTCATAAGCGAGCTTTAAAGCTTTCTTTTGAGAAGATAAAAGTCTGGCAATCAGTTTTTCTATTTTTTTATTGGTAGGTTTAAAGATGAAGAAAAACTCCATTAGTAAAACGAAAAGTGTAAAGGCGAAAATCCAGTACTCTATTTTGCGTTGTTCTGTTACTTTTTCATGTGCTTCAAGATCGTACTGACTTACAATCTGATTCATTTTTGAAAGGAAAACGCCTTCGTTTTTTAGTATAGTCTGAACCAGTTTTTGGTTTTGGGCTAAATTGCTTTTTTGTTTTAAATTTAAAAGAAAAGAATTAGTTGACTGACTAATAGTGCTGAAAACCGGATTGATTTCGGTATATAATTTATTGAGGGTTTCGCTTTTTTCTTTTGGGAAAGCCAAACTGTCATTACCGTTTTCAAGCGCATTTTGAGTTGTTTTCCACAGTTCGAGGACCTCTTTTAAATGCGAAATTTGTTTTTGTGAAATGGTATCTGAAACATAATGTAAAATCAAGACTTCTTTGACAATTTTCTGACTCAGCATTCTTTGCTTTCCCGAAATATTGATGATTTTAGAATCGCTTAGTTGTTGTTTTAAATTGTACTGAACCAAAATCTGACTTAGAATGACGGTTACGGCAATAGTCCAGAGTGCAAAAAAATACCAGCGGCGTAAATTTTTGAAATTAATTTTATCTGCAGCTTCCTGATTGCTTTTTTTCATTCGAAGTGAATATTTGTCTTTTATCTTAAAATGAAATTCGTTTTCAAACTGATTTCATATCTCAGATTACAATCCTAAAGAGGCTTTTATTAAATTAAGATTTTCTTCAGAATAATTGATTTTTAAGGCTTCCTGATGTCCTTTGTCAGACATTTTGTCCCAGGTTTTTTTGATGATGTTTTTTAGTTTTTCATCGTCGTGTTTATGTACGAAAGGATCTAAATAATACTCTAAAAACACCAGACAAATGATGTCTTCCAGCAATTGGGTTTCGGCATCTTTTTTTAATAATTTCTTTTCGATTAAAAAAGAAACACGATCGATAAAGTCCTGGTTGTATCCGGCCTTTTCTAAAATATCGGCCGTAGTTTTGGCGTGAAATTTTTTAAGGTCTTCTCTCCATCTCAAATAGCCCACACGATCCATTGGGTAAGATTCGCGAGCAACTTTCCATCGGCAAATATGTTGTGCTTTTGAGGCAATCTGAATTTGTTCCGAAGCTTCAGGTTCAAACTGCAACAGTCTTTCGTACATTCTGTTCGAATACAATAATTCCTTTGGGTATTCAGTATTTTGATCAATTTCGATATTAGGATCCTGAGCATTTTCAGCATCAATCCATTCGCTTGCTTTTTGAAAAGGTGTAGTCATTTTTTTGGTCTGATAATAGAATTTCAAATATACGTAAATTAACTTTTAAGGCTTAA
>Ga0247809_1000830_pt1 | contig 13861 bp, 14 predicted proteins | sample UWRJL104311B1_FD_180951 | JGI IMG/M metagenome (GOLD analysis project Ga0247809, IMG submission 180951) | Plant litter microbial communities from Arlington Agricultural Research Station in Wisconsin, United States - UWRJ-L104-311B-1 | ecosystem: Environmental > Terrestrial > Plant litter >...
CACTAATTAGCCTGAAGATTATCATAATTAGAGTTTAGACACAAAGATGTATAAAAGGTTACAGCTATTTTAAACTTAAAATTACTTTATTTAAAATAGAATCTAAACCTTTAAAAATCATCGCGTATAGCAAAAAAATATTAAATAAAACTTAAATAAGTTAATTGCGTTGCTTAAAATACTGAAAAGAAAAATTAAATTCGTATTTTTGCACCTCAAAAAATTCATCAAGAATGAAATTATCACAATTCAAATTTAACTTACCGGAATCATTAGTAGCTAACAATCCTGCTGAACAGCGTGATGAAGCACGTTTAATGGTTCTCCACAAAGACAGCGGTAAAATTGAACATAAAATCTTTAAAGACGTTTTAGGTTATTTCGACGATAAAGATGTAATGATATTAAATAATACAAAGGTTTTTCCTGCCCGTTTATATGGCAACAAAGAAAAAACTGGTGCTACAATCGAAGTATTTTTACTTCGCGAATTGAATAAAGAATTACGCCTTTGGGATGTTTTAGTAGATCCTGCACGTAAAATCCGTGTGGGAAATAAATTATATTTCGGTGATGACGACTTATTAGTGGCAGAGGTTGTAGACAATACTACTTCCCGCGGCCGCACCATTCGTTTTTTATTCGAAGGTACAGATGAGGAGTTTAGAAAAAATGTTGAAATTTTAGGAGAAACACCACTACCGAAATACATTAAACGCAAAGCAACTGCCGAAGATAAAGAACGTTACCAGACTATTTTTGCTAAACACGAAGGTGCAGTAGCAGCGCCAACGGCAGGTTTACACTTCAGTCGTGAATTAATGAAGCGCCTTGAGCTTAAAGGTGTGGAATTTGCGGAAGTTACTTTACACGTCGGTTTAGGGACTTTCAGAACTGTTGAGGTGGAAGATTTAACTAAGCATAAAATGGATTCTGAGCAATTCATTATCGAGCAAAAAGACGCTGACATTGTTAACAGAGCTTTAGAACAAAAAAGAAGAATCTGCGCTGTTGGTACAACATCTATGCGCTCTATAGAATCTGCAGTTTCTGCAAATAGGACTTTAAAAGCTGCAAATGACTGGACAAGTAAATTCATTTTCCCGCCTTACGATTTTAACATCGCAAATTCGATGATTACCAATTTCCATACACCAGAATCTACTTTATTAATGATGGTAAGTGCATTTGGTGGCTATGAAAATGTTATGAATGCTTACGAAGTTGCTGTAAAGGAAAAATATAAATTTTATAGCTATGGCGATGCCATGCTGATTATCTAATTAGATTCGAGTATCGGGTATCAAGTATCAAGATGAGTTTCCTGATACTTGATACTTTAATCTTGATACTTAATTATGAAAAACTACGCTGTAATTGTAGCAGGAGGTTCGGGAAATCGAATGCAGACTGAAACCCCGAAACAATTTCTATTGCTGAAAAACCTACCGGTTTTAATGCATACCATAAAAGCTTTCGCTCAAAGCAATACTCAACCGAGAATTATTGTTGTTCTACATATCGACCAGCATAAGCATTGGAACAGGCTGTGTCAGGAATTCAATTTTAATATTCCTCACCAGGTAGTTGCTGGCGGCACAGAGCGTTTCTACTCTGTAAAAAATGCAATTTCGAATATTGAAGAAGAAAGTTTTGTAGCTATACACGACGCTGTTCGCCCTTTAGTTTCAACCGAACTTATCGACAGTTGTTTTAAGCAGGCAGCGTTGTACGGAAACGTAATCGCTGCTGTTCAGTCGAGCGATAGCATTAGAATGCTTAAAAACGGCAAAACATCAGCTCTAAAAAGAGATGAGATATATCTTGTTCAAACACCACAAACGTTTAAACTGGAAATTTTAAGAGAAGCTTACGAACAGGGATTTGAAAGTCATTTTACTGATGATGCAAGTGTTGTTGAATCTACAGGTCAGAATATTAATATTGTTGAAGGAGAGCGAAATAACATTAAGATAACCTATCCCATCGATTTAGAACTTGCCGAACTTTTATTGAAAAATTGAAATAAAAAAAGGAGTTTCGCAATGAAACTCCTTTATAACTATCGTTTGTTTATTAAGTTTGAACTTTTTAAACAACCGGATTTAGGCCTGCCTTATGCTGCCCTGCCTATAACTTTAAGCAAGATTGCAATAACTGCGATTACCAGTAGAACGTGGATGATGTTACCCACATCCCCAAAGCCGTGGAATACAAAACCTATAACCCAAAGTATTACTAATACTACTGCGACTAAATACAATAAATTTCCCATTGTGTTAATTTTTTAAGTAAATGTTTATTTAGTAACACGACTAATAAATTTTTGTTTACAAAATGTAAAATTTATTTTTAAATACTTGTAAATCAAATAATTAATTAATTATATACAACTTGTAAAAGTAGTATTTTGAGAAAAAAAAACCCGATTTTTATGTCGGGAGTTTTAATTTTTAGTATTCATCCTCGTTGAAGAAGAAATCTTCTTTAGTAGGATAATCTGGCCAAATTTCCTCTATGGTTTCATAAGGCTCGCCATCATCTTCTAAGGCCTGTAAGTTTTCTATAACTTCTACAGGTGCACCTGAACGGATGCCGTAATCAATCAATTCATCTTTAGTTGCAGGCCATGGTGCGTCTTCCAGGTGGGAAGCTAATTCTAGTGTCCAATACATATCTTCAATTCAATTAAATTCTTATTCTTAATAATGCGCAAAGTATATTAAAATTTTTGAGCAAAGCAAACTTATTTTTCAACTATTAAATTCGAGGTATCCAAATGCTTTCTTCTGCTTTAAAATCCATGTTCAGTTTTCGTGCCAAAACGAATAAATAATCGCTCAAACGATTTAGATAGACAATTATGCGCTCATCGACAAAGCTGTTTTCTGTAAGCGCTACCGCTAACCGTTCCGCTCTTCTGCATACACATCTGGCCAGGTGACAGTACGAAACAACTGTATTTCCCCCAGGTAAAACGAAATGTTTCAAAGCGGGCAGCAACTCGTTCATTGCATCCATTTCCCTTTCCAGCAAATCAATATCCGAGTCGTGTAAATCTGGGATTTTCATTTGTGATTTTTCAGGATCTGCTGCTAAAGAAGCGCCTACTGTAAATAATCTATCCTGAATTTCTTTTAGCAGAACCTGATGATGAACCTGGATATCCTGACACCTGATTAAGCCAATGTATGAATTTAACTCATCAACTGTGCCGTAAGTTTCGATGCGTAGATGGTATTTCGGTACCCGCGTACCACCAATTAACGACGTTTGACCCTTATCGCCGGTTTTAGTATAGATTTTCATTTAAAAAAGGTTGAAGGCAGAACGTTATAGGCATAGGCTTTTAGATCCCTAAACCCTACACCTTATACACTGCACCATAATTAATTAATTTTCTCCCAGTCACTACCACTTTCTCTTAAAGCTTGTAAACGGGGTGAAACGTTTTTAATGTCTGTATTGATATAATCATTTTCGATGAGCCCATCACGCATACGCACAATACGATGGGCGTGTTGTGCGATGTCTTCCTCGTGAGTAACCAGAATAATTGTATTGCCCTTACTATGAATTTCTTCAAGCAGTCCCATAATTTCAATAGAAGTTTTGGTATCTAGGTTACCTGTTGGCTCATCTGCGAGTATAATAGATGGGTCGTTAATTAAAGCCCTGGCAACAGCAACCCGCTGGCGCTGACCACCCGATAATTCATTTGGTTTGTGATCCATACGATTACCCAGGCCGACATTTTCCAAAGCTTTTTTTGCACGTTCATCCCGGTCTTTTTTACTGTTTCCCGCGTAAATTAAAGGTAAAGCGACGTTATCTAGGGAAGTTGAACGGGGAAGCAGGTTAAAAGTTTGGAAAACGAAACCGATTTCCTGGTTGCGAACCTCTGCAAGCGCATCATCAGTCATGTGGCTAACATTTGTTCCATTTAATATATAGGTTCCGCTTGATGGTGTATCCAGACAACCCAGAATATTCATTAAAGTAGACTTACCAGAACCAGAAGGCCCCATTAGCGCTACAAACTCACCTTTGTTTATGTCTAAGCTTACTGACTTTAAAGCATGAATAACTTCAGTACCGATAACATATTTACGACCAATTTCCTTAATTGTGATGAGTGGTTGCGACATAGTTTTTATTTTTTAGACAAGGATTAGGGTACGGATGTTACAGCGACATCTAAAAATTTATACCGCGTATTGTTTAAATTTTAAATTCAGAATTATTTTTCAATTATTTTTGGAACCATGAAAAATTGCTCATTATGCTTAGCTGCATTTTTTAAACCGTCAATAGTTGCAATCTCTTGTTTCACTTCATCTTCACGCCAAACATTGGTGGCTTCGTTCATGTAAACTAAAGGTTTAACATTCGTAGTATCTAACTCGTTTAACTTTTCCATGAATGATAAAATCTTATTCATTTCGGGAATGAGTTTGTCTACTTCGCTTTCATCAATATGGATTCTTGCCAGATCAGCTATTTTATGGATGGTTTTCGAATCTAAGTTCATATTACAATAATTTGCTATCAATTAATTTAAAAACCCTTTCTTTCAGCATATCGGTATCTGCATCTGTTAATTCTGAAGTATTAATTGGTTTATGGATGTAAATATCGCAAATTCCCGGCTTACTTCCATATTTAGCACCGTCATCCCAGTTTATTTTCCAAACATTTGTAATGCTTACTGGCACTAGAGTGATATTTTTATCGATAGCTAACCTAAATGGGCCATTCTTAAAATCCCCTAGTTTAGGCGGATAATGGTCGTCTATCTTACCTTCCGGAAAAATAATAAGGCTCATCCCTTTTTCTAAATTTTCACCTGCTTTTTTAAAAGCCCTGAAAGCCGATATTTTGCTATCGCGGTTTACAGCGATATCAATTGTTTTAAAAAAAATGCCTAATACAGGGTTATTCAGGAGCTCATCTTTCCCCATAAAATGATACCTGCCTTTAGCCAATATACAGAATATCATGATATCGAGATTTGAAGTGTGGTTTGCGCAATAGATGTACGTTTGGGCTTTATCTAATTTTTCTTCAAATTGAAAGGAAAAAATAACACCCGAAAACAAACTGCAAAGCAAACTATTTGTCTTTCTGAAAAAATTTAAAACACCATAATATCTGGGGTTACGAGAGCATAGGTAGTAAAAAGGATAAAATAGAAAGAAAAAAAACAGTATCCAGAACAGATACCAAACCCGGTGTGTTTGCCTTAAAAATTTAATCATAGATGGTCAAAAATATAAGATAGTGCTTTTTTTGATAAACATAAACGAATTTAACCGTTTTGCATACTGATCTTTAAAAGAAGCTGTATTTGTTAGACCAAAATGATCGGTTTTAAAGAAAGCTGACCAAATATTAGTTGTATTGCTTAATCCCGCTGCCTAATACAATTATTTTTCGGAAATTCCTTTGAGATAAATATTAATGTAGAATGCCTTTTGATGCCATTTTATTTTTAATTTCGTGCCATTATGAAAGAAACAGTGGTGAGCGGCATTCGCTCTACAGGAAAATTACATTTAGGTAATTACTACGGTGCAGTAAAAAACTTTGTACAAATGCAAAACGATTTCAACTGCTACTTTTTTATTGCCGATTTACATTCATTAACGACACACCCTACCCCTGCCGATTTACACGGTAATATAAAACATGTTTTGATCGAATACCTGGCTAGTGGAATTGATCCTGAAAACAGTACAATTTATATACAAAGTGACGTTCCTGAAATTACAGAATTGTATCTTTATCTGAATATGAACGCGTATATGGGTGAGCTTGAGCGGAGTACATCTTTTAAAGATAAGGTGCGTTCAAACCCGGATAATGTTAATGCCGGCTTACTTACTTACCCGGTATTGATGGCAGCAGACATTTTAATTCATAAAGCGACCAAGGTTCCTGTAGGAAAAGACCAGGAACAACATTTGGAAATGGCCCGTACTTTCGGAAACCGTTTCAACCGCTTATACAATACAGAATATTTCCCTGAGCCCTATGCTTTCAGCTTTACAGAAAAGCTTGTTAAAGTACCTGGTTTAGATGGAAAAGGAAAAATGGGTAAATCAGAGGGGGAAGGAAATGCGGTTTATTTGTCTGACGATCCGGATACCATACGTAAGAAAGTGATGCGGGCGGTGAGCGATGGCGGGCCAACTGAAGAAAATCAGCCAAAGCCAGAATCCATTCAAAACCTCTTTGATTTGATGAAAGTCGTATCTAGTGCCGACACACATGCTCATTTCGATGCTCTATATAACAAAATGCAGATCCGTTACGGCGACTTCAAAAAACAATTGGCAGAAGATATGATTATTGCAACCACTCCAATGCGCGAGCGCATTCAGGATATAGCAAAAGACGATGCCTATTTACGACAGGTTGCTAAACATGGTGCCTTAAAGGCCCGCGAAAGTGCGCAGAAAACGATAAGGGAAGTACGCAGTTTAATAGGATTTAAAAGTTTTTAATTATTATTATGATAAGCGGATTGGTGGTTGGCGTGTAAATGCTTATCGCAAAGCGCTCAATCGCAAAACGCAAAAAATATGCACATAGCAATTGTAGGAAATATAGGCGCAGGCAAAACTACTTTAACAGGTTTACTGGCAAAAAATTATGGATGGGAAGCTTTATATGAAGCGGTAGATAACAACCCCTACCTCGAAGATTTCTACAGTGACATGAAACGTTGGAGCTTTAACCTTCAAATCTATTTTCTAAACAGTCGTTTCCAGCAAATTACCGACATTGAAGTAAATCAGCGTAATGTTATTCAAGATAGGACTATATATGAAGATGCTTATATTTTCGCTGAGAATTTGCACGATATGGCTTTAATGACAACTCGTGATCACGATAATTATCGTGCTATTTTCGATAACATAACCTCTTTTATTAAGCCACCCGATTTGTTGGTTTACTTAAGGGCATCAGTTCCAACTTTGGTAAATAACATACAGCGTCGCGGGCGCGAATATGAGGCAGGCATCCGTATCGATTATTTATCAAAATTAAATGAAAAATATGAAGCATGGATTAAAGGTTATAACCTTGGTAAATTATTGATCTTAGATAAGGATAGGTTAGATTTCACTAATAATCCAGAAGATTTAGGCCAGGTTATTCAATCTATCGAGGCAGAAATAAACGGTTTATTTTAAAAATTGGATAGGTAGCAAAAAGCGGTCACTAAAATGAGCGATTCTAAAATCATTGGTATAATTCCTGCACGCTTTGCGTCTACCCGTTTTCCAGGGAAACCTCTGGTCCATATCGCCGGTAAAAGTATGATTCAACGCGTTTATGAGCAGGCTTCTAAAGCAAAAAGTTTAGCTAAAGTTGTCATCGCAACTGATGATGATCGCATTGCTGATGAAGTAAAAAGATTTGGTGGAAACTTTGTTTTCACAGCATCGACACACCAAAGCGGTACCGACAGATGTGCAGAAGTTATGGAACAACTTCCGGATTTTGATGTAGTGATTAACATTCAGGGTGATGAACCTTTTATCGAACCAACACAGATTGATTTGCTTGCAAGTTGTTTTAGTGAGGAAAAAGTACAATTAGCCACTTTAATCAAATCGATTGAAAGCCAGGAAAGTATTTATAACCCAAATAGTCCTAAAGTTGTAATCGATACAAACGGAAGGGCAATTTATTTTAGCCGTAGTCCGATTCCTTTTATTAGGAATGGCGAGCCAGGTGTTTGGGCCGAAAAACATCTGTTTTATAAGCACATAGGTATTTACGGATATCGTACTGAAGCATTAAAAGCCATTACAAAATTGCCTCCCTCATCTTTAGAAATTGCAGAAAGTCTTGAACAATTACGTTGGATTGAGAACGGATTTTACATACAAACCAAAGTTACCAACTCAGAAACCGTCGCCATCGACACGCCCGAAGATTTATTGAAGTTGAATAAGTTGTTAGAAGCGTTGAAACTAGATTAGTTTATTGACATCGCTGCAAACCAGGTCTTTTATCTACGATAAGTGAATAATTTCCTAAACTCAATATTTATTTTAGATTTCAACTGATTATAAAATTAGTAAATTTGGGTTATGAGAAAATTATTGCTTTTATTATTTTTTCCATTATTTTTCAATTCTTGTAATTCCGGAGATAAAAAGGAATCAAATTCTATTGAGTTTAAAAATGTCAACTCGAGCATAATAAAATCTTTTTCTGATTTAAATACTAAAGACACTTTCAAAATTGAATTAACAGGGAGAAAACCTGAAGAAATGGTTTTGAATTTCACCATTAAAAATGCTAAAGGTCTGGAGATCTACAATACTAAACTTAAAGGAACAGATCTTTTAGATAACACCGACCCGAATATTGATTTATCAAAGGAAAAAGATCAGGTCATTTTCTTAAAAACCATCGCCGACGATTTTTTTGCAGAGGATAACTTTCTTGAGCCTGCTGTAATGCCCGAAGATAAAGCCGACAACTATGTTCCTGATAAAGCTCTTTATGAGGAATTAAAAAAAACCGGATTAAATGGCTTTAAATACCGTCTTGGAAAAGAAAACAATCTCTATATTGCCTGGAGCGAAAAAGAAAAAAAGGTCAAAATCTATTACAACTGCTGTGAATTAAATTAAGCCTGAAAAGATCTGAGGATTTAGACGCTGAGTAAGCAATATTCTACAAATGAACATTAGATAGTGAACGCCAATTATATTGTGAGCAGGCAATTGACCAGGTTGTATTACCTGAATTAAGTCGACAATACTCATCCACATATTAAGTACGCTGCCGGAGTTTTTAAAAAACTATCTTGACCGATAGCCGTTTCTGTTATATCGGAAAAATAATATTGCATTTACAACAAACTAATAAAATAGTTGTATTTTCACAACCAACAACCAGACATCTATTTAATCTACGTTTCTCCTAATGCTCAAAAAACTCTGTTCCGTTTTTATTTTATCTATATTGTTTCTCTCTTCTTTTGCTCAAAAGGCCAGCATTAAAGGCATTGTGGTAGACACCGTTGAGAAAAAAAATCTGGTTAACAGTTCTATACTGTTAATCAACGGCAAAGATTCTATTCTGGTTAAAGATATTCGGGCAAATGCCAGGGGCGAATTTGAGTTATCAGGCCTCAAAAAAGGCACTTACACTTTAGTGATTACCTACCCTAAAATGGCTGATTACATCCGCGACATTCAGCTATCTGACACAACAACATTTAATCTGGGCAAAATACCAATGGATAGTAAGGCTACACTTTTAAATGAGATCGTCATTAAAGCACAGAAACAGGCGATCAGTATGAAAGGTGACACCATTGTTTATCAGGCGGATAGTTTTGCAGTGAAGCCCAATGCGAATGTGCAGGATTTGCTCAGGCGGTTGCCCGGAATTGAGGTGGATAAAAATGGCGCCATAAAGGCTGGTGGAAAAGATGTTAATACGCTTCTGGTTGATGGTGAAGAATTTTTTGGAGATGATCCGCTTCTTGCTCAGAAATACCTGAAAGCCAATGCAGTAAGTGAAGTCCAGATTTACGATAAAAAAAGTAAGGAAGAGGAACTCTCTGGTATTAAAGAAGGAGACGCAAAGGAAAAAGTGATGAATATCAAGCTCAAAGAAAACGCTAAAAATGGCTATCTAAGTACCCTGGACGCCAACAGTGATTTAAATCACTTTAAAAATGTTGGCGGTATGGCAGGTATATACAAAAGTAAATTAAAAGCAGCAGTGTTTGGATTTAACTCAAATACGAATCTGGATTCGAAGGCAAGTGCCGCAATGAGTAAGTTAAAAGGCAATGATTATGATGTAATCGAAGTTGGCGATGATGGTAGCACCGTTATGATTTCGTACGGCGGCAGAGATGATGATGATTTCTCGCCAACAAACGGCTTACCTGATGTAACCAGCTATGGCGCACATTTCTCTGATAAGTGGAATGAAAATAAAGTTAGCTTAAAACTTAACTATAAAGGCAACAACAGGAATGTTTTAGATAGAACAACAGCAAAAAGTCAGTCGCTACTGCCGAATGGAACAAATTTCTTCAGTAGCAGCAACGCAAATAGCGAAACAAAAAATACAGGAGAAAGTTTAAAAGGAAGTGTAGACGTTAAGATAGATTCACTTTCCACGCTAAAAGTATCATTTGCTGCAAATAAAAACAAAAACAATAATGAATATACAAGCACTGACGAAACCAAAAACGGATCGGGCCTGTTTGTAAACAACAGCAACCAGTTAAATAATAGTTACGGAGAAAACAATCTGTTTAACGGAAATATTAATTATTCAAAAAAGTTTGTTAAAAAAGGAAGAACACTGTCTATCGATTTACAGCCAGAAACCAAAAACAGCACCAGTTTGGGCAACAGTTTAAGTGTCACCAATTATTATGATGACAATGGCGTAATCAACAGAACGGCTAACCAGAATTTTTTAAACGACAACTCGGGTAGGGAAACTTCCCTTGGTTCAAGGATCTCCTACACTGAACCTTTAAGCAAGCAACTCTCCTTACAAACGTCTTATAGTTTTAAAACTGTCGCCTCTAATAGCCATAAATTGGTTTTTGACCAATCTTTAAATAATAAACGCATCGATTCACTGAGCAATAATTTTGATTTCAATAATTTTTCAAATATAGGAAAGGTTGTATTGCAATATCGTTCAAAGAAATTTACGCTATCCGGAGGTGCGGAGGCGACACAAACCGCCTTTGAACTAAACGATTTAGACCGTAACAATCAATTTAACCGCGACTATTTAAACTGGGCACCACAAAGTAACCTGAATTATAAACTCGGTAAAAATACCAGTGTTTCATTAAGCTACAATGGCAATACCCGACAACCGAGTTTAGACCAATTACAGCCCATCCGGCAGGTGAATAACCCGCTTTATGAAATTAAAGGCAATCCAAACCTTAAACCAGCTTTTAATAACAATATGGGTTTTAATTTGAATACCTATCAGCAAAAATCAGAGATGTATGCTTATGTATATGTGGGGTACAGTTTTGCAAAAAACGCGGTTGTGAATGTACGAACTGTAGATGCTGTGAACAAAACTACCAGTAGTTATACGAACCTAAATGGTAACAACAACTTCAATGCAGGCGCAAGTTTTAATAAAAGCTTCAGTAAAATCCATTTTAGCAGCAGTTTAAATGCCAATTATAATCATTCAAACAATGTTTCTATATTGAACAACAAACTAAATGAAAACGTAAACAATAGCCTGAGTTTACGTCCGCGTTTTATTTATTATGGCGATAAACTGCAGGCAGAATACAATCCATCAGTAACTTTCTTAAATAGCCGTTCGTCAATCGGTTCTATAAATAACGGCAAGAGTTATAGTCATGAACACGAAATTTCCGGCACAATACAACTTCCGCACAAAACCGAATTCAATACGTCGGTAACATTGTCGTACCAACCTGCTAACAGTTCTTTTAGTACGCCGGTAAATATTGCTATCTGGAATGCCTATCTATCAAAAAAAATGACAAAAACAGAAGCCCTTGAGCTTAAGGTGTCGGTATCGGATATTCTTGCCGAAAAAATTGGCTATAGCCGTTATGTCGGTGGTAACTACGTTAGTGAAAACACCTACAGTTTTATTCCAAGGTTTATTTTAGTCGGTATAACCTATAATTTAACCGGTAATTTTGTTAAAGAAGATAAAAAGTAATCAAGCATGAAAAAATCAACCCTCACGATAATCTTTTTTTTAGTTGTTTTGATACTAAAAGCGCAGACCGTTTTTATAACAAGTGCTAAAATTACTTTCCAGAAAAAGATTAACCAAAAGCAACAGCTAGCCGAAAATGACTGGATGTCTGACGATGCGAAGGATAAAATGAGCAAATACAGGACTTCCGATTGGGAATACAACTTTAACGATAGCACTTCACTCTACCGTGCTAAACCTAAAGAGAGCCTGAACGACAGCCAATTCTTTTTCATTGCAGGAGATAACACGAACGAAATGTTTACCGATTTCGGAAAGAAAACACGCACATTGCGAAGACCAATTAACGGCGAAGATTTTATATTAAAAGATACCATCCCCCGTTTAAAATGGAAAGTCATGCATGATATACGCAAGATTGCCGGTTACGATTGCCGGAAAGCGATTGCTGTCATCAACGATTCGGTTTCAGTAGTCGCATTTTACACCGATGAAATATTACTTCGTGGCGGACCTGAGGGATTTACCGGTTTACCCGGAATGATATTGGGATTAGCCATTCCACGCTATAATACAACCTGGTTTGCAACCAAAATAGAAGCTAAAAATGTACCCGTTTTAAACATAAACGCACCTTCAAAAGGTAAAAAAACCGATAACGAAAAGGATTTCAAAAAAATGATCGACTTCTATACGCGTTATGATGATAAAAAGAATCCCAGGAAGATAGAAGCAATTAAGAAAGAACTCTACACGTTAATATTGTAAGTCCTTCTTTCACATAAAACAATCTATATCAGCAAAATAATACCGTCAAAAAATATTCTTTAAACTACCTTAAACAGGTGATAATTTTCCGTACCTTTGTATCCCGTACAAAAAGCAACAATATTTGCATTTGTTGTAAAAAATCACAAACATGACTAAGTATATTTTTGTTACGGGCGGTGTTACTTCCTCTTTAGGTAAGGGCATCATTTCCGCTTCTTTAGCTAAACTTTTACAGGCACGGGGCTACCGTGTAACCATCCAAAAATTCGATCCGTACATCAATATTGATCCGGGAACGCTGAATCCATACGAACACGGCGAATGCTTTGTTACCGAAGACGGCGCTGAAACCGATTTAGATCTTGGTCATTATGAGCGTTTCCTTAACGTTCCAACTTCGCAGGCAAACAACATTACTACAGGTCGTATTTACCAGAACGTTATCAATAAAGAACGTAAGGGCGAATACTTAGGCAAGACCGTTCAGGTTGTGCCACATATCACCGACGAGATTAAACGCAACATGAGTATTCTCGGCGAAAGTGGTGAATTTGATATTATCATCACAGAGCTTGGCGGTACAGTTGGCGATATCGAATCTTTACCGTTTATCGAAGCTGTTCGTCAGTTTAAATGGGAACAGGGAAACAGCAATGCGATTGTAATTCACTTAACATTAATTCCTTATCTAGCGGCAGCCGGCGAGTTAAAAACTAAACCGACACAACACTCTGTAAAGGCTTTACTTGAATATGGTATCCAGCCCGATATTTTGGTTTGCCGTACAGAACACCATATTTCTCAGGACATCAGAAAAAAAATTGCACTTTTTTGTAACGTTAACGTCAATGCAGTAATCGAATCGATGGATGCGTCTACAATTTATGATGTGCCCCTACTGATGTTGAAAGAACAACTGGATAAAACCGTTTTGGCAAAATTAAAACTTCCGACTAAAAACGATCCGGATATGGAAAGCTGGAAAGATTTCCTGGGTCGTTTGAAAAATCCAACTGCAGAAGTTAAAATCGGTTTAATTGGTAAGTATGTGGAATTGCCTGATGCGTATAAATCCATTATTGAATCTTTCGTACACGCAGGGTCGAAAAATGAATGCAAAGTACGGGTAGAATACATTCATTCGGAAGGCATTTTTCCTGATAATGTGAAAGAAAAATTAAGCCATTTACAAGGCGTTTTAGTGGCACCTGGCTTCGGAAGCCGTGGTATTGAAGGTAAAATAGATGCGATAAAATATGTTCGTGAAAATAACGTCCCTTTCTTTGGGATTTGCCTCGGCATGCAGTGTGCCGTTATTGAATACGGACGTAATGTTTTAGGCTTATCAGGTGCCCACACTGTAGAA
>Ga0247809_1000838_pt1 | contig 13756 bp, 13 predicted proteins | sample UWRJL104311B1_FD_180951 | JGI IMG/M metagenome (GOLD analysis project Ga0247809, IMG submission 180951) | Plant litter microbial communities from Arlington Agricultural Research Station in Wisconsin, United States - UWRJ-L104-311B-1 | ecosystem: Environmental > Terrestrial > Plant litter >...
CGCGCCGTAGGCCTTGACGTCGGGCGGCGCGTGGCGCAGCACGATCTTGTCCATGTCGACCTCCAGCTCCTCGGCGATCAGCATCGGGATCGAGGTGTAGACGCCCTGGCCCATCTCGACCTTGGGCATGGTCAGCGTGATCGAGTCGTCGGCGCCGATGGCGATGTAGGCGTTCAGCTCGGCCGGCGCAAGGGCCGGACCGGCGCCCTTGGCGGCGGCGGTGGCCGCCAAGGCCTCGCCGGGCAGGGTCCAGAAGCCGACCATCAGGCTGCCGCCGGCGGCGGCGGCCACTTTGAGGAAGCCGCGGCGGCCTGCGATATCAGGAGCGTTCATCTTAAGCTCCCTTCAACAAAGGCGATTTGGCGGCATCCTTGATCGCCTCGCGGATGCGGGTGTAGGTGCCGCAGCGGCAGATGTTGCCGGACATGGCGTCGTCGATCTCGGCGTCGGTCGGCTTCTGGTTCTTGGCCAGCAGCGCGGCGGCGGACATGATCTGTCCCGATTGACAGTAGCCGCACTGGACCACCTCGGCCTTCAGCCACGCCTGCTGCGTCGCCTTGCCGGCCGGGGTGGCGCCGACGCCCTCGATGGTGGTGATCTTCTTGCCGACAACCGCCGACACCGGCAGCACGCAGGAGCGGGTCGGCTCGCCGTCGACGTGCACGGTGCAGGCGCCGCACAGCGCCATGCCGCAACCGAACTTGGTGCCGGTCATGTGCGCCTCGTCGCGCAACACCCACAGCAGCGGCATATCGCCCGGCACGTCGAACTCACGCGGCTTCCCATTGACTTGTAATTTGATCATCTCTAACTCCCTATCGACTAGCACAACCAGCCCATGCCGGGCAATCCGCCACTATAGCCAGATATGTGCGCCTGAGAACATTGGTCTAAGGTGATACACAAACAACCAACAGTTGCTAATCGTCAAAATTATATTTTTGTCTGGAAGCGCTGCCACGGCGCCGGCGTAACAGGCCGGTCACATCCGCTCATTACCCTGTGGCCTCTTTCCCACTGACCCACGGATTCCACCATGCACCTGTTATCACCGCGCCCCCTCGTCCTCGCCATCAGCATCGCGCTCGCCCTCAGCGCCTGCGGCTCCAGTTCCGACGAGCAACCACTGGTCATTCCGGCCGCGCCGGCCGACCAGGGCGCGGCCGAGGTGGCCGCCGTGCCGACCGCCGTCGCCTTCGTCGACACCATCGCCAGCAACCAGCGCGGCGACGCCCGCTACGCCACGCTGGCCACCAACGCCGGGGTGCGCGTGCTGGGCGGCTTCCTGTCGGTGTGGAAACCGTTGACCGAGCTGGTCGACGCCGGCGCGCCCGCCCCGGCCGTCGACGGCTTCCCGGCCGTGGTGGCGTCGGCCTGGACCGGCGTGCCGAACGACGGCAGCCGCGACGGCGTCATCGTCAACGCCGCCGTGCACGCGGCCAACATCGACTACGTGGTCAAGGCCACCGCCAACCGCACGGCCGAGCAGGCCACGCAAGCCTACCTCGACGACCGCCGCGGCAAGGGCTACAGCGTGACCGACGGCCTGGGCCCGCTGACCGCCGCCTGGCGCGCCGCCGCGCAGCAGACCACCACCATCAACGACGTGGCGGCCGACGCCACCAGCAAGCTGTACAACGACGGCGGCAACAACATCGGCGTCGCCGGCGGCGCCAACGCCGGCTTCGGCAGCGTGGTCGATCTGCTCAACCTGGTCGGCAACAACGCCTCGACCGAGCCGGCCAAGCGCTTCTACAAATACGCCCGTCCCTACCGCTGGAGCGCCAGCGTGCAGCTGCTGCCGACGCTGGTGCCGGCCAAGAGCACCACCCCGGCCACCGACGGCGGCTTCACCAGCGGCCACTCGGCCGAGGCGACCCGCGACGCGGTGGCCATGGCCTACGCGCTGCCGGAGCGTTACCAGGAACTGCTGGCGCGCGGCCTGGAGCTGGGCGAATCGCGCATCATCGCCGGCATGCACTCGCCGCTCGACGTGCTCAGCGGCCGGATCCTCGGCCAGGCCAGCGCCGCCGCCAACCTGGCCGACGCCGCCAACGCCGCCAAGAAAGCCGCCGCCGTGACGCAGGCGCACGCCACCCTGATGGCCGCCACCGGCACCACCGCCGCCACCTTCGCCGCCTACGCGCAATCGGGCACGCCGGCCAACGACAAGTTCGCCGACTACGCGGTCAACAAGGCCAACTACCTGCGCCGCAGCACCTACGGCTTCGCGCCGATCGCCGCCACCAACGCCGCCGCCGTGGTGCCCAAGGGCGCCGAAGTGCTGCTGGAAACCCGCCAGCCCTACCTGAGCGACGCCCAGCGCCGCGTGGTGCTGAAGACCACCGCGCTGGCGTCCGGCTATCCGGTGATGGACGACGCCGAGGGCTGGGGACGGCTGAACCTGTTCGCGGCGGCCGACGGCTACGGCGCCTTCAGCGGCAACGTGGTGCTGGTGATGGACGCGGCCAAGGGCGGCTTCCATGCGGCCGACCGCTGGCGCAACGACATCGCCGGCACCGGCAAGCTGGTCAAGCAGGGCAGCGGCACGCTGCGCCTGGCCGGCGCCAACAGCTGGAGCGGCGGCACCGAACTGGCTGCCGGCGCGCTGCAGGGCGACTCGGCCACGGCCTTCGGCAGCGGCGACGTGTACGTCGGCGGCGGCACGCTGATCGGCAACGCGCCGGTGGCGCTGAAGCTGGCCGGCAAGTACACGCAGCTGAGCGGCGCCACCACGCTGGAGCTGGCCCTCGGCGGCGCCAGCGGCGCGGGCGGCCTGGCGGTGGCCGGCACCGCCACCATCGCCGGCGGCGCGCTGCGGGTGAAATTCGCCAACGGCTACAAGCCGAAGGCGGGCGACAGCCTGGTGGTGCTGAGCGCCGGCGAGCTCAAAGGCAAGTTCACCACCATCACGGTGGACGGCTTTGCCAACGTCACGCCGGTGTACAGCGCCACCGGCTTGTCGCTGACCATCGGCGGCTAAAGCACCACGGCGGCGGCGTTCCGCGTCGCTTAACTGAAAGCGGCGCGGTGCGCGTGCACGAATTGCTGCACCGTCATCGGCGCCGTGCCGGTGATTTTTTCAATCACCTGGTCGGTGCCTTCGAACACCCCGTTGGCGCAATCGATGCCGACCTCGACCAGATGCTGGATCAGGTAGGGCCACAGGCCGGCCTCGGCCAACCGGCGGCGGTACTCGTCGATCGAGATCGGCTGGTAGCGCACCGGGCGGCCCAGCGCCTCGCCCACCGCCGCCGCGATCCCATGCTCGTCCATCTCCTTTGGCCCGTTGAGCACATAGGTCTGCCCCAGGTGCGCTTGCGGCGCGGCCAGGATGGCGGCGATCACGCGCGCCTGGTCCTCGGCGGCGATCGGCGCGTGGCGGCCCTCGCCGAACGGCAGCTTGATCACGCCCTCGTCGCGGATCGCGCCGCGCACGTGCGGGTACAGCAGCCACTCGGCGAAATAGGTCGGGCGGATGTGCGTGACGCCGACGCCGGACCAGTCGAACAGCCGCTCGGACATCCAGTGGTTGCGCGCCGCGTCGCTCTTGGACACGCGCCGCGCCGATATCTGCGACATGTTGACGATGGCTTGCACCCCGGCCTCCTTGGCGGCCTGGGCGAAATAGCCGGTGGCGTCGAGCAGGCCGGGCTTGATCGGGTAGACGAAGTAGGCGCCGGTCACGCCCTCGAGCGCGTCGCGCACCGAGTTCAGGTCCAGCAGATCGCCGACGACGACCTCGGCGCCGCTCGCGCGCAGGGCGGCGGCGCGGGCGTCGTCGGAATGGACCAGCGCCCGCACGGGCAGGCCGTGCTTGAGCAGGGCGGCGACGGTGTGGCGGCCGGTGTCGCCGGTGGCGCCGCTAACGAGATAAGTCATGGTGTTTCCTTTCGGTGAGAGGACCCGGCAATTAGATGTCGGGTGTAATCCAATTAGATATCAGGTAACATCTAATTGTCAAGCACAGTGGAGGACCACATGAGAAAAACCAGGGCGGCGGCGGCGGAAACGCGGGTGCGCATCGTCGAGGCGGCGGCGGCCGAGTTCCGCGCCAACGGCATCGGCCACACCGGCCTGAGCGGCCTGATGGCGGCGGCCGGCCTGACCAACGGCGGTTTCTACAAACACTTCGCCTCCAAGGACCAGGTGGTGGCCGAGGCCTGCGAGCTTGGGCTGGCCGAACTCTCCGCCGGGCTGGTCCAGGCGATGGACGGGCGTGGCGGCGCGACGCCTGCCGGTAGGCGGCGCGCCGCCGCCGACGCCTACCTGTCGCCGGCGCACCGCGACCATCCGGGCCAGGGTTGCCCGTTCGCCGCGCTCGGCTCGGAGCTGGCGCGCGGCGCCGAGCCGGTGCGCCGCAGCGCCACCGACGGCTTGCGGACGATGGTGGCGCTGCTGGCCGGAGGCGACGATCCGGCCGATCGCGGCGCGGCGCTGGTCGCGCTGTCGGCCATGGTCGGCGCGATGACGCTGGCGCGGATCGCCGACGATGCCGCGTTGTCCGACGAGATCCTGCTGCAAATGCGGCGCCATCTCGCGCACGCATCGGAGCCGGCGGCGGGCTAGCAGCGCGCGATCTCCGCCACGCCGGCGCCGGCTTCACGCAAGGCGATCAGCTTGTGCATGGCGTCCTCACGGCTGGTTCAGGAACAGGCGGGCCTGCGCCAGGAACAGCTCCGGGTACTGGTAGATCGACCCGTGGTTGGAGTCCGGGTAGACGATCAGCTGGGCGTTCGGCAGTTGCTGCTGCAGCGTGAAGGCGTTGACCGTGTAGTGCACCAGGTCGCGGCTGCCGCTGACCACCAGCACCGGCTGGCGGATTTGCTTCAGGTAGGCGTTGGCGTCGGCGCGCGGCGCGCCCCAGGCGGCGAACGCGGCGATCTGCGCCGGCGCCACCTTGTCGTCGATGTCGGGATCGCGCTGGACTTGGCGCGCGCGCAGGCGCTCCAGGAAGGCGCGGCCGGCTTGCTGGCTGGCGGCGGACGGGGTGAAGAACACGTCCAGCAGCAGCTCGTCGGCCGGGTCGTGCGGTTTTTTCAGCATGTCGAGGAATTCCGGCGTCAGCGACGCCATGCCCTCGCCGCCGCGCGGACCGCTGCCGACCAGGATCAGGCGGCGCGCCAGGTCGGGCCGCTGCAGCGCGACCTGCTGCGCCACCAGGCTGCCCAGCGAGAAGCCGAGCAGGTCGGCCTGCTTGACCTTGAGCGCCTCGATCAGCGCGATGGCGTGGCCGGCCATGCCTTCGACCGTGGCCGGCACCGTTCCCTGCGAGGCGGCGACGCCGGCGTTGTCGAACAGGATCACCTCGCGCTCGCGGGCGAAGCCGTCGGTGATCTTGGGGTCCCAGCTGTCCATATTGCCGACGAAATGCTGGAGCATCAGCAGCGGCACGCCGCCCGGCTTGCCGAAGCGGCGATAAGCCAGCTTGACGCCGGCGGCGTCGACGTATTGGGTCGGCGCGGTCTGGTGGCTGACGGCGGTGGCTTGCGGCGCGGCGGCCCGGGCCGGCGCCGACAGCGCCAACCAGCCGGCGGCCGCGAAGGCCAGGCCGCGTAATACGGATGCTAATTTCATGGGATTCCTTGTATCGGTTAGTTTGTCTATCTATCGATAGATATACGCATACTACGAACCACGGGCGGCGCCGTCAAGGATTTTTTGACGAGCGATCGGCGGCCCATGTCCCGAAATCGACGCGGATTGGCCGTCAAACGATGCGCGTCGCGATTCCATTCGCGCTTCTCGCCACGGATACTGGATTGGTCCAGATCCCAAAAGCGAGGAGCCCGATATGTCCAGCAACAACCCACCGATGTCCGGCGCCGACATCATCCTGCGCGTGCTCGCCGACGAGGGCGTCGACACCGTGTTCGGTTACAGCGGCGGCGCGATCCTGCCGACCTACGACGCGGTGTTCCGCTTCAACGAGAGCCAGCGCGACACGCCGCAACGGCGGATCAAGCTGGTGGTGCTGATCTGCGGCCAGGTGCCGCGGACCTCCATCGGCACCGACGCGTTCCAGGAGGCGCCGGTGTTCAACATCATGTCGGCCTGCGCCAAGCAGGTGTTCCTGATCACCGATCCGAGCAAACTCGAAGCGACCTTGCGGGCGGCGTTCGAGATCGCCCGCACCGGCCGCCCCGGTCCGGTGGTGGTGGACATTCCCAAGGATGTGCAGAACTGGGTCGGCCGCTATCAAGGCAGCGGCGGGCTGCGCTTGCGCGGCTACTCGGAACGCCTGCGCGCCATCGCCGAGGGTTCGGCGATCAGCGAGGCGAAGCGCCGGAAGTTCTTCGCCTACCTGGCCGCCAGCAAACGGCCGTTGCTCCATGTCGGCGGCGGCGTGGTGTCGGGCGAGGCCAGCGACGACTTGCTGGCGTTCGCCGAGTACTACCGGATTCCGGTGGTGATGACGCTGATGGGCTTGACCGTGATGCCGGCCGGGCATCCGCTGGCGCTGGGCATGCTCGGCATGCACGGCACGGCCTACGCCAACTACGCGGTCGCGGATTGCGACTTCCTGATCGCCGTCGGCGCGCGCTTCGACGACCGCGTCGCGGCCAGCCCGCAAGCGTTCGCGCCCAAGGCCAAACACGTCGCCCACATCGATATCGACGCGGTTGAAATCGGCAAGGTGAAAAAGGCGGATTGGAGTCTGGTCAGCGACGCCGCCAGCGCCTTGAAGCGCTTGATGGGCTTCGGGCCGCAACCCTATGACAGCGACAACTGGATGGATGAAATCGCGCGGTTGAAGCAGGCGCACGCGATGAATTTCAACCGCGAGAGTTCGGCCATCCAGCCGCAGGACATGGTTGAAAAACTGAGCCGCGTCACCGGCGGCGACGCCATCACCACCACCGGCGTCGGCCAGCACCAGATGTGGGTGGCGCAGTACTTCAAGTTCCGCCATCCGCGCAGCTTGCTCACGTCGGGCAGCATGGGCACCATGGGCTTCGGGCTGCCGGCCGCGATCGGCGCTCAGCTGGCCCGCCCCGGCAAGCTGGTGATCGATATCGACGGCGACGGCAGCATCCGCATGAACATCGGCGACCTGGAGACCGCCACCACCTACGACGTGCCGGTCAAGGTGCTGGTCATGAACAACCGCGGCGACGGCATGATACGCCAGTGGCAGCGGCTGTTCTTCGAGCAGCGCATGTGCGTCAGCGACAAGTCGTTGCACCGCAAGGATTTCGTACTGGCGGCGAAGGCCGATGGTTTCGAGTTCGCGCGGCGGGTGGAGCGGCCGCATGCGCTGGAGGCGGTGCTGCGCGAGTTCGTCGCGTTCAAAGGGCCGGCGTTTCTGGAGGTGATGATCGATGAGGCGGCGGACGTCTATCCGATGGTCGGCCCGGGCCAGACCTATAGCGGCATGGTCACCGGCGAATACATCCGCCCCCGCAACGCCCCGGTTTCTGCCCAGGCGGCCTACGAGCATGGCATGCCCGGCCTCTTCTGACGAAATAACATCATCATGAAACGCGATCCAAGATTTTTGAAGCTGCTGACGATGCTGTCGGTGACGCAGGCGACGGCCTTCATCGCGCTGCACGGCGTGATATGGCTGCTGTACATGTGGCTGGTGCTGGCGATGATGACGCTGAAGATGTCGAACCGGGGCCAAATCCTGCGGCTGGTGTTCAGCGCCGTGCTGCCCTTCGGCGGCTTCGCGACCGCGCTGTGGATCAATGACATTTCAAAAAAATGAGAGGCGGCGCGTGGAGGGACGGGGGTCTCCTAAAATCCGATTTTACTAAGCGCCGCTAACCATTGCTAACGCTTACTACCGCGCGCTATCTCTTACTAAAACCGCCGTTTCGGATACTAAAGCTAGTGTCATCTACGATGAAATATCGATGGTTATCGAAAAATAGTATGGGGTAGTAGATTTTAGTAAAACCGGAAAAAAAAGCCACCCCACCTCCCGCACTGTAAGTCTTCCTACATCGTCGCGAATTTTTACCTGGATTATTTCAACACCCGCTGCGCCAACATCAGCAGCGCGCCGAGCACGCCGACCGCCACCAGGAAACCGAAGTAGTCCAGGCTGGACAGCAGGATCGCCTGCTGGTTCAGCTGCTGCGACAAGATGGCGAGCGCCGCCATCGGCGCCTGCGCGCCATGGCTGGACGCGAACTGCTCGCCCAAGCGCCCCGCCGGCTGCTGGAGGAGACCGATCTGCCGATGAAGACGGTGGCGTTCCGCAGCGGCTTCAACAGCGCGGCGCGGATGCGGATGATTTTTGCGCGCCGGCTCGACACCACGCCGATGCTGTACCGCGACAGGATGAGCAAACAAGGAAATATATGAACCTCGGATTGACTCTGCGGCAAAACCTCGCCGACTACGAAACCTTCTACGAGCTGCTGGACGACTCGCGGCGCGACCTCGACGAGCGGCAAAACAAGATGCTGGACGCGCAGCTGGTGCTGTTGCTGTCCAACCACATCGGCGACCTAGCGGTGTTGCGCCAGGCGTTCGCGGTGGCGCGGATCAACGTCGAAACGACGTTGCCGCCGGCGGCGCGCCGATGATCAAGCGGCCAGCGCCTCATCCAGCGCGCCTTGCTGGTCCAGCCGGACCAGGTCGTCATAACCGCCGACATGGCGTTCGCCGATGAAGATCTGCGGCACGGTGCGGCGGCCGCTGCGCCGCATCATGTCGCGCATGTTTTCCGCGTCGGCGGCGATGTCGATCTCGTCGGCGACGACGCCTTTTTGCGCCAGCAGGCGCTTGGCCATGATGCAATAAGCGCAGCCGGGGCCGGTGTAGATGGTGACCATATCGTTCTCCTTGATGAGTAGTGCCATGACAAGCAGTATGGCGCCCGGCGGCACGGTTTTGAATGCCCGGGATGCTCGGGTTTTTGCTCTTTCGTCGCATGTATGTTCATCGCCGGACGGGCGCTTTACAATAGGGCTCCGTCCATCCGCCCCCGCCGACCACGATGACCGACCCAGACCGCAGCGCCCAAAGTGAACTGTTCGACACGCTGCACGACAAGCTCGACGCCCACAAGATGGAGGTCGAGCGCTTCCACGCCGACGTCGGCAACTTCGCGCGCCAGGTCGCCGGCTGCGACAAGCTGCTGCGGCTGGCCAACACCAGCCTGACCCAGATCGACGCCAAGATCGCCGAGGCGGCGCGGATCGAGGCCCGCGCCGGCGGCATCGCCGACGCGGTGGGACGCGAGGCCGGCCGGGCGGCGGCGCTGGCGGCCGGCGAGGCGGTCGATGAACTGCGCCACGCCGTCGCCGCGCTCAGCGCCGAGGCCGACCAGGTGCGCCGCGCGCTCCACCGCGGCATGGGCAAGACCGGCTTGTGGCTGGGCGGCTACGTCGCCTTCACGCTGGCGATGTGCGTGCTGACCGCCTTGGCCGCCTACGGGCTGGCGCGCAGGACCGCCGTGACGCCGGACATCGCCCACTACGCCGAGCTGGGCCGCGCCCACGAGCGGCTGCTGAAGCAAGCCAGCGAACGGGAAATCAAAACCCTCAACGCCATCCTGGCGCGGCCGGAGAAGAAATAACTAATTGCCCAGCAGCGTGAAGCCGGCCCAGTAGAACGGATGGCTGCGCGCGCCGTCGGCGGCCGGCGCGTCGAGCGGCTTCAGGCCGCGCGCGCGCGCCGGTCCGGCCGCCGCCGCGCGGCCGATCTGCCTCAACTGCGCCTGGCGCAGCGCCTCCGGCTTGCCGGCGCCGCGTCCCAGCGCCTGGTAGAAATCGGTCATCAGCGTGGCGGTGGAACGGTCCGACACGCGCCACAGGCTGGCCAGCACATAGCGCGCGCCGCGTTCGCGCGCCAGCCAGGCCAGGCCGGCCAGTTCGCGGCCGGTGGCGTCGACGCCGGCCGGCACCGCCGTCTCGCAGGCCGACAGCGTCAGCAGGTCCAGCCCGGCGAAGTCGAAGCGCGGCTGCGCCAGTTCGGCCAGGCTGAGGCGCCGGCCATCGCCGAGCACCAGATAGGAGCCGTCGTCGCGTCCCGAGCGCAGCACGAAGTGGCTGGCGATGTGGACCATGCTGGCCTGCCGCAGCGCGCGCTCCAGCGTGGCGGCGGTGAAGCCGGCGTCCAGATGGATTTGGCTGGGAATCCGGCCGGCGCGCTCGGTCGCGCCGACCGCGCGCAGCTCCCGCGCCACATAGGGCAAGGCCGGCAGGTCGTCGCTGGCCTGGCTCTGGCCGAACAGCGCGACCGACGGCTTGCGCGACGGCGCGACGGCGGCGGACGACGCGGCGTCGGCGGTGTCGGCGCCGGCGCCGCCGCCGGCCACCTGCACCGGCAGGCGCTCCACCAGCCATTGGCGGCCGTCGTGCAGCATGGCGAACGGCAGGTAGCGCAGCACGCCGTTGAGCGACAGCGTCAGGCTGCGCGCTTGCGACAACTCGCGCTCCACCGGCTTGAGCAACCGCGCGTACAGGCGCTGCGCCTGCGGACGCGGATCCTTGCCGGGATCTTGCGCCAGGCGCCGCAGCAGCGCGATCTCGCGCGCCAGTCCGGCTTCGCCGGTATCCAGCGTGACCACGCGGGCGACGCCGTCGTGCTGGACCACGATGCGCAGCCGGCGCTCGCTCACCAGATAGGTCAGCTGCAATCGGCCCGGCGGCAACGCCGCGCGCGCCACGGCGGCCGGCTCGGCGCCGTCCGGCGCGGCGGCGCGAACCGCCGCCACATCATCCGGCGGCGCCGGCGCGCTCCATGCCGCCGTGGCCTGGTCCAGCAGGCTGTTCATGCCGGCCTGCGCGGCCGCCAGTTCGGCCTGGCCGGACGCGTTCCCCTGCGCCTGGCGCTCGCGCGCCAGCGCCAGCGCTTGCGCCGCCTGTTCCAGCGTTTGCGCGCGCAGCGCGAACTGCCGCTGCACCGCTTGATCGGCGCCGTCGAAATTCAGGCGGGCGATGCGCGCGTCGCGGCGCGCGTCGTCGCTGGCGCCGGCGCCGCGCAGCAGGTCGTGGAATTCGTTTTCCTCCACCATCGCCAGCACGCTTTCGGCTTCGCCGATGCGGCGCCGGTCCAGCAGTTGATCGACCAGTTGCTGATACGCCGCCTGCTTCAATTGGACAAAGCTGTGCTGCTGCTCGACCGGCAAGCCGGTGATGTTTTCGCGCGCCGCCTGCAAGGCGTTGACGGCTTGCTTGCCGAGGAAGACCGCGTTGCCGCCGTCGTCGAGCGCACTCATTTGCGCGGCGGCGCGCGCCTGCAGCAGCGTGGCGCGGTTGGCCAGCCCGATCGCCATGGCGCGCGCGCTTTGCCGGCGCGCCAGCGCCACATCCGGCCCGCGCGCGTTGAGGGCGGCGGCGTCGAGCAGCGCGGCGGCGTAGGCCGGGTGCGAGGCGCCGCGCTGCTCCGCCATCCGCAGCGCCAGAGCGCCGCCGCGTTCGGCCAGCGTGGACAATTCGGCGGCGTCGATGCCGGCGCGCTCGGCGCGCACCGCGTTCAGCGCCAGCTCGACCTCGGCCTGGCCGTTGGCCACCGGATCGGGCAGCGCCGCCACGCGCCGCGCCAAGGCGGCGAGCGCGCTTTCGGCTTGCGCCTGGCGGCCCAGCGCGCGCAGCGCCTGCGCGCCCAGCATCGCGGCGGCGCGTTCGTCGCCGCCCATTTCGTCTTTGGCGCCGCTGGCCGCCGCCGCGGCGCGCTCGGTTTCGGCCAGCGCCTCCTCCGCCTGGCCCAGCGCCAGCAGCGCCCTGGCGTGGTCGAGCTGGTGCGGCACGCAGGTGGCGGCGATGCCGCCCGGGATGGCGCGGCACGCCTCGAAGCCGGCCCGCGCCGCCGCCGCCGAGCGGCCGAGGCGGTTGTTGGCCAATTGGGTCTGCGCCACGTCCTGCCAGGCGTTGACGGTTTGCGCATGGTGCTCGCCCAGCGCGGCGCGGCGGATGCGCAGCACCTGTTCGGCCTCGCCGGCCGCCTGCGCCGCCTCGCCCAGGCGCAGGTGGATGCGGGCCACGCGCGCCAGCGCGTAGCTGGCGCTGAGGTTGTCGGCGCCGAAGCGCCGCACCGCGCTGGCCAGCGCCAGCTCGGCGTAGGCCAGCGCCTCGGTGTCGTTGCCGGCCTCGGTGTGCCAGGCGGCCATGTCCTGGGTGCTGGTCTGGGTTTCGGTGCGGTCCTGGCCGAAGGCTGCCAGGCGGATCCGGTAGGCGCGCTCCAGGTAGTAATAAGCTTCCTGTAGCTTGCGCTGCTTGAACAGCAGCACGCCGACGTCGCGCATGCCCCAGGCGTGGTCGGTGCTGTCGGTGCCGGAGGTCCCCTCCCAGATGTCCATGGCCTGGCGCGCGTACACCAGGCCGCGCGCGTATTCGCGCGTGATCAGGGCGATGCCGGAAAGATTCGACAGGCTGGTGCCGTAGGAGATCGAGTTGGTCCCCGCCAGTTGCGCCTTGGCGCGCAACGCCACTTCGCCCCATTCCCAAGCCAGGTCATAACGGCTGGACTGGCGGTACAGGTACATCAGCTCGGCCGGATAATACATGCGCTGGCGGTCCGGATCGCCGTCCGGCGCCGGGCCGCTGTCGATTTTCTGGCGCAGCGCCCAGCCTTCCAACAGCACCGACTCCCCCTCGTCGTAGCGGTTCAAAAAGTGCAGCGTCTGGCCGTAGGCGAGCAGGCTGGCCGAGATGCCGATCTGGTCGCCGGCCTCGCGGCACAGGCGCAGCGCCTGCTCCAACGGCACAATGGCTTCCTGGTAGCGTTCCTTCTCCACCGCTTGCATGCCGGCCTCGATCAAGTCTTCGGCGGCGGGCCGGCAACTAGCGGTGCCGGTGGCCGGCGCCGGCGGCGGCGGCGGAGCTTCGGCCCGCGCCGATGCCGACGGTACGCCGGCCGCCGCGCATAGCCAGGCGGCGCAGGCCAGCGCGCGCACGCCGGTCCGGGTGCGGCTTGGACGCCGCGTCATCGTTTGGCTCCGCCGGCCACGCGCCAGCTGATGCGCGCCACCTGTGCCTGATCAGGGTTGTGCCCGGTGGCCAGCGAGGCGCCGCGTTCGGCCGCCTGGTCCGCGCCGGCGCCGTCGGCGTCGGCGTCGCGCAGCGCGTCGAGCAGCGCGAAGCGGCGCGGCATGGCGCCGCTGGCGGCCGGCGCGGCCACCAGCGCCAGCCATTCCGGCGCGCCGGCGGCGGTCGACGCGGTGACCTCGAATTCACGCTCGAAGTGGCTCGTCCGGGAAGGCGCGCCGGCCGGCAGCCGGTTGCTGTCGCCTTCGAACGGCGGAAACACGCGGGTCGCCGGCCCGCTCAGCGGCAGGTGCACGATGCCGACGTCGACCGCGTCCTCGGCGCCGTTGTCGAGCACCACGCGCAGCCGCGTGCCGGGGGTCAGCAGGCCCAGGTCGCGGTCGGCGAACGGCAGGCTGACGGCGGCCCGGCCGGGCGGCTGGAGCTCGATGCGCGCCTGCAGCAGCGGCGCGGCGGCGGCGGTCGACGGCAGCGCCAGCAGCGCGGCGATGCTGGCGGCCCGCGCCCGCAGCGCCGGCAGTTCGCTGTCCCGCACGCGCAGCCGCACGGCGTCGCGGCCGGGCAGCGACACCTCGACCGCGCGCGCGCCGCCCTTGCGGCCCAGGATCGCCAGCGTCGGCGCGGCGGCCGGCGTGGTCGTGGCCGGCAGGCGCCGGGCCCAGCCGCCCGCCGCCGCGCCGTCCGGCGCCGCCAGCCGCGCCTCGCCCCAGTTCACCTCGGTCACGCGCCAGGTGTCGGCGCCGCGCCGCAGCAGATCATCCGCCCGCAGGCCGTCGAGGCGGCCGTATGGCACATACCAGCCGCGCGCGTCC
>Ga0247809_1000839_pt1 | contig 13750 bp, 12 predicted proteins | sample UWRJL104311B1_FD_180951 | JGI IMG/M metagenome (GOLD analysis project Ga0247809, IMG submission 180951) | Plant litter microbial communities from Arlington Agricultural Research Station in Wisconsin, United States - UWRJ-L104-311B-1 | ecosystem: Environmental > Terrestrial > Plant litter >...
GGCTTTAGCGGCTAGTATTTTGACTTGTATTTTTATAGGTTATTTACAATTTCAGTATGAACCCTTTGGAACAAATTACAGATTAGCTACGTTAATCCCAACCATTGTGAGTTTCTTTTGCGCATATTATTTTGATAATAAAAGCATTCTGACTATTGCCATTACCGGTTTGGCGGCCTATGTTGGGCTTTCGGTAACGCCTCAGGATTTACTCAATAACACTAATTTTTATCAGGATCAGACTTTAAGTTATTCAGCCATAATATTAGGAGTATTGCTTATTTTATGGACGATTTATAGTTCAAAAATTCAGTTGAAAACACATTTTAATATTATCTATCTCACTTTTGCTTTGCATATCATTAGTATTGCGACAATTAGCAGTTTGTTCGATTATTTTGAATACGGGATTTGGTTTCTTTTTCTGCTTGTATTGGCAGGTTCGTCTTTTTATTTTTACAAAATCAGCCATGAACTTAAAGCAATTTCCTTGTACGTTTTTATGATTATCTACGCTTATATTGGACTTAATATATTCCTGATTAGAATTTTTGAAAATATTAATTTCTCAGATGTTTGGGTATTGTTCATCATGATCCTTCCGATATATTTTATAGGCTCGATCTTAATGTTTATAAAACTGATTAAAAAATTCAATAAAGAAATTGCAGCATGATAGTATACGATAAAAATTTATTAGACAATTTAGCTTTAGTTGAAGAAGCTAAATCTTTAGAATCGGCTGGATTTATTAGTAAAGAACAAAAGAATTTAATTAAAAAAGAATTACCGGCTTTTAAGAGACAAAGTAATATCCTGGTGCGTTTAGGATTCTTTTTGTTAGGCGCATTTTTGTATTTATCTATATGCGGAGTAATCGCACTAATCGGATTAACCGGTTCTAATTCAGAACGATTTTTTTTTAGTATTTGCTGTTATATTTTTGCAGCAATTGGTTTTGCAGGAGCAGAGTTTTTGGCGAATCAAAAGTATTACGGACACGGCTTAGACGATGCTTTTATTTTAGGGGCACTTTTAAATGTAGGATTTGCTATAGCTATAACAACCGAAGGCTATGAAATACAAGTAGCACTTTTTGTTGCTGTTGCTTCGTTTTTTATGTACAGAAGATATCTGCATTTATTGTCTTTATTGGTTTTTTGTCTGGCTGCTGCAGGAGTATTATTCTTCGCAATATTTGAATTTGATATCGGAAAAACTATTTTGCCCTTCGTGGCCATGTTGGCTTCTGCTGCATTTTATTTCTTAACAAAAAGAATAATTAATAATCTCAAGATAAGTTATTACTATAGTGGCTTATTATTGGCCAATAGTTTTTGTCTGGTATTATTTTACCTTTCTTGTAATTATTTGGTTGTTAGAGAGCTTTCGTTAACGCTTTTAGGTAGCGAAGTACTTCCGGGACAAGATATTCCGTTTGCCATTTTCTTTTATGCTTTTACTTTTATTGTTCCTGTTGTTTATTTAGTTCAGGCTTTAAAAACAAAAGAAAGAATGATGCTTTGGATAAGCTTTTTGGCTATAGGATTTTCTATCTACACGATTCGATTTTACTATTCGGTCTTACCAATAGAAGTTGCATTAACTTGTGGCGGATTGGTTTTGTTTGCAATAGCCTATTTTTCGATTAAAAAACTCAAGGATAATGAAGTGGGTTTAACATTCAAGCCAGACCGAATCAATAATTCTAATACTATATTAAATGCCGAAGCACTAATAGTTGCTTCAGCTTTTGGAATGAAACCAGAAGCAAAAGTTCCTGATTCTCCAATGGATTTTGGTGGAGGAGGCTTTAGTGGAGGAGGTTCGGAAGGAACTTTTTAATTGATTTCACCATTACATTTTTATTTTTTAACCATTAAGATATTAAGTTTCATTAAGGGCTAAACTTAATTTTTCTTAATATCTTAATGGTGAAATATTTTAACTTTAGTGTTTAAATTTTTTCTTTCAAAGCCACAGCATCAATATCACTGTGAGAAACATCATAAACAGCTTTTCCGTTTCTAATTAAAATTAGTTGAGGCGATTCGTGATATACATTAAACCTGCTGGCAATTTCGTTAGAGATATCGCGGTGCGCTATTAAATCTAAAAAATAAGCATCAACAACTTCATTTAAATCGTAGTCACGTTCAAATTGTTTCAAAGCCATACGGCTAATGCTGCATCTTGTACTATGTTTGAAAATGACAACCGGCTTCTCATTTGAGATTGCTGTAACTTCTAATAATTGGGCTATATCCGTTAATTCTGTCCAGTTTACATTACTTTTTGGAGAATCTGCATTTTCTGAACTTCCGAAGATTGAATTTAAAAAACTCATATTTGACGTGTTTTATGACTTTTTGACGTTTAAATATGATAAAAATCACGTTTTAAATGTCATTTTGTCTGTATTTTTAGTGTGGAATATATTTTGAATGATCGAAAGCAAAGTTATATTATTTAAAGTTAAAAATGTACTCCAATAAATTGTAATTTTAATGGTATCGAACTTTTACAACTAAAAATAAAACCTAAATCGTATACATATGAACATAAATAAATTTACAATTAAGTCGCAGGAAGCCATACAGTTATCGCAACAATTGGCGCAACGCAACGGACAACAGCAAATCGAAAACGAACACATTTTTAAAGCTATTTTTGAAGTAGATGAAAATGTAGCGCCGTTTATTTTGAAAAAACTAAATGTAAATGTACCGTTGTTTTTACAGATATTAGACAGTACCATTCAAAGCTTTCCAAAAGTTTCCGGAGGTGATATATTACTTTCGAGAGATGCCAATAAAGCGCTGAATGAAGCTGAGATTATTGCACAAAAAATGAACGATGAATATGTTTCTATCGAGCATTTGATTTTAGCAATTTTCGATTCAAAAAGTAAAGTTTCTCAGATTTTAAAAGATCAGGGAGTTACTGGAAAAGGGTTAAAAGCAGCCATTGAAGAACTTCGTAAAGGAGAAAGAGTAACATCTGCTTCGGCGGAAGAAAATTATAATTCATTAAACAAATATGCTAAAAATCTAAACGAATTAGCGCGAAACGGAAAATTGGATCCGGTTATTGGCCGTGACGAAGAAATCCGTCGTGTATTGCAGATCCTGACGCGTAGAACAAAAAATAACCCAATGTTAATTGGAGAGCCAGGAGTTGGTAAAACTGCTATTGCTGAGGGACTGGCGCATCGAATCGTTGATGGTGACGTTCCGGAGAACTTAAAAGATAAAATCGTTTTCTCACTTGATATGGGTGCATTGATTGCCGGTGCAAAATTTAAAGGAGAATTTGAAGAACGTTTAAAAGCAGTTGTAAAAGAGGTTACAGCTGCCGAAGGTGATATCGTTTTATTCATCGATGAGATTCATACGCTTGTAGGTGCAGGTGGGGGAGAAGGCGCAATGGATGCGGCTAATATCCTGAAACCAGCTTTGGCTCGTGGAGAATTGAGAGCAATTGGAGCCACAACATTAGATGAATATCAAAAATATTTTGAAAAAGATAAAGCACTGGAACGTCGTTTTCAAAAGATCTTAATTGATGAACCGGATACCGAAAGTGCGATTTCGATTTTACGTGGAATCAAGGAAAAGTACGAAACACATCATAAAGTTCAGATCAAAGATGAGGCTATTATTGCAGCTGTTGAACTTTCGCAACGTTATATTACAAACCGTTTTTTACCGGATAAAGCAATCGATTTGATGGATGAAGCAGCATCTAAATTGCGTATGGAAATCAATTCGAAACCAGAAGAATTAGATGTTCTGGATCGTAAAATTATGCAGCTTGAAATTGAGATCGAAGCCATTAAACGTGAAAAAGAAGAAAGTAAACTGAAAATCCTGCGCATGGATTTGGCGAACTTAAAAGAAGAACGCAACGAAATCTATGCAAAATGGAAATCAGAAAAAGATGTTGTAGACGGAATTCAAGCCGTAAAACAAGAAATTGAAGATTTTAAATACGAAGCAGAACGCGCAGAACGTGATGGCGATTACGGAAAAGTGGCCGAAATTCGTTACGGAAAAATAAAAGAAGCTCAGGAACGTCTTGATGTTTTGCAAAAACAATTACAGGAATATCAATCAGGAAATTCTTTGATTAAAGAAGAAGTGACACGCGAAGATATTGCTGAAGTTGTAGCAAAATGGACTGGAATTCCGGTAATGAAAATGCTTCAGACAGAAAGAGAAAAACTGCTACATCTTGAAGAAGAATTGCACAGAAGAGTAGTAGGTCAGGAAGAAGCTATTGAAGCGGTGAGTGATGCCGTTCGTAGAAGCCGCGCCGGTTTGCAGGATATGAAAAAACCTGTTGGAACATTCTTATTTTTAGGAACAACCGGAGTGGGTAAAACAGAGTTGGCAAAAGCATTGGCCGAATATCTTTTTGATGATGAAAATGCCATGACGCGTATCGATATGAGTGAGTATCAGGAACGTCACAGTGTGAGCCGTTTGGTTGGTGCGCCTCCGGGATATGTGGGTTATGATGAAGGTGGTCAGTTAACCGAAGCAGTACGTAGAAAACCCTATTCTGTAATTTTGTTAGACGAGATCGAAAAAGCACATCCGGATACGTTCAATATTTTATTGCAGGTTTTGGATGAAGGCCGTTTGACAGATAACAAAGGACGTCTGGCTGATTTTAAGAACACAATCATTATTATGACCTCCAACATGGGAAGTCAGATCATACAAGATAAGTTTGAAAACCTGAAAGGAAGCATTGAATCTGCTACAGAATCAGCAAAAGTTGAAGTTTTGGGATTATTGAAACAAACTGTTCGTCCGGAATTTATAAACCGTATCGACGAAATCGTAATGTTTACGCCTTTAACGGTAGAAAATATTTCTAAAATTGTAAGCTTACAGCTTAAGAGTGTTACAAAAATGCTTGCCTTGCAAGGTATCGCGATGGATGCAACACCAGAAGCTATTAAGTATTTGTCTGATAAAGGTTATGATCCGCAATTTGGTGCCAGACCAGTAAAACGTGTCGTTCAGAGAGAAGTATTGAATCAGTTGTCGAAAGAGATTTTGGCAGGAAACATTACTACAGACAGCATCATTTTACTAGATGCTTTCGATGGGCAATTGGTATTTAGAAACCAAACCCATATCGAAAAATAATTTTTATTGGTTAATTTTTTTGAGATAAGCATCAGTCGAAAGGCTGGTGCTTTTTTTATAAAATATAAAAATCCGTAAATCATGAAACTTTTTTTTAAAGTCATATAAATAAATTCAAGTATTAAAGTAGGAACTTTACTTTCACAAATTTATATCACAAATCATAAAAACAAATACTATGAATAATATTTTTAGAGGATTACTAGCAGGTTACGGAGCAAAAAAATTAGGCGGAGGATGTTTTGGTACTATTTTCGTTTTTATAATTATTTGGGTGCTTTTAGGACAATGTAGTTGATTTTAGACTAAAAAATAAACAAAAAAAGTCTTAGATTAGCGCACATAAATAATCAAACATGTGCATTAAACTGGATACTCAATGTCAGTGAATTACACAGTTTTTAAAACCAAATAAAATATAATGGCATCAGGTTTTTTCGTACTATTAGATGATATTGCAGCAATTATGGATGATGTTGCAGTAATGAGTAAAATTGCAGCAAAAAAAACGGCCGGAATTTTAGGCGATGATTTGGCAGTAAATGCAGAGAAAGCTTCAGGCTTTGCTTCATCAAGAGAACTTCCGGTATTGTGGGCAATTAGTAAAGGTTCGTTGCTTAATAAAATAATTATTTTGCCAATAGCTTTTTTATTAAGTGCATTTTTACCGGTTGCAATCATTGTAATTCTTGTACTTGGAGGACTATTTTTGGCCTACGAAGGAGCCGAAAAAATTTATGAATTTATATTTCCACACAGCCACGAAGAATCAGCAGGAATAACTGCTGAAGATTTAACAGAAGAAGAAATTCTGGAAGCCGAAAAAGGGAAAGTAAAATCAGCCATTGTAACCGATTTCATTTTATCTGTCGAAATTGTAATCATCGCTCTCGGGACAGTAATTGGTCAGCCACTTGTACAGCAAATCATTGTAACTTCAATCATTGCGTTAATTGCAACGGTTGGTGTTTATGGTATTGTCGCCTTAATTGTACGAATGGATGAAGCAGGCTATAAACTAATTAAATTTAGTAAAAATGAAAAAAGTATATCAAATTTTATTGGTAATATATTAGTAAAAGCGCTGCCAATAGTCATTAAAAGTTTAACCGTAATTGGTACAATAGCTTTAATTCTGGTAGCAGGTGGAATCTTTGTTCATTATATTCCATTTTTTCATCATATCGTGCCTACAATTAATCTTCCTGCAATTATCAAAGAATTTGTAATTGGTCTGGCATTAGGAATTGTAGTTTTAGGATTTGTAAGCCTATTCAAAAAAATATTTAAAAAGAAAGAAATAGCATAACAGCTACTACATATATAAATATCAAAACACTATTCGTCGCAGCGAATGGTGTTTTTTTTTTAGAAGCAAAAGAATCATTTTCAAAACACCACTTGTCCCGCTATCCACTATATCTTTTTAGCCGTTAAAAAACGGCTAAAAAGGATGCCGTTTCTATCGGGGCTATACCAGAAATTTTAATTTTCATCAGAATAACTGTTTTTAGTAAGTTTTTTTTATTCTGTTAAGTTTTTGATATTTAATTGTTTACTATTTTTGTGTGATTATTTAACAAATTACTAAAGCAACCAATGCAACTTTTTTGCATCTTCATAGTAATTAACAATTAATTATTATTTTATATGAAAAATTTTAAATTTAAATCCGTTCTTGTAGTATTATTTTTAGCAACAGCATTAATTTCTTGCAGTAATGATGATAAACCAAGCGGACCTAACCCAGTTGTAAAAGTAGCATCTGTAACAGAGATAACCGGTCCTGCAACTGGAAAAGTAAATGAAGAATTGAGTTATGATATCACTTTTGTAGCAGACAACGCTTGCGCAGAGTTCAGTAAATTTAGTGAGACAATCATTAGTGATGTTAGAGGATTACAAGTTGAAGTAAAAGACCCATCGGAAGTTTGTACACTACAAGTGCCGAATCCTAAGAAAACTGTTTACAAATTCAAATCAGATGTAAAAGGAACTTTTGAATTCAAATTCAAAAAATCAGATAAGGAATTCGTAACTAAAAAAGTGGTTATTGAATAATTAGGTTATTAAAGATAAATTTTTGGTCAGAAACCATTTTGCAAATGTTTTAAATATTTGTAGAATGGTTTTTTTAGAATTATTTATCTGTAGGCTTATAATGTTTATAAAGAAAAGCAATTTGTTTAGAACTAAATACATGTAAAAATATTTTCTTACATTTGTTCTTTAATTCAAATCATAATGGAAAAAACAATAATCATAAAACCAAACCATAAAACAGTTTCTGTTTTAAAAAAAATGGTCGATTTAAAAGAGGAACATCGTAAAGAGGTTATAATAAAATTAAAGAAAAAATAAAGTCTAAACTTTATGTATCAATATATTTTAGAAGAGGGTCGTGACCCTCTTTTTCATTTTACTACAAAATACAGTTTAAAATATTTTGTCAGTTTTCGAAAGATGAACTTTGATAATGATTTTTTTGAAAATTTATATTCTGTCGATTTTGGAGAAACTAATAATCAGAAGTTTTTTAATGATCCTGAAATTGAAGTTACAATCACTACAATTATAAACGATTATCTAATTATGAACCCAAATCTTATTTTGCATTACGTTTGTGACAGCACCGACTCTAAGGAAGATTTTAGAAAGAAATTATTTGATAGATGGTTTGTAAAAACTCAGAAAAATGAATTCTCTAAAGTTAATTTTCTTTATCAAATTCCACAAGAAAATGTAAATTATCACTTAGGTTTTATTTTTAAAAGTGATTATTATGAAGTTCAAGAAGTTATAGAAAAAGTAAATTTACAACTAGAGGAATTTACCAGTTTAAAATAAATTTGACTTTAAATTTTTCTAAATCAGATTTTCTGAAATCCTTTTAAAAATTACTATTTTTGCACTCTAAATTTTATGTCATGTCGAAAAGAAAATATAAAATAGCCGTTATCCAGTTAAATCTGAACGACGTTGCCGAAAATAATCTTAAAAAATGTATCAGCTGGGTAAAAGATGCTGCTAATAAAGGTGCAGAAGTAATCTTGTTACCTGAATTATATAGTAGCCATTATTTTTGCCAAAGCGAAGATGTAGACAATTTTGCATTAGCAGAACCACTTTACAGTACTTCATTTATTGCTTTTAGCGAATTGGCAAAGGAATTGGGTGTAGTAATTATTGTTCCTTTCTTCGAAAAAAGAATGGCTGGAATTTACCACAATAGTGCTTACATCATTGATACTGATGGAACTGAAGCTGGATTGTACCGTAAAATGCACATTCCGGACGATCCACATTTCTACGAAAAATTCTATTTCACTCCGGGAGATTTAGGTTTTAAAGCAATTGAAACCAAAAAAGGAAAAATTGGAACTCTTATTTGTTGGGACCAATGGTATCCGGAAGCAGCGCGTATCACAGCTTTAAAAGGAGCTGAGGTATTGTTTTATCCAACTGCAATTGGATGGCATCCTAAAGAAAAAGAACAATATGGCGAAAACCAATATGGTGCCTGGATGAATGTAATGAAAGGTCATGCTGTAGCAAATGGTGTTTTTGTTGCTGCTGCAAACAGAATTGGTTTAGAAAAATATATCGAAGGAACAGAAGGAATTCAGTTTTGGGGAGCATCGTTTATTGCAGGACCTCAGGGTGAAATTTTAGCTCAGGCTTCTCATGATCAGGAAGAAATTCTAATTGCTGAGGTTGATTTGGATCTTCAGGAAAATGTACGTCAGAACTGGCCATTTTTCAGAGACAGAAGAATAGATGCTTTTGGTGATATTACAAAAAGAGCCATTGACTAAATTCAGTTAATTCAAATAAAACAAAAAGGACGAAATCTACATTTCGTCCTTTTTTTTATTCTCTTAGAAACAAAAAAAATCCGCTTCAGAATATTCCGAAGCAGATTTTTAGAAAATATATAATAAGATTATTTTACTTTAAAAGTAACTCTTCTTACGATTTGACGAGCTTCTTTAGAATCTTTGTTCACAGAAGTATCTTCACCGTTAGCAATTACATTTAATCTTGAAGCATCAATTCCAGCGTTTTCAGCTACTTTTTTCACAGCTTCAGCTCTTTTTCTTGATAATTCAGTATTGTAGCTTGAACTTCCAATTTCGTCAGCATATCCTACGATATCAGCAGATTTTCCTGGATTGTTTTTCAAGTATTTTACTAAGAAATCAACACCAGATAAAGAAGCATTTGTTGGTTTAGATGAGTTAAAGTCAAAATAAACATTAACATATCCTCCGTTGATCAATTCTTCAACAGTATTGTTTGTTGCAGTTTGACTACCTTGTCTAACATAAGTTTTATCTAAGTAGCTTTCTAATTCATCTGGAACACCATTTTGGTTGGTATCAATAGATTGTCCTTTAGTATTTACAGCAACTCCGGAAACAGTATTAGGTTCTAAATCGTATAAATCAGCAACACCATCTTTATCAGTATCAATAAGACCAGTTTCGATAGTTGTTACTCTGTTTTCTAATTGGTTTAATCTTTCATTTTCTTCAGAATACCAGTCAGCATGTTTCTCGTTTTTACCTAAGTAGAAAGTCAAACCAACAGAAGCGTTTAATAACACACCATCTAATGAACCTGTAGTTGGAACTCCATGACCATCAAAGTTATGATTTTGTCTTCCGTTAACAATACCAGTAAGGTCTCCTGTTAAAGCGATTCTGTTACTTAGTCTCACTTGTCCTGTTAATCCCATGATTCCATGCCCCATGTAATCTTTTCCGTCAAAACCGTCATCATTGCTTAATTGAGAAACACCAAAACCACCATGTGCTAATAAACCAAAAGTGTTTGTCCAGGTTTCAAAGTTTAAAGCTCTACCAAGGTTAATTACCCCTTGTAAACTTGCTCTGTAATACTTACTGTCGAATTCCGGCGTGTTGTCGCGCTCTTGAAATTGGTCGTACCCAACATCCAGTTTCAAACCAAATTTAGGATTAAACATATATCTTACACCTAAATCTGCGTGAAACGGACTAGCAGTTTCTGTAGAATAACCAGGAGTTATTGCTCTAAGAGGTTTGTTTAAACCACCATTTAACTCTATAGACCATCTATTGTATGCAGGTTTTTCAATTGTAGGTTGAGCTGACGTCGTTGCCATATTTTGTGCACCCGCAGCAAATGTTAGTAGTAAAAGTGATACTGAAGCTAATTTCTTTTTCATGATATCCAAATTTTAATTTAATTGTGATTATTACGAGTTTTTCGTTTTAAACTCAGGACAAAATTATACTACGAGTTTCAGAATGTGTTCTATTTGGTCTTACATAATTCCCACCTTTTGGGTTTTATTTATGTAAATCCGTTAAAAGAATCAGAATTTTGAACAAAAAAAGGGAGCTAAATTTATATTTAGCTCCCTTTTTTAATTGTAAATGTGAAAGTTATTTTAAATCTGGCTGGTATATTTTTATTGTTCCATCTCCCTCACTACTAACAACTAACAAGCTTCTTTTTGTTGGACTTTTAGAAGCAGGAATGAATAATATTCCTTCTGGAGCATCTCCGGTTTTTACAGTTTGTAAATATTGAGGCGATGCAGGATTTGTTACATCATAAGTCATAAAAACATCTGATCTTTCTAAGCCAACAAACAGAATATTCTGACTTCCCATCTTAACAGCTACTACAGCTTCAGGTTCTGAGCCTTTATCATCGCTGCGTTTGTTGTCATAAGTTCCAAAATCATTTGATTTTTTATCAAGGTCATTTTTACTATCGTAAACAATTTTTCCGGTATTTCCGTTCCAGATCGAGAAAGAACGTGCTCCAAAAGCGACCACTTCGTCAAGATCGCCGTCACCATCAGTGTCACCCATGTCGGTAATTAAATTTAATCTTCCTAAATTGGTTTCTAATTTTAAAGTTGCAGCATCAGGAAAAACAGTTGCATCAAGCTTCATGTCTTTCATTCTTTTAATGTCACTATATGCAGTATATTCTCTGGCGTCGCCTTCGTTTGCTGTAACAAAATAAGGAACATTATTGGCAGAAAAATGACTAATTGCGTCTGGCATAAACATACCTTTTACTTTCCATGGACTAAAAACGGCTGTTTCATTTTTGTCACTTACAGCAATAGCATTTTCGGCAGTATTAAAGTCTTTAAAACCTAAAGGATAAATAGCTGTAATGGTTTTAGAAGTCAAATCTACTTTTGCCACACCATTATTTTCCTGCAATGTTACCCAGGCAGTTTTAGAATCATCAGAAATCGTTACATATTCAGGTTCGATATCCTGAGCGAAGCTTTTAGCGAATTTAGAAACTCTAAAACCTTCTTTTTGTAAAGCAGCAGACTGTCTGGCAAAAGAAGCGAAATCTAAAGTTGTAACCGCATAATTATTAGCGACTTCAATAATAGAGATAGTTCCGTTAGGATCTTGTAAATAATCGGTGCTTGGTTCCCCTTCATTAGCGGTCATAATATATTTTCCGTCAGGCGAAAAAGTAATCATATCCGGCAATGCGCCAACAGTAATTTGTTTGATTAAGCTGTAATCAGTAGTACTAAAAACAACCACTTTACCATTTCCTTGTTTGTTTACAGTCGATTCTAAGGCAACGGCTAGTTTCCCGTCAAATACTGCCACACTATTAGAAGCGCCTTCGTAAGGAGTTAAATCTATTTTACCAATTTTAGTTGGTTTTGTAGGATCCGTTAAATCAATTACATCGATTTGGTTTGTTCCGCTATTGTTTACAGTAAAAAGTTTTTTTGTTTTTTCATCGAAAGCTGTAATCTCTGCTGCACCTTCGCCGCCAATAGTTACAGAACCTATTTCTTTAAAGGTTCCCGGATTTTCGTTTACAACAACTTCAGGTTCTGGTTTGCTTGAATTCTCATCATCATTATTACAGCTTACCATTATAGATAAAGCGGCTAATAACGTAATACTTAGTTTCTTCATTTTTGTGTTTTTTAGTTTTGCCAAATGTAATTAGCAGATTTTGGTCATATATTAAGGCTGTATTAATTAATCTTTAACTTAAATTTTATCAGATAATTAATCTAAAACCAATATCATTTTGTCTCGACTATTTTATAATCCTTCCGAATGCTTATCTTTGTACACTTTCAAAATTAGAACCTCTTTATGTCAACAAATAATAGAAGATTTCCAGCAGAATGGGAAAAACAACAAGGAATTGTATTATGTTTTCCGCATAATGGTAACGACTGGCCCGGAAAATACGAAGCTGTTCAATGGGCTTTTGTAGAATTTATAAAAAAAGTAGCCACTTTTGAAACTGTTTTTTTGGTCGTAGCCGATGAAAAACTAAAAGAAAAAGTAGCCGAAATGTTAGAAAGAGCACGCGTAAATAGTGCGAATGTATCTTTCATAATTCATAAAACAAACCGAAGCTGGATGCGTGATTCCGGACCAATTGTAGTAAAAAATGGTTCGAAAAGGGAAGCGTTGAATTTTAATTTTAATGGTTGGGCAAAATATAAAAACTATCAGTTAGATAAATTCGTTCCTTCTAAAATTGCTGATTTTATAGATGTTCCCTTGACACAAGTTGTTTATAAAGGAAAACCGGTAATTGTAGAAGGCGGTGCAATAGATGTAAACGGAAGAGGAACTTTACTAACTTCTGAAGAATGTTTGATGCATCCATCAATTCAGGTTCGAAATAAAAATTTTACCAAAGAAGATTACGAAGCTGTTTTTAAGGAATATCTTGGAGTTACAAACGTAATTTGGCTTGGAGACGGAATAGAAGGAGACGACACACACGGACACATCGACGATTTATGTCGATTTGTAAATGAAGATACGATTGTAACAATTGTAGAAACGGATAAAAATGATGCCAATTACAAACCATTACAAGATAATTTGAAACGTTTGCAAAACGCAAAATTAGAAGACGGAAAATCGCCAACAATCGTAGCATTACCAATGCCCAAACGTGTAGATTTCGAAGATTTAAGATTACCGGCAAGTTATGCTAATTTCTTAATCCTGAATAATTGTGTTTTGGTTCCTACTTTTAATGATAGTAACGATCGTGTAGCTTTAAATATTTTATCAGAATGTTTCCCTGACAGAGAAGTAATAGGAATAAGCTGTATCGATTTTATCTGGGGATTCGGGACTTTGCATTGTTTGAGTCAACAGATTCCGGCTTAGGTCTGGCCACGAAGGCACAAAGTCACAAAGTTTTTTTAAGTTTTATGTAATATTTAATCTCGTAAAGTCGCAAAGATTTTATTTCTAAGTTTTTTGCGTAGACCCTAGCTTCAGCTAGGGGAAAACGATTTGAATATAGAAAAGGCTTTAGCCAAACTAATCTAGTTTGGCTAAAGCCTTTTTGTTTGCGTTAAATATTTGCATCCAGCTAAAGCTGGATGCTATTTAATCTTTTTTTTAATAAAACTTTCAGGCTCTGCTCCCGATAGCTATCGGGATTGCGAGATTCAAACATAAAAGTATTTGCTTAAAAATAAAGCATAAAAAAAACCTTGGCGACAACCAAGGTTTTATATTTTTATATCTCTTCAGATAATTTATCTGCTCTTCATGGTCTGATAAAAGGCG
>Ga0247809_1000840_pt1 | contig 13748 bp, 13 predicted proteins | sample UWRJL104311B1_FD_180951 | JGI IMG/M metagenome (GOLD analysis project Ga0247809, IMG submission 180951) | Plant litter microbial communities from Arlington Agricultural Research Station in Wisconsin, United States - UWRJ-L104-311B-1 | ecosystem: Environmental > Terrestrial > Plant litter >...
TTTGCATAAATTATAAAATCGATATCAGATGTATTGGACATTAGAATTAGCATCTTATTTAAGTGATGCGCCGTGGCCTGCTACCAAAGACGAGCTTATCGACTATGCTATTAGAGCTGGAGCACCATTAGAAGTGGTGGAAAATCTTCAATCTATAGAAGACGAAGGTGAAATCTACGAATCAATGGAAGAAATTTGGCCAGATTATCCAACTGACGAAGATTATCTTTGGAACGAGGATGAATATTAAAAAATAATATCAAAAGGAAAAGTCTCTCGCGAGGCTTTTTTTTTGTTTAAATTTGCAACATTTATAAATAGAAATATATAATTAATCATGAGTTTGATCAACAGCATATTAAAAGCTTTTGTGGGAGACAAATCGGAGAAGGACGTAAAAGCCATCATGCCGATTATCAACAAGATAAAAGCATACGAAGCTACATTGGCAGCGCTTTCTCACGACGAGCTAAGAGCTAAAACAATTGTCTTCAAAGAAAAAATTAAAGAAGCAAGAGCAGATAAAGATGCCAAAATCGCTTCTTATAAATTGGAAGTTGAAAAAATTCAAGACATCGACGCAAGAGAAGACATCTATGCTTCTATCGATGCTTTGGAAAAAGAAGCTTACGATATTTCAGAAAAAGCATTGCTAGAAATCCTTCCTGAGGCTTTTGCAGTCGTAAAAGAAACAGCAAAAAGATTTAAAGACAATACTGAAATTACGGTAAAAGCGACTCCAAAAGACTTGGAACTTTCTGCTACAAAACCTTATATTCAAATTCAAGGAGACAATGCTGTTTGGGCTAATACTTGGAATGCGGCAGGTAAGCAAATTACTTGGGACATGATTCATTATGACGTTCAGCTGATTGGTGGTGTTGTTTTGCACCAAGGAAAAATTGCTGAGATGCAAACGGGTGAAGGTAAAACATTGGTAGCAACGCTTCCTTTATATCTTAATGCTTTGACAGGAAATGGTGTACATCTTGTAACCGTGAATGATTACTTGGCAAAACGTGATAGCACTTGGAAAGCGCCACTTTTTGAATTCCACGGGTTGACTGTTGAATGTATCGACAATTACCAGCCAAATACCGAAGGAAGAAGAAAAGCTTACAATGCTGACATTACTTATGGAACAAATAACGAATTTGGTTTCGATTATTTGAGAGATAATATGGCTCATACGCCAGAAGAATTGGTTCAAAGAAAACACAATTATGCGATTGTCGATGAGGTCGATTCAGTATTAGTTGATGATGCTAGAACTCCTTTGATTATTTCGGGTCCGGTTCCTCAAGGTGACCGTCACGAGTTTAATGAGTTGAAGCCAAAAGTGGATCACTTAGTAAACTTACAAAGACAAATGGCTAACGGATTCTTAGCAGAATCTAAAAAGCAATTAAAAGAAGGAAATACTAAAGAAGCAGGTTTTTTGTTGTTGAGAGCTTACAGAAGTTTACCTAAAAATAAAGCATTAATTAAGTTTTTGAGTGAAGAAGGTGTTAAACAATTGCTTCAAAAAACAGAAAACAATTACATGCAAGATAACAACCGCGAAATGCACAAGATCGATGAGGCTTTGTATTTTGTGATTGAAGAAAAAAACAATCAAGTAGAGTTGACAGATAACGGAATCAAATTCCTTTCTGGAGATACTGATAGTGATTTCTTCGTATTGCCAGATATCGGAACCGAGATTGCAAGAATCGAGAAAATGAATCTTGACAAAGATGCTGAAGCAGAAGAAAAAGAAAAATTATTCCAAGATTTTAGCATTAAAAGCGAGCGTATCCACACGTTGACGCAATTATTGAAAGCCTATACTTTGTTTGAAAAAGACACAGAATATGTAATCATGGACAACAAAGTAATGATTGTTGACGAGCAAACAGGTCGTATCATGGACGGACGTCGTTATTCTGACGGTTTGCACCAAGCGATCGAAGCGAAAGAAAACGTGAAAATCGAAGCGGCTACTCAAACTTTTGCAACCGTTACACTTCAGAATTATTTCAGAATGTACAGCAAATTGGGTGGTATGACAGGAACTGCGGTTACTGAAGCTGGCGAATTATGGGAAATCTATAAATTGGATGTTGTTGAAATTCCAACAAACAGACCAATGGCTAGAAAAGACAAAGAAGATTTGATCTATAGAAGTACGCGTGAAAAATTCAATGCAGTTATTGAAGATGTAACGAAATTGGCTGAAGAAGGAAGACCGGTTTTGATCGGAACAACTTCGGTTGATATTTCTGAATTATTGAGCCGTATGCTTAAGATGAGAAATATTCCGCACAACGTTTTGAATGCTAAAATGCACAAGCAAGAAGCACAAATCGTTGAAGAAGCTGGAAAACCAGGTGTTGTGACAATTGCAACAAACATGGCAGGTCGTGGAACGGATATCAAGCTTTCTCCAGAAGTTAAAGCTGCGGGAGGTTTGGCAATTATCGGTACAGAACGTCACGATTCACGTCGTGTTGACCGTCAGTTGAGAGGTCGTGCTGGTCGTCAAGGTGACGTTGGTAGCTCTCAATTTTATGTTTCTCTTGAAGATAACTTGATGCGTTTATTCGGTTCTGAAAGAGTGGCAAAAGTGATGGACAGATTAGGTCTGAAAGAAGGCGAAGTAATTCAGCATTCGATGATGACCAAGTCTATCGAGCGTGCTCAGAAAAAAGTAGAAGAAAATAACTTTGGTGTTCGTAAGCGTTTATTGGAATATGATGACGTTATGAACGCACAACGTGAAGTAGTTTACAAACGTCGTCGTCACGCATTGCACGGAGAACGTTTGAAAGTCGATATCGCAAATATGATGTATGACACTTGCGAAGTTATCGTGGAAGAAAATAAGGGAACTAATGATTTCAAAAACTTTGAATTCGAATTAATCCGTTATTTTTCAATTACATCTCCAGTAAAGCAAGAAGAATTTTCAAGACTTTCTGTACAAGAATTAACAGGAAAAGTGTACAAAGCAACGTTAGATTTCTATACAGAAAAAACAGCTAGAAGTGCTAGAGAAGCTTTCCCGATTATCAGCAATGTGTATGAAAATGAAAACAACCAATTTGAAAGAATCGTAGTTCCTTTTACTGACGGAATTAAGACTTTGAATGTAGTTACTGACTTGAAAAAAGCATACGAATCACAAGGAACGCAATTGATTGGCGATTTTGAGAAAAACATCACGCTTGCAATCGTTGATGAAGCTTGGAAAAAACACTTACGCAAAATGGACGAGTTGAAACAATCAGTTCAATTGGCAGTTCACGAGCAAAAAGATCCATTGCTTATCTACAAATTTGAAGCTTTCAATTTGTTTAGAAAAATGTTGGATAGTGTGAACAAAGAAGTAATTTCTTTCTTGTTCAAAGGTGATTTGCCACAGCAAAATGCCCCAGCAATTCAAGAAGCGAAAGAAGTGGTTCGTCCAAAAGAAAAATTGACGATTTCAAAAGATGAAATTCCAAATACGGATGAAGCTGCAGCAGTAAATCGTGAAGCGGGTCAAACACAAAGACCTCAAGTTACAGAAACTATCGTTCGCGATCAGCCGAAAATCAACCGTAACGACAACGTTACTGTGAAACACGTTTTGAGTGGAAAAACTGAAACTATGAAGTTCAAAAAAGCGGAAAGCTTATTGGCTTCTGGCGAATATGTTTTGACGAACGACTAAGTAAATTTTTATTTTATATAAAAATCCCCTACCGCAAATTGTGGTTGGGGATTTTTTATTACATTTCAATTATAAAAATAATAGCAAAAATTATATTGAATGGGAAACGATGAAAAATACAACAATTTTAAAATTTCTGTTCCAGCAGATTTTGAAGAAGTATTTTCTCATTTTTATTTTGCTGAAAATAAAACTTCTGAAGTCATTACAAAAATACTTCTCCCCTCTTACCAAACCATTTTAGTTTTCAGTCTGGGAACAACTATTTCACTTCGCACAAAACAAAATTCAGAAATAATTTTAGAGAAATGCCTTGTCTTAGGACCAATAAAACAAGCTTTTAGTTATTCATTACCTCAAAATTCAGAAATATTAGTCGCCAATTTTAAAGATGATGCTTTTTTTAGATCCTTTGGAAATGCCACAGTCGCAGAAAATTTACCTTTAGATCCCGATTCTCTTTTAGATGAAAACTGTTTTACATCTTTGTGGAAAGAATTAAGTAAAATGCAAGGCATAAATTCAAGAGTGAATTATATTCTTGAATTCTGCAGACCTTATCTCAAAAAGCAAAATAATATAATTGAACAATTAACAAAATTTGAGCAACAAACCTTGAATCCGATTAAATCAGTAGCAAGCAAACAGAACCAAACCGAACGCAACATCCAAATCAATCACAAAAAACACTTAGGATTTTCATCTAAAGAACTCAACCGATATCTGCGTTTTTTAAAAGCTGTCAAGCTAGTACAACAAATAAGTCTTAAATCTTCAAAATTTGACTGGTTTGAAATTATTAATGAATGTGGCTATTATGACCAAAGCCAGCTTATTCACGATTTCAAACATTACATAAATCTTAGCCCCTCCAAATACTTGAAATTTCAACAAGATATCTGCAACCCAAAAAGCTGATTTCGTTTTCTTACAATTATAATTGACAGCTCCAACCTACTTTTGAAGTAAATTTAAAAAGTAGCACAATGAAACATTTAATTATTTATGCACATCCAAATCCAGAAAGCTTAAACTGTCAATTGCAACAGACACTTGCGGCACATTTGTGGGATAATGGACATGAGGTTGAAACAAGAGATTTATATGCGCTTAATTTCAACCCAGTTCTTACTTTAGAAGATATGGATGGACAACGAAAAGGGCATGTATCTGAAGAGGTCAAAAAAGAACAAGATTTTATAGCTTGGGCAGACTGTATAACCTTTATTCATCCTATTTGGTGGACTGGATTGCCTGCTATAATGAAAGGATATATTGATCGCGTTTTCAGTTATGGTTTTGCTTATAGATATGATCTTGGAATTCCAAAAGGATTACTATCCGGAAAACAAACAGTGATTATCAACACGCACGGAAAATCAAATGAAGAATATAAAACAATTGAAATGGATAAAGCACTTCTACTTACATCAGAGGAAGGAATATATTCGTATTGTGGCTTAAAAATCAAAAAACATTTTTTCTTTGACAAAGCTGATAGAGCAACTCTGGAAACCATCGAAAATTGGAAAAAGCAGATTATAAATACATTTTAATTCGCAGAAAGCCTTTTAGCTTTTGGAGAGTATATTTGATAAATTATTTTACATAAAAATCCCCAATTGCAATTTTGTGATTGGGGATTTTTTATATTTGATAAACTCAAAAAAGTATGAAAGCAAAATCACTTCGCGCATTTATTGGAGCAAAAAACTTCGAAATATCCAGAAATTTTTACAGAGACTTAGGTTTTGAAGAAATTGTGCTCTTCAACAATATGTCTCTTTTCAAAAAAGATGAATTTGCATTTTATTTGCAAGATGCTTATGTAAAAGATTGGATTGACAACACTATGCTTTTTTTAGAAGTTGAAAATGTAAAAGAATGTTATAATGAACTTTTAGAATTAAATCTTCCTGCAAAATATGACGGTGCAAGACTTACGCCAATTCAACATAATGATTGGGGAAGCGAATGTTTTGTTCATGATCCGAGTGGGATTTTATGGCATTTTGGAGAATTTAAAACTCAGTAGATTATGAAAAAAATCACTTCTACTCTATTCTTTCTTCTTTCGTTCGTCCATTTAAATTATGCTCAAGATTTAAAGATTTTCGATATTTCAAATAGAAATGAAAAAGTAGTTTTTGTATCGCTTTCTGATATTTATCCCTCTAGCGAAAAACCGGATTTATCAGTAATTCCCGAAGACAAAAGAAATCTTGAACACGTTTTATTAGATTCTAAATTCAGAAAACAGTTTTTATCTGTAACCAAAATCTCTGAAACTGATAAAGTCTTTTTATACGATTACGCAAAAAACAAATTTGCTTCGCTTAACGTAAAAAATCTAAATGCTGTTGCCAATTTAAGTCCTTACGAAATCGGAAGCGAAACGCCTCATTCGCATTATGATTATCAAATTGGTTTTCAAATAGACAAAAAACTGCTGAAAGATTTCGGGGATTTTTCAAATCAGATTTTAGTGTATGTCGGAAAAGAAAATCCGTTTGCGCAAGAACAGATGATTCCAATTTCTTGGAAAAAAATCACGGCGAAAGAATATCCGTCAAGAAAAATAAATGATGAATTTGGAGCGCTTGATCAAAAATATGATGTCGGCGATTCTTATAGTTTTAAATATAGAGACTTCGAATATTTTATCCAGAATTTCTCTCGTGACAAATCTATTTTTGCCCGAAGATTATTGGTTCAAGACACTAAAACAAAAGCTATTATTTATGAAGAAATTTTTAGCGAAGGCGAAAGCGATTCTCTCACTCCATTAAATTTTGTAAACAAAGAAGAAGGAAATACCATAAATCAATGGACCGGAAAATTATTCAAGAACAAAGAGCCTGTGATTTTTGGGTTTGAATATCATTCTTTTGGATGCGATTACATTACGGTTTTAAGCAAAAAACCAACCCAAATTGATATTTATTGCGACAACAGACATTAAAAAAATATAATCCTCGAACATCTAAATTCGGGGATTTTTTTTAGCTATTTTTGCCCTCCTAAAAAGCCTAAAATGAACCTAACCAAAGAGCAAAAAACCATAATAAATTCTTCTGGAGACATCAAAATAAACGCCGTTGCAGGTTCTGGAAAAACGACTACCATTTTAGAATACGCGAAAGCAAGACCAAAAAACAGCCGAATTCTTTATCTCGCTTTCAACAAATCAGTTCGACTGGAAGCTTCTGAGAAATTCTCGAAAAATAATTTGGATAATGTGACTGTCGAAACCGCGCATTCTTTGGCTTACAAACACGTAGTTTTTAACTATAATTATCGTGTTCGAAATCAAGATTACAAAACCAATGAAATCGTTGAGCTTTTAAAATTACAGGGGAATTCAGAGAAACATTTTGAGTTTGTAATTGCGAATCACATCTTGAAATTCGTGGCTTATTTTTGTAACAGTGATAAAAGAAAAGTTCAGGAATTGAATTATCTGGATATCGTTTTTGATGAAAAAGCCAAAAAAACAGCCAAGTCATTTTATGCCCAAATCGAAATGCACACGCGTCTCTTTCTAGCAAAAATGGACAAAGGCGAAATCGAAATCACGCACGATTTTTACTTGAAAAAATTCCAGTTAGAAAATCCGAAATTGGCTTTTGATTATATTTTGTTTGATGAAGCACAAGACGCTTCACCAGCAATGCTTTCTATTTTCTTGAACCAAAACACTACCAAAGTGATTGTTGGCGATACGCATCAGCAAATTTATGGCTGGCGACACGCGGTAAATTCTTTGGAAAAGGCAAAATTCAAAACCTTTAATCTTTCCACGAGTTTTCGATTCAACCAAGATATTGCCGATTTGGCGATGGGCGTTTTAGATTATAAAACCCATTTTAACAATCCCGAAACCATTTCAATTTCCGGAAACGGAACTAATAAAGAATCAAAATCTAAAGCAATTATTGCCCGAACAAATCTCGGTCTTCTACTGAAAGCGATTGAATATGTGACCGAAAAGAAAAACATCAACGCCATTTATTTTGAAGGAAATATTCATTCGTACACGTATGCTGACGAAGGCGCGTCGTTATATGATGTTTTGAATTTACAGAATAAAAATCGGGCAATGATTCGGGATAAAGTGATTCGGGAGATGAAAACGATGAAGGAATTGGAAGCATATATTGAAAGTACAGATGATTCGCAACTGGGAATGATGGTGGAAATCGTGAAAGAATATGGCAACAAAATCCCGGGGATTTTAAAATCTTTGAAGGAAAAACACGTTTCAAACGAAGACAAACACAAGGCGAGAATTATTTTTTCAACAGTTCATCGTTGCAAAGGCATGGAATATGACGCGGTTCAAATTGTAGATGATTTTATGACCGAAGACCGATTAATCAAGCTGAAACATTCTGGCGAAGATATAAATGTGGCGCGAATGAACGAGGAAATCAACTTGCTTTATGTGGCCGTGACCCGAACAAAAAACAGCATTAGAATTCCAGAAAAATTGGTTCCGAAGAATTTTCCGGTTTCTGAGAATATTCATTTGATTCGAGAGCTTCCAGAAAAGGCAGATCCAAAGAAATATTCTTTTCCAAAACGAGAAAATTTAGATAAAAAAGAAACTCCAAATTATGTAGAAAAATCTCGGGAAACCAATAAGGATGCTTATCGACCTTGGACAAGCGAATTAGATGAAGAACTGACTGTTTTGTGGATGGAAGGCGTGAATCCAAAAGATTTGGCTTTGCATTTTGGAAGAACAAAAGGCGCGATTAGTTCGAGAATGAAGAAATTAGAATTGTTTGATTGATATTTAGATAGTTTGCAGTTTGCAGTTTGCAGTTTGCAGTTTGCAGTTTGCAGTTTGAAATTATTAACTTTAAAGAAAATTAAAAAATGGACAAGATAAAAGAACTGATAAACCTACTTCTAGCCGATTTTGAATTAGAAGAGGATGAGAAACAAGAAATACTAATCAATGTCGGAGGATTTTTAAACGACCAGAAAGCTTATCTCGTTGAAAATGATGCCGAATGGATTTTAGAAATAGCTTCAGAAAGTACGCTTCAATTTGCTATTGCCAATGAAATCAGCGATTTTTTAATAGTTGGTGACAAGATTGATGAAATTCATGAACTAATTGTAGAAGAATTTGAAGATGATTTTCCTGAATTTCCTTATGAGAAAAAATTCAATGCGACCGATTATATCGAATGGATTTCTAAAGAACTCAGTGAAAATTATCCAGAATTAGAATTGATTGAATTTGGAGATAGTTTTGGAGACAGCATTCAGCTTATGTTTGTCTTAGGCAAAGATGTCGAACGAATCAAACAATTGTGCGAAGAACTTAATATCAGATGCAATAGAGCGGATGAGATTTTGAAATTATAATACATAATCCCGAACTTAAAGTTTGGGATTTTTTTTTGAATTAATGATTTTAAGATGCTCTCACTTTTATTTTAAAATAAATTCACCTCCCTTCAAACCTTTCAATAAATAAATCACTCTATATAAAAGAAGGGACAATGTCAGAAGAATGAATTACGGGAAAACCGTACTTTTTTTACGGGAAAACCGTAAAAAATATGTGGGAAAACCGTAAAAAATATGCGGGAAACCCGTAACCGAAGTTCTGCATTTTAACATATATTTGTCAGACAAGAAATGGAAAGACCCAATCTGTTTTCTGTGAAAAAGGCAGCAGTGCGAGTCAAGCCACCGTAACTCTGATCTAAGCCATGAAAGTGTATTTTAACCTTTAAAACAAATAATTTATGAAACAAAAATTCCGGCAGATTTTCAAGATCAGCCTTTTCACAACTTTCTTCGCAGTCATTGGCTGCAGCGAGGATGAATCTAGGGGCCAGAATGCCCATGAAAATGAGCATCCCAAAGTAAAAGAAATTTCTTTTGAAGAACTTTTAAAGCAACCTGGTTTTTCTGAATCTTATGGAAAAGTCGCAAAAATGATGCTAAAAGATGTCTCGTCGCTTCAGGCAAGAACGGCGATGGAAGAGGAATATGATTTCACTATCAGCACAGCACCTGCGAAGGTCATTGAAACCGACAGCGCCACATCTTACACGCTTAAAATAAGCAGAGAAATAGAAAATCCTTCTTATTTTGAAAACCTGGTCGTGCAGGTTAGTGCAGAAAACAAGGTGGATGCAGCAATTTTTAAATACACTCTAATTTCAGAGCCAGAGCTTACTGAAGACGGCTCATTTACATTGGATGCCTCAGTGCAGGCTACCCCAATTGTCTATGACGGTTCAATTGCAGACAGAACTGGCATGTGCTTTTCTTACTCAATATTGGTCTGCAATAACGATGGCCACGGAGGCATCGGCCCTGAACACCCAGCCGGCGTAAACTGTACTTCAGTTTACTGGACTTATAAAACGGAATGTGTTGATGGCGCCGGAGGTTCGAGCGGTAGTGGCACCGGAGGAGGTGGAGGTGGAGGGAACAATTATACTCCTCCCACACGAGATCCAATTATAATTACTTCTCCAAATTTTGAAGAAGCGCCAATCCAAAATCCTTGTGAAAAATTGAAGGGCATTACTGATAATGCCATAATTTCTGCAAAATTAAAAGAGTTGAGAAACCTGACTAATGATGACAAGGAGAATGCTACTACTTATCACAGAAATGGTATATACGTATATCCGGTTTCATCGATATCTACTGGAGAGGATTATGCTCAAATAAAAATTTACCCCGAGACTTTTGGCACTTCGCATACACACGAAGATGGCGTATACCCCATGTTTACGCCGGGAGATTTATCAGGAATATGCGAGTTTGCCCAAAACTATGTGCAACCCGATGCGGGCAGTGAAATAAATTTTGACGACCTGTTTTTTAACATGATGGTGGTGGAAAGCAATACAGCCTATGACAGCCAAATTTCAGAAAATGGATTTGCTTATGCCATGTATCCTAATGACCCTGCTAGGTTTAAAACGATTTGTGAGGTTTTGAGTGATCCTATAAAATTAGAAGATCTAAATCAAGATATTAAAGATTTATATATAAAAGCAGGAGAATGGAATGGTGTCAATCAAGAAAAACTGGCAGCGATTTTTCTTAAATTTATAAATAACGTCACCACTGCTGATGGCTGTGGCACCAATTTTAATATATCTTTATACCGAAGGCCTTTTGACAGTGACCACAATCTGACAGGATCTTGGGAAAAGCTAGAATTGAAAGCTTTAACCTCCAACGGAATTAAAAAAACTCCTTGTAACTAAAAAAATAAAACATGAAAAAAATATTCTTATTATTACTATTTACAGTAGTTGCATGCAAAGCGCAAACCACAACTTATTCATTACAAAACCATGATGCAGTACTAAAACTACCTGCGGGTTCTTATGTAAAAGATATTTATAATGATTTTAATAAATTTGAAGGTACTTGGAAGTATGAAGATGCCAATAAAAAATTTATTCTTAAACTCAGAAAGAAACCCCGTTTTTTTTATGATACTAAAAATATTTACATAGATCTGCTTGCAGGAGAATATCAATATTTTTTAAACAATGTCGAAATTGTAAATACTTTGGAAAACTTTTCAAATGATTCTTCTGTACATTCCAATAATATAATTGGACGTATGTTTATACCAAATAGTAGTTATCCATCTTGCTTAGATTGTAATTCAACTGAACGAAGAGTTGAATTATCATTTACAGATCCAGAGAGCTATCCAAAAGCCCAGGGCCACATTGTCTTACGATATATAAATGAAAACGGCATTGAAAAAATTCAAGCCACCATTTATTATTCTATCCCTCTCGTGCATGACGGAGAAACATTTGTGCCTCCACGCGTTCCTAAGGGAACTTATGTATTTGTAAAACAGTAATTATTGAAAAGCCGTTTGCTCAAAACAAACGGCTTTTATTAAATCTAAGCCAATATGAAAAAAATATTTTTATTATTACTATTTACAGTAGTTGCCTGCAAATCGCAGACTACTTCTTATTCATTGCAGAATTATGATTACGGACATAACCTACCTGCCAATTCTTATGTTAAAGACACTTATGGCGATTTTAACAAATTTGAAGGAACTTGGAAACATGAATCTAATAATCAAAAATTCATTATTAAATTAGAAAAGAAAACATATATATTAGATGAAGTAAAAAAATTTTATGTTGATCTTTTAGCCGGTGAATATCAGTATCTTTTAAATAATGTGGAAATAATTAATACAATACCAAATTTACTTATTAGCTCATCTGCTTATTCTAATAATATAAGAGGGAATATATTTCTTAGAAATAGCAATTACCCATCCTGTCTAGATTGTAATCCAAATGAAAGAAGAGTAGAATTAAATTTTTATGATCCAGGAAGCTATCCTTTGACTAGTGGCTACATTGTCTTGCGTTACATAAATGAAAATGGCATTGAAAAAATTCAAGCCACCATTTATTATTCTATTCCCCTCGTGCATGACGGTGAAACATTTGTGCCTCCACGGGTTCCTAAAGGAACTTATGTCTTTGTGAAACAGTAATTATTGAAAAGCCGTTTGCTTTAAACAAACGGCTTTTATTAAATCTAAGCCATTATGAAAAAAATATTTATACTACTCTTATTTATTGTTGTAGCCGTAGCCTGCAAGGCACAAACTACAACTGTATACTCTTTGCAAAACCATGATTTTGGTTTAAATCTGTTTCCTGGCGTTTATGTTAAAGATACCTATAATGATTTTAACAAGTTTGAAGGCGTATGGAAATATGAAAATGCTAATAAAAAATTTATTATACAATTAAGAAAGAAAACTCACTTTCTTCATGATATTGAATATATATATATAGACCTGCTTGCAGGGGAATATCAATTTTTCTTAAATAATGTAGAAATAGCAAATACTATGGCGAACCTTACAAATGATTCTTCTGTTTATTGCAACAATATTATTGGTCATACATTCCTTAGAAATAGTAATTATCCATCCTGTGCTGAATGTGGTCCAACCGAACGAAGAGTAGAGTTAGATTTTAAAGATCCAGATAGCCGTCCTTCGGCCGAAGGCTATATTGTATTACGATATATAAATGAAAATGGCATTGAAAAAATTCAAGCCACCATTTATTATTCTATCCCTCTCGTGCATGACGGAGAAACATTTGTGCCTCCACGCGTTCCTAAGGGAACTTATGTCTTTGTGAAACAGTAATTATTGAAAAGCCGTTTGCTTTAAACAAACGGCTTTTATTAAATCTAAGCCATTATGAAAAAATATTTTTATTATTGCTATTTACAGTGATAGCATGCAAAGCGCAAACAACTACCGTTTATTCACTACAAAATTTTGTATCTGCTACGAGTGTACCAGATAATTCATATATCAAAGACACCAATAATGATTTTAATAAATTTGAAGGTACTTGGAAGTTCGAAAATAACGATAAAAAAATTATCATGAAACTCTTAAAAAGAGAGCGATACTATGATGATATGTTTCATGTTTATACTGATATTTTAGTGGGTGAATATCAATATTTTTTGAATAATTTGGAAATTGTAAATACCATGGCTAATCTTTCTAATAGTTACAGTATGTATTCCAATAATATAAGCGGTAATTCATTTATGAGAAATAGTGAATTTCCAAGCTGTGCTGAATGTGGGCCAAATGAACGAAGAGTAGAATTACATTTTTCAGACCCTGAGAGTTTTCCAAAGGCTGATGGATATATTATTTTGAGATATATAAATGAAAACGGCATTGAAAAAATTCAAGCCACCATTTATTATTCTATCCCTCTCGTGCATGACGGAGAAACATTTGTGCCTCCACGCGTTCCTAAGGGAACTTATGTGTTTGTGAAACAGTAAATTGAACAAAGCCGTTTGCTTGAAGCAAACGGCTTTTATTAAATCTAAGCCATTATGAAAAAAATATTTTTATTACTATTTACAGTAGTTGCATGCAAAGCGCAAACCACAACTTATTCATTACAAAACCATGATGCAGTACTAAAACTACCTGCGGGTTCTTATGTAAAAGATATTTATAATGATTTTAATAAAT
>Ga0247809_1000843_pt1 | contig 13727 bp, 11 predicted proteins | sample UWRJL104311B1_FD_180951 | JGI IMG/M metagenome (GOLD analysis project Ga0247809, IMG submission 180951) | Plant litter microbial communities from Arlington Agricultural Research Station in Wisconsin, United States - UWRJ-L104-311B-1 | ecosystem: Environmental > Terrestrial > Plant litter >...
TCCCTGGTAATAATCTTATTCAAGTACGCTTGCAACTCACCGAATGAGTACTTACCCGCCACTGGCTGTGCAGCCCCGTTAAAGATAGCCTCACCTTCTTTATTAAGGTCAATCGACTTGATCTTGTCAGATGGAATGTCTTTGGCAAGTGCCATCAAGGTACGGATTTCATTCGTTTGGATATTAGTACGGAGGTTACTACCCAGGGCATCTACCAGGCTCGTCACATGACCAAGGTTTGTTAGCGTGCCCGCACTCAGCGCTTTTTCGCGAATCGCCAGCAAGATCTTTTGTTGATTGCGTTCACGGTCAAAGTTAGACTGTTCGAATCCATAGGTTGGTGCGGCGTCACCACGAGCCTGCGCAAGGTATAGCGCATGTTCCGCATCTAGCACGGCCGGACCATTCGGGTAGTCGATAAAGTGGCCACTTGGTGGACAAACCGTCTTACGCTTTGAGATAACTGGACCACATTTCCAGTCGAAGTTGCTATCCATTTGGCCATTAGGGTCACGACTTTCGATATTGACAGTAATATTACCCCCGATAGCATTCACCACGTCGCGCATCACTGTGTAGTTGACGTGGACACCGTACTGAATATCCATGCCAATAATGCCACCAATAAATTCTTGAGTGCTTGCAAGGCGTTCTTGCTCGGCAGCGTCACTATCCTCTTCGTTGACACAACTAAAGTAACTGTTGATCTTGCCGGCATAGCCAGGCACACATGCCATGCCATATTTAACCTCGAGATCACGTGGAATACTAAAGGTGTAGGCGTCTTTAGTGGTTTGGTTGACACTAAGAACTAGGATCGAGTCAGTCAAGTTCGCCCCTTGGTGTCCAGGGTCATCCTCCGACGTCCCAACAATCAAGAAGTTACTGCGACCATTAAGATCTTGTTTAAGGGGATCGTTCTTGACGAGGTCAAGGAAACTACCCGAAAAGACAGAATCGCTGGCGTTAATCGCCTTGTATGCAAGGAACCCACCGACACCAACAAGTGCAATAAGCAAGATAATTGCCACCCACTTAATAATTCGACGAGCTTTGCTCTTTGGCTTTTTGTCAGCCTTATTCTTGCGCCCAAGATACTTCTTACTGCTTTTTCCCTTACCGCCTTGCGCCCAGAGACGCCAGTGAGTCCACTAGCCGATCGCTTGCCGGCTTTTGCACCACGGCGACCAGTGTCACCCTCAAAGGGCTCTTCGTCGATCTCGCGCAGTGACTCATCAATGTCGTTACGGCCAACCAACTTAGTTTCGCGCGCCACACCAACAGACTGGCGCGTTTTGTTACCAGTATGCAGTGATCGGTCGATTGGCTGTTCCTTGTCACCCTGATGCAGGTTACCGAGCTGAGTGCTCTGTCGACGTGGAACGAAACCATCAATTGAAGGTCGTTTGTTACTTTTCATAAATACTCCACCTACTATACCTGAGGAACCTTAAATTTTGAAGTATGACATAAGCGGCATAACTAGGTTATAATAAATCGGTCAATGGAAGCATCATTCTTTACCCGTCACCCACTACTAAAAGACGTTATTAGTATCGTTATTTTCGTCATATGTGTCGTGATTGGGACCGTCTTGATTAACACATTTGTGTTTCGAAGCTTCAACGTTGTTGGACCAAGTATGGAAAGTACACTCTACACCGGCGATCGCCTGATCGTGAACCGCCTCGCCGTCACTGCCACACAACTACAAAACAAGTCATACATTCCCGAGCGCGGCCAAGTCATCGTTTTTAAAAACCCCCACTACAGCCGCGGCATCGAAGACGAATACATCGTCAAGCGCGTCATCGGCCTACCCGGTGAGCGTGTCGTGCTAAAAGATGGCGTCTACACCGTCTATAACGAGGAATCTCCGAATGGCTTCAACCCAGACGACGATAATAACGGTGAGCCGGGCAGCCCAACTAGCGGCGAAGTCGACACCATCGTCCCTGAAGGCGAAATATTTGTCTCTGGTGACCACCGCCAAGGCAACTACTCATACGACTCACGTAACGGCCTTGGCACTATCCCGCTGTACGACATCGTTGGACCGGTTAGTTTCCGCGTCTTCCCGTTCGATAAGATTCGCGCACTGTAACCTACCCTACCGCAGAGCCAAATAGTGTGAAGTAGGCGGACATATTCACTGCAATCCTGAGATCTAGTTCTTATTCACCAAGCAGTTTTTGTAATCGCTCAAGGTCATCAGTGCTCTTGAACTTAATCACGATACTACCGGCGCCCTTATTATTAACGCGAATGTTCACGTCAGATTTCAGGCGCGTACGAAGCGATGCAATGCGTTCTTCGTGCTGCGATTCAGTCGGTTGCACAGTTGCCGCTTCGGGCTTGTCACGGGCGTTACGCGCGTTCGTAACGTATTGCTCAACCTTGCGCGCACTCCACTCTTCGGCGATGATCTTAGGCACCACGGCGTGAATAAATGCTTCGTCCCAAGAAATAAGTGGGCGAGCTTGGCCTTCGGTTAATTTGCCTTCGGCGATCAGTTCACGGGTAGTTTTCGGCAGTTTCAACAGGCGCATCGTGTTTTGGACGGCGCTTTGCGATTTATTAACTCTTTTACCAATTTCTTCGTTGTTCAGGTTGAACTGATCGCGTAGCTTTTGGTAGGCCGTGGCGGTTTCGATCGTATTCAGGTCGCGGCGCTGCAAATTTTCGATCAACGACACTTCCAGCTTGTTCTGGTTGGTCATAGTGCGAACGAGTGCTGGAATGGTCTCAAGGCCAGCGATTTGTGAAGCGCGGAAACGACGTTCACCAGCAACGATTTGATAGCCGTTGTTTGCTTTCGTGACAATAATCGGCTGCAGGACGCCGTGCTCTTTGACCGATTCGGCTAGTTCATTCAACGCTTCTTGATCAAATGAGCGACGAGGCTGATCAGGGTCGGCCGTAACGTCAGCGATCGCAAGGTTGCGTAGTTCGCTGACCTTTTCATCCAGTTGGTTTGTCGGGTCAAAATCTTCATCCAAAAGATCCATTGGGATCAATGTTTCAAAACCACGGCCGAGTCCTTTTTTTTGTGCCATTAGACGGCTACCCCTTCAGTTTTTAATTGCGTACGAATAATCACTTCTTTGGCGAGCGCCTTATACGCACGAGAGCCCTTTGAGAACTTGTCATAGACACCGATTGGTACGCCGTGACTTGGCGCTTCGGCTAGGCGGATGTTGCGTGGAATCGTAATATCAAAGACCTTGCCCGGGAAGTGCTTTTTAATTTCTTCGTGCACCTGGCTACTAAGGGTTGTGCGGCTATCAAGCATTGTTGGCAAAACACCAAGCAGCTCAAGCCCTGGATTCATACCTTTACGAACTAGCTTCATGGTCTCTAGCAGCTGCCCTAAGCCTTCTAGTGCGTAGAACTCAGCTTGGACCGGCAGCAACACGTATTTTGCCGCAATCAAGCCATTGACCGTCAAGAGGTTAAGGCTTGGTGGGCTATCGATCAGGATATAGTCGTAGGCATCACCGCTTGATTCAACTGCGTGTTTCAGGCGCGAAAATCGTTTGTCGGCTTGCGCGAGTTCGACTTCGGTATTTGCCAGTGTTGATGTCGTCGGAGCCAGCCACAAGTTTTTGTGTTCGGTCGCAACCACAGCAACAGCCAATTCGGCATTACCCGTGATAACATCTGACATTGTTGATGTAAGATTAGATTTATCAATACCGAGGCCACTGGTCGCGTTACCTTGTGGGTCAAAGTCAATCAGTAGGGTCTTTTTGTCTGATTTGGCCAAGAAATACGCCAAATTAATAGCGGTAGTCGTCTTCCCTACTCCACCCTTTTGGTTTGTGACTGCAATAACTGTCGGCACGTGTGTATTTCCCTCTACTTCTGTTGTATACATTGTAGCACGAGCGGCTTGGAATCAAAGGGGTATTACAGGTCCGGCTTTCCTAGTCTTGTTGTCAGAGAAAACGTATAGAATGTGCCAAAAGCACATTCCAGCCCAACGCAAAAAGAAAACCTCCAGCGGAGGTTTTCTTTTAAAGAGTGTTTTCGAGGCCAACAAGACCAGGAAAGCAGTACTACTTGATCGAAACGATTTCGATCTTTGAGTACTTTTGGCGGTGACCGTTTTCTTTGTGAACGCGCTTTTTCGCTTTGTAACGAATCACACGGATCTTGTCACCTTTAATCAGGTCTTCAACGACCTTTGCTGTTACTACCACGTCTTTGACAGTTGGCGTACCAATAGTGACGTTGTCACCATCGATAAGCAACAGTGCGTCTAGAGTGAGCTCTTTAGTTCCTTCTTGGAGGAGGTCCACCAACAGGGTCTCTTTTTCGGCGACAATAAATTGTTTTCCACCGATCTTAACGACTGCTTTTGTCATATTTTTCCTTAATATCTCTTAATTGTGTACATTTTGTACAATCAGTTTTCTATTTTAACAGAGGGGGTGCTATATGTAAAGCCTACTGGGCGCCCTGTGCAAACAACGACTGCACTTCTCCAGCCGACAGCACACGGCTATACATCCGCACATCGTCTATCGAGCCGCTCATTCGATAGCCGTAGCCGTTTTCTGAACCGATTGATAATTCAGAGGCTGCCGGGATGATCGGATTAAGTGCGGTTGTTGTGCTGGCCTGCAGTTGTCCGTTAACATAGAATGATCGCCCGCTCGTCGGATTGATTGTCATCACCATGTGCGTCCACTCGTTAAGTGGCGGTGTATAGAAAGTATTCCAGCGGTTCGCCGATCCCCCGATATCAATATGTACCGTCTGCTGCCCGGTCAGATAGTGGAAGAAGTAGCCACTATTTCCCGTCCGCTTGGCGATAAAGACGCTCGCGGCCGTCGTCGACCAAGAAGTTGGACGAACCCATAGCGCCATACTCATCGATTCTGGGTGCAATGAGGCGCTCGTCGGCACGGTCATAATGGAATCAGTCGCATTATACAAGTATGCCGAATTTGGCGTGCCGTTTTGACCCGTTGTGCCAACCAGACCCACTGCAGCGCCGTTATTTCCAGCTGCACTTTGGTCATTCGTAGTGTTATTCATCGTCCACCAGGCGATCAGACCACTGCCGGTACAACGCCCACTGCTAACCGTTTGCCCCATATCAACTGAAAAGAACGTGGTGGTGCCGTTATACACCTCGACGCAGTAGCGATTAGTCAGGCTGTCGTAATAATAGTTCAACGTATTACCAGCACTAGGTTGCAACCCCGCATCGGCCTGGGTTGCGGGGTACATACCGCTGGCATTTGTTACTTTGACAGCTTCAAGTTTGCGCACCGCCTGCGAGATATCACTCTTGATAACTGCCGTGCGCGCCCGGCCCTGAATGCCGTTAAAGGCAACAATCGTGATCGCCGCCAAAATCCCAATTACCACGATTACGATCAGCAATTCGACGATCGTAAATCCATTCCGGGGTTGCTGGGTATGTGCCACTAAATCTGCCCGCCGCCTGTCGCAAAGACAATAATCACGGCCAAGCCGATCGTCCCTAGTAACGTATACATGCCGTGATGCAATTTCCAGCTACGACGCCATGCGACCGGTAACTTCTTGCGGTAATGGTGCGCAGCAACGGCCACGCCTGCGACGAGTGTCAATAATGTCAGACTACCCAGTGTCGCTGGGCTCATCGATTGAATCGCTGAACCGAAGTAGGTCAGCGGATTACCAATCCCCTGCTCGATCGGTGCGGCGTAGACAACCTGCTTGGTATCGCTTGCGCCTTCTACGGCACTGACGGTTGCGGGCGATCCGTAGTAGGCCACCACAAGCGTCGCTTCGCGGCCATCGAGTGTCCCGTCAACCACTGCAAACCCAATCTCTTGATACGTACCATTTAAAATGTTCGCACGGTGCGTTTCAGAGTTCATCCATGCGTTCACCGTTGCCTGTGAAGTCGGGTAGTTTTTGGCGAGGTTTTCGCCTGCTACGTTGTAGTTGTAGCCGCTGTCCCCTAGCCATTTCCACGGCGTCACACCAGCTGGCGAAGTATGTGCCCAATAGTTATTGGCGAACATATCTTGGGCTTTCAAGAACGCCGCACGGCTCAATTGGTCGTTAAGTTTAAGCTCGGGTAGTGACGTCTTTGACCGCTCGACATTCGTATCAGCCAAGAGTTCACCTGCACTAATATTCGAGACTCGACCCAAGACCTCGAGTCGCCCAGAAGTAACAAAACCATACGTCAGCTGCATCAAAACAGCCAATACTAAGACGGCCGTAATACCATGCAGGCGGACCAAGTGTGGTCGGTAATGATTTCCCTTGTGAGGTACCAGGGCGTGACGAAGGTGATCACGTATGTTCGATTGTACGGTTTTATGACGTTTTTGTTTTGCTTTCACGATGAGAATAGTATATCACTTATGGTTCGTTTCAAAAAGAAACACTCCCCTGTTACAGTGAGTGTTTCTTTTTTATTTACGAATGTTTCTAGGAGCGTATACTGATTAATTTTGTTCAGCATTGCGGCGGCGAATCGCACGCGTGATCGAGTAGGCTGCGATTGAAAGGATGGCGAGGATCAAGATCCACCAGAACCAAGCGATTCCAAAGACCCTACCATCAGTACTATTGGTTTTATTAGTGTCAACGGCAGCGAAGTTGTCGGTAGACAAGCCCTTTACGTCAGCATTGCCCGTAGTGTCTGCTGCGTCGGTTGTTACACCGAGGACTGCAGCATCAGCGGTCGCTCCAATAACGCCAGTAAATGCTACTGCCGGAATCGTCGCGGCTGGTGCTACAGGAAGTGCATCGGGGTCTGTTGTTTCACCGCCAGCTACAGGCAGAGCCCCTTTGTCCTCAATAGGTGTCGTATAGGTGAATACAAGGCGCTCAGAGGTCGAGTTTCCAGCCCCGTCCGTGACTGTCAGCGTAAAAACATACGTACCATCCTTAGTAACCGTAAAGACTGGACTGAGCTGCGTAGCATCAAATGTCACACCATCTTCGATATTATCCAAGTCAGGAGTCCAAGTGAACACCGTGTCGCCAGGAATCGTGTACATCGAAGTGAATTCGTTACCATCTTGCTCAAAACCTTCACTGGTAATAACAGGTGAAGTCTTATTCACCGCAAAGTTCACTGTTTTCTTTCCCTGCAGGCCAGCTGCATCATAGACGTACAGCTGAACCCGATAGTTTCCATCTGTATAGACGGACGATGTCGTGTCGATGACGGTCACAACCGTTTCAGACTTCGAGTCAAAAGCACCATCTTGCGCAGCAAGCGCACCAATCACGCCGGTAATCGCTGTCGTCGATCCATCAGCATTAACACGGAAGACACGATACTTCAGGTCTGTAATAGCACTCGACGCATCAGCAAGCCGAGCTGTCAGTGTCGGGCTCGCATCTGTCTTGTTGACGAGTGTATCAGACAAGGTTACCGTGCCGGTAGGAGTTGTCTTGTCGTATATCAGCACCGAAGATTCAACCCAGTCAGATCGTACATCGAATTGATTTACTGTACGAATACGGAATTGCCATGCGCCTTCAACCCCACCAAATGACTGGTTGGCGATTGTTGTTGGCGTTGCAGGCTGCAAGCTAGGCGTTGACCAGTCAGCGTTTGGTGCCTTGTAGCTATACTCGTAGTTTTTGACCGTTCCGACCGTTGGAGCAGCCCATACTGTTGTCACAAGGTTCTCTTTCGTAAAGGCACCAAGAACACCACTAGTACCATTCAGCCAGTTCAGGCCAGTCGGTGCAGTAGCGCTTGTCGTATCGATAACTGTTGTCCAAACTGTGCTCCACGCACCGACATTCCCTGCAGCGTCGATGGTTCGAACTTGCCAGTAGTATGTGCCGTCAGGTGCACCTGTTGAGTGAATCGTTGGAGTGGTCAACTTTTTCTGCTCAGAGGTGACGTAGTCGATCCAGTTCTTCCAAGGCGACGCGAGTGATGAACCGCTCATTGCGCTTGAGCCAGATGACTGGAATTGGTATTCAACAACGGGCGAGCCCGAGTCCGTGACTGCGTCCCAAGTAAAGTAAAAATCATTACTGTTGATTGCGGCCGGCGATGCATTAATTGGAGCTAAAGGAGCGTTCGAGTCAAGGCTGACTATCGTGGTTGTAGAGTTACCAGCTACATCATACACAACGACCGTGTTCAATCCCTGTGTCGCACCCAATGTGCCAGGTTTTAGGTTATTCAGATCACCGTAGTTGTTGTTAGTTAATTCCTTAACAACACCATTAACCGTTACCTTGTCGATCTGATACGCATCAAATAGCTTGAAACTGACATTGCTATAGATACCATTGCCGATAGATTCAGGCTTAATAGTTATTGTTGGCTTCGTGTTATCGAGTGTAAATGTAGAGCTTGTCGCATTACCGGCAACGTCGTAGGCAACAATAGTATTCAAGCCTTCACGTCCGCCAAATACGCCGCTCTTTATACCATTTACGTTGCTATACGCATTGTCAGTGAGCTCTTTTGTGACACCGTTGATTTCAACCTTATCAATGCCCTTGGCGTCATACAGGTTGAAGTTAACGACACTAAAGACATTGCCGCTGCCGATAGAATCTGACTTGACGGTAATTGTCGGCTTCGTGTTATCGATCAGAAAATCAAGACTCTTTGTTGTAGACAGGTTTCCTGCAGCATCCACCGCGTTGTATCGAACACTATAGCTACCTTCGGCAAGTCCCGTGAGGGCAATCGTGTGTACGTACGGATTTTGACCAGCGGCGCTTGATTGAGTCGGAAGAACAATTGTACCGGCTGAGTTGCGAACATTCGCGACAACCTTATCAAGCGAGCTATTGTCCGCCGCCTTAATGCTGATAACGTCGTCTTTATTGAAAGTTGCCGTCCCTACATTAAGCACTTCTACGGTTGGTTTTGTTGCGTCCGGAGCGGCTGTAACGTTACCCGCCTGGGTTGCGTAAGGCCCTAGCTCGAGTGGCGTTACTACGTTGTTATAGGCTGTGTTGCTATTAACTTGGACGCTGCTGCCAACCTTCAGCGCAGCAGTATTGATACCTCGCAGCGTGTTCGAAATAGTGTTACCAATAATAGAAACATTGGTACCAGTTCCGTTTGCAGCAATGCCACTCACCGCTTTGGTGTTTGAGGTAATGTTGCTCACCGTATTGTACGAAATAGTCACGTTTGAATACGTTTTGCTACTGTCGCCGACGAAAATACCTTCGACTTCTTTTCCGTTGTCAGCAAAGATGTTTGTAATTTTATTGTTGGTAATGAGCGTAGAGGCAGTTGGGCCACTAGTGTTGTCGACCCATAGTCCATAGTCATCATTAACGTCCTTGATCTGGAAACCGTCCAGCGTATATCCACCAGTGTTCTTGATAACAACGCCAACAGTAATAATCGCACCGTGGTTATTCTCGGCGTGAAGTTTTAATGGTCGACCTTGTGGTAGGCGCAGAAATGTATAGCCCGGGGTTACATCACTATAAATACCGTCCCTTACAATAATAGTCTGGTTACTTGTCGCAGCCGCTACGGCGGCGGGGATGGTACTATACGCAGGCTTACCATACGTTGTCGTCTCCCCATCAGCTAATACAGCTTTGTCTACAACAATATTGGCTGACGTCAGCGGCGCAGATGCACTCGCTTTTTCACTAAAGAAAAACGGCACACTAGCCGTCAAAGTACTCACTACTAGCAAAGCTGCTAGCGCCAAATTTGTCCCTCGTTGATATTGTTTCCCCATAAATGTATTCATTTCACAACACTCCTTATTGCTAGTAAAAGATCGTCCACGCAGCGATCGACACGGTATACAAGCTCTCCCCTATGTATATAACTCAACAATACCATTTCATTAAGTGGTTCACAACATTTGTTTAATCTCGTCTTAAGTTTTGTTTGATATGCCAGTGGTGGCGACTTTTTTCGTGTAATAAAAAGCGACGACAAAGATAGCAACAATCATCACCCACCAGTACCACAGCATGCCAAAAATGCTCCAGCCGCTACTAGTTGGTGCGATGGCCGACCCGCCAGTTGTTGGCGGCAGCTGGCCCGGCGCCGCGATTGCACTACCCAGGATTGTCGAATTTTCCTCAGTGTTCGCACCGTCGCGTGCCGCATCAATCCGCACCACTGGCGCCGCAACGACAGTCGGTGTTGCCGGCGTGTCCGTCACTAATTTGTCGGTCAGGTTTACGGTTGGAATAATGGGCAGTGGCAGCGTCTCAAGCTGCGGTGCATAGCCAAAGGCAAATAGCGTATCTTTTGTGACGTTACCTAGCTGATCGGTCGTTGTCAGATAATATCGATAGTCACCTTTTGATTTGGGTGTAAAGGTCGGCTCTTTGGTTGTATACGACAGCGAAAGCCCGTCTGCATTCTGCGCATCGGAAGCCCAGGCGTATGCGGTCACTTCGTTTGGGTCGGTCGCAGTAACTGCTGGTGTGATGGAGCCGTCTTTGAGAATAATATCACCACCGCTGATAGTCGTGACCGGTCCATCGTTATCAACGACCAGACCACCTGACTGTGCCGCCTCATTGCCAGCCTCGTCACGCACCGTCAGCGTGACTATATAATTTCCAGACGTGAAATTCAGCGCGAGCGTCGCGTTAAAACCATACGAGATCGTCGCTGGGCTTTGCGACAACATCGCAGTTGTTGAGACCACCTCGTCAGCTTCAGCACCCTCGTTACTGCGTATAATAGTCACCTTGTATTCACTCAGATGTGCGTCATCGGTCATCGCCGTCACTAATACTTCGTTTTGCGTGCCACCGGCAACCGTTCGAGAAATAGCAAAATCAGTGATCGTCGGCGGCGTCGAGTCGCACACCAACTCAGCGGCACATCCCTGTGGAAACAAAGACTCGGCCTGGGTAGGCCGAGCTAAACTAAACGATGCAATGACAGTCAAAGTAACAGCCGCTAGCAAAAATGAAACAATTTTTGCTCCTCGCAGGATTGGCGTTTGCAAGTTCCCTTTGATGTCGTTCCTCCCCGCACTAATCTATAGTGTCGTGTCCTTTCATTATACCACAGCAGCCTTATGCTTACGGGTGTTCTCCCCCTTCAAGTTCATGAATTCGGTCGTGATTCAGCCCATAATAATGTGCGATTTCGTGCCATAATGTTCGCTTGATTTGCTCAAACAATTCCGCCTCGTTACGTACCACCATCAGGATCGAATGTTTAAAGAGCGTAATTTTATCGGGCAAGACAAACGTATAATTCCCACCCCGCTGTGTCAGCGGGATACCTTCGTACAATCCCAACAATATCGTGCCTTCGCGCAGTCCAGCTTTTCCAGCCTGATGTTCGTCTGGCCAGTCGGCATAAACGATAGCGACGTTATCGAGGCCCCTGATGTACTGCTGGGGTAGTTCGTCCATCGCCCGACTAATCAGCCGGTCAAATTCTTGGTCAGTTAATTCCATACTATATATAGTATAGCGCTTATTCTTCAGAAAAGGTCAGTTTGTCCGAATCTTCTTCGTCGTTACCCAGTACTTTATCCCAGGCTTGTGCAAGTCCCGACTCGTAGCCGTCATCATATAGGTCAATGGTTTCGTCGTGTTCGTAGATATCTAACGGACTAATGGTACCGTCATCGGTTGGTTCAAGTGGTTGTAACTGGAGGTAATTTAAAATCGACATGTTTGTTTTTCGCTGTTTTGTTGATGAGACTATTTAAGCATAAATACAATAAAAAGTCAACCTGCTATAGTAAGTAGCATGAATAAAGCATCACTCACACGCAACGCATTTGGAGTCGTCGTTATCACTGTAGGTGTCCTGGCCCTACTCGGTTCAATTGGAGTCTTTAACTTTGGTGAAGTCATCGGACGATGGTGGCCACTACTCATCATCACCGCTGGGATTATTACCTTTATCGGCAACCCTAGCAAGGTCGTCTGGCCACTGACCATCGTAGCTATTGGTGTGTTGTTTCAACTTCGCCAGCTCGATGTCATCACCTTTAACGTCTGGCAGCTATTTTGGCCAGTGATCATTATCGCGGTCGGCATCTCGATCATCATGAATCGAACGTCGAAACATAGCACCCTGAACAGTGCCGACACGACCAACCTCTCGGTCTTCTTTTCGGGCAGTGAAACGCGCAATAACTCACACAACTACCAAGGTGGCACGATCTCGACCGCGTTTGGCGGTGTCGAGCTCGATCTACGCGATGCCAAGATCAAGGACAGTGCAACCTTGAACGTCAGCGTGATCTTGGGCGGCCTCGAGCTACGTGTCCCGCGCGAATGGCGCATCCAATCAGACGTCACCCCTATCCTAGGCGGTGTCGATGGGCGATCAGTGAACACTGCCAAGCCCGGCGCGCCAACACTTATCATTACCGGCGACGTTATCCTCGGCGGGATCGATATCAAACAGTAGCTTCATCCAGATCGTGCATTCAAAAAGCCCCGGCGATACCGGGGCTTTTTATTAGGAACTGATAGCGGAGATTACGCCTTGTGCAGCGTTATTACCAGGCTATCACCATCGATACTCACCGTGTTGGTGTAACTCCCCTCTTCGGTCAGCAATTCTGTCGCTGCGTCGTGGCTTAGGTGTGTTGCGAGCACTTCTTCGCCGATCGTTGCGGCGTGTTCAGCGATAGCTGCTTGCGCAGCACCTTCTGCCACTAGCGACAGCACAATGCGGTCGTCGACATTCAATCCAGCCGCTTTGCGTGCAGATTGAATATGGCGCACGACTTCACGCATCATCCCCTCAGCCTTCAGCTCAGGGGTTAATTCAAGATCAAGCGCCAAGACGTCGCCCTGAATAACTTTTTTAACGTTAAGCTCTTCGGTCAATACATCCTCGAAGCTGACAAATTGGCCCAGGGTTGGGACGGTGACACTTGCCAGTGGCTGGCGGATCTTTAGCTTGGCGGCAGCACGAAGACTGAGCGCCTGATTGACGTAATCACGAACCGTTTCCATATCCTGCACAACCAGTTCATTGACATGACCAGCTTGTGGCCAATCAGTTAAGTGGACTGATTCTTCGCCCGTCAGGTTGCGGTACAGTTCTTCTGACAGGAACGGCACAAACGGCGCCATGACTTGGCTGAGGCGGACCAGGACGTAGTGCAGCGTCTTGTAGGCATTCTCTTTGTCGGCGTCATCATCTGATTTCCAGAAGCGGCGGCGTGAGCGGCGAACAAACCAGTTACTCGCGTCGTCGATAAACGGTAAGATCGGTTTCATCGCACTTGGGATGTCGTAGCTGTCGAGATTTGTTTCGATTTCACTAATAAGCTGGTGCAAACGACTCACTACCCATTGGTCGAGTGGGTTCGTTAGCGATTCAGACGGATCCTGGAGTGTTCCGTTAAATTCCCAGCCATCAACCTCGGCGTACAGCGTAAAGAAGTCGTACATGTTCCAGACCATGCTGAGTTTGCGGGCGACGTCCCCTACTTCGCGGTCTTTGAGGGCGAAATCTTCACCAGACAGCAGCGGACTTGAAAGCAAGGTAAATCGCAGGCTGTCGGCGCTGTACTGATCCATCAACTCGTTCGGGTCGGTGAAGTTACCACGACTCTTACTCATCTTGAGGCCATCGTTACCCGCAACGTTACCGGTGACAATGACATTCTTGAAGGCGTTATGACCAAAGAGGCCAACACTGACCGCATGAACATAATAGAACCAGGCACGGACTTGTCCGACGTATTCAACGATGAAGTCACCGGGGAAATTAGCTTCGAACTTTTCGACGTTTTCAAACGGATAGTGGAACTGCGCGAATG
>Ga0247809_1000844_pt1 | contig 13726 bp, 8 predicted proteins | sample UWRJL104311B1_FD_180951 | JGI IMG/M metagenome (GOLD analysis project Ga0247809, IMG submission 180951) | Plant litter microbial communities from Arlington Agricultural Research Station in Wisconsin, United States - UWRJ-L104-311B-1 | ecosystem: Environmental > Terrestrial > Plant litter >...
CAGCACACAGCCCTGATGCGGATCCATGCCGAAGGCGCTGTTGCCGGGGAAGAAGCCCGCAACTTTCGCGCCGTACAAGGGCGTCTCACCGCCCATGTACGCGGGCATCAAGCCGAGCAGGCCCACCGCCCCGGGCGGTCGCACGATGGTGCGCAAGGGTTGGTGAATTTCGCCACGTGCGAGCGCTGCCATGGCGTCAGCCATCACCTCGATGCAGTCGGCCACCGGCATCAGCCGCGCGATCTCCGAAGCCTTCAGAAACAGCATCGGTTCGGCAGCCACGCGCGTCATGCCGCGGGCGCCGCGTCGAGGTGGCGCGACAGCGTCGAGAGGTCGGTATTGGTGCCACACAGCAGCACGCCGACGCGCTTGCCAGCGAGCTCATCGCGCAGCGGCCCGAACAAAGCCGCGGTGGCGGCAGCGCAGGCCGGCTCCGGTGCCAGCTTCAGCTCCTCAAACAGCACACGCATGGCGCTGCGAATCTGGTCGTCGGACACGGTCACGAGCCGCTCGATGTTGTGCCGGCACAGCCCGTAGCTGTACGCCTCGGTGTGAGGCGCCATCAGGCTGTCGGCAATGCCTTGCATCGGACCCATCTTGATCGGCTGTCCGGCCGCGAAGCTTTGTGCCATCGCGTCGGCGCCCTCAGGCTCGACGCCGTAGATGACGCAATCGGGCTGTGCCAGCCGAAACGCGCTCGAGACGCCTGCGGCCAATCCGCCCCCACCGATAGGAAGGATGACGGCGTCGAGCGCGCCCGCTTGCGTCGACCACTCGTCGCCTAGCGTCGCGGTGCCGAGCACGGTGCGTTGGCCGTTGAAAGGATGGACGAAGAAGCGGCCCTCCTCCTGTTCGATGCGGCGAACCGTTTCGAAAGCCGAAGGGCCGTTATCTGCCATCACCACTTCGGCGCCGTAGCGGTGACACAGCGCGACGCGGAACGGACTGGCGGTCTTGATCATCACCACCTTGGCGCCGATGCCCAACCGCATCGCCGCGTAAGCGACTGCCACTGCATGGTTGCCAGCACTCACGCAGGTCACGCCAGCGGCGCGCTGTGCGCCGTCGAGCCCCAGCAGGTTGGAGAAGGCACCACGCGCCTTGAAGGTGCCGCTGGCCTGAAGAAGTTCGAATTTGAAATTCACAGGGGTGTGACTGAGCGAGCCGACCGTATCGCGGTCTTGCACCGGCGTCTTGAGTACATACGGTTTGAGGGCCTCGCCCAGCGCACGAATGGACGGCAGGGTCGGAGTCGGCTCGCCCGCCATATGGTCGGGAAATGCGGCGTCTGTCATGAAGCGTCTCGGTTGTGTTGTCGTGATACCGGTCAATAGGCTCAGCGGAAGCCCAGCCGCACACGGGTGAAGATGAGCGCGACGATGCTGATGGTCGCGGCGAAGAGCAGGTAGTAGCTCGGCGAGAGTTTGTCGTTCGTGACGCTGATGAGCCAGGTCAGGATGAAGGGGGCGAATCCGCCGAAGATGGTCACGGCCGTGTTGTAGCTGAGCGAAAGACCGGTGGTCCGGGTCCGCGTGGGAAACAGCTCCGAGAGAATGGCAGGCACGGGTGCGAAGTACGCGGTCATCAGCAGGCCGAAGAACATTTCCACCGCCAGGAGCGTGCCGAAGGTGGGCCGGCTCACCAGGATCGAGAACATCGGGTAGATCGTCAACAGCAGCAGCACGGCCGCAGTCAGCATGATGCGTACCCGCCCGAAGCGGTCCGACAGATGGCCGAACACCGGCGCGACGAACATCTGAATCACGCCGACCATCATGGTTGCCGTGAAGACGACCGACGCAGGCAGCCCGAGCTGCCGCACGCCGTAGGTTGGCATGAAGAGCACCAGGTAGGTCGCGACGGTGCCAAGCACTACGATGCCGACAGCGAGCAGCAAACGCTCTTTCTGGTGGCTGAAGGTGTCGGCGATCGGCGTGCGCGTGGCCTCGATCTTGGAAAACTCCGGGCTCTCGTCGACGTTGCGGCGGATGTAATACGCCACCGGCCCGATCAAGAGGCCGAAGATGAAAGGAATGCGCCAACCCCACGCCGCCATCTGGTCTGCCGTGAGGTTGCCAGTGAGCACCGCACCGAAGCCTGCGGCCAGAAGCGTAGTCAGCCCCTGGCTGGCGACCTGCCAGCTGGCAAAAAACCCACGCCGTCGCGGCGCATGTTCGGCCAGGAAGGCCGTCGCGCTGCCAAATTCGCCGCCAGCGGACAAGCCCTGCAGCATGCGCGCGAGGACCAGCACCGCCGGCGCGAACAGCCCGATGCTGGCGTAGGTCGGCACCACCGAGATCATCAGCGTGCCGATGAACATCAGCACGATCGACAGCGTGAGCGCCTTCTTGCGCCCTGCCCGGTCCGCATAGGCGCCGATCACGATCGCTCCCAACGGCCGCATGAAGAACGAGACGCCGAAGGTGCCCAGTGTGAGCAGCAGCGAAACGGTGTCGTCACCGGTCGGGAAGAACAGCTTCGAGATGGTCCCCGCGAAGAACCCGTAGACCACGAGGTCGAACCATTCGAGCGCGTTGCCGATGGACGCGGAGATCACGGCGCGCCAGGGCGGCGCGTCGGGGGCAGCCGACGGAGTCGGGACGTTCGCAGCCATCGGCTTCATGGAATTTTTTGCAGTGGTCATGGCGTTGCAGGGGTAATCGAGGGCCCACCTGGATGGTTGGTGGGCCTGAGGGTCGAGAGCGTGGCGGCGCGTCAGCCTGGCAGTTGCATGCTGACGATCAGCTTGCGCACGAAGTCCTCGCACAGCGCCAGTTGTTCGAGCGTGACGTACTCATTCGCCTTGTGCGCCTGCTCGATGTTGCCGGGGCCGCACAGTACCGACGGGATGCCCATCTGCTGGAACAGCCCGGCCTCTGTGCCATAAGCCACCTTGCGCGTAGCGCGGTCCTGCGTGAGTGAACGCACCAGCTGGGTGATCGCAGCCTGCTCCGAAGCATCGAGCGTTGGCGCGCTGGCCAGCAATTCGAAGTCGATCGCGGCACCGGCATGCTCGCTCTTCATCATCGGCAGCAGCGTGTTCTGGGCGAACTCTTTGATGCGGCCGATGATCGGTGCCGTGTCCACCGTCGGCAGGTTGCGGTATTCGAAACTGAACTCGCAGTCAGCCGGCACCGTGTTGACTGCGATACCACCCTGGATAATGCTGGTCTGCAGCGTGCTGAACGGCACGTCGAAGTCTGCGTCGAAAGGGCCTTCGCGGCGGAAGCGGTCGGCCTCGTCTCGCATGAAACAGATCAGCCGTGCGGCGTACTCGATTGCGTTGAGGCCTTGGGGCGTGAGCGACGAATGCGCTGCATGGCCGTGGACCCGGCAGCGGTACGCGTTGATGCCCTTGTGCGCAACGATCACCCGCATGTCGGTGGGTTCTCCGACGATGCAGCCACTCGCGGTGATGCCACGGGCCTTCAGGTCGGCCAGCATGTAAGGTGCGCCGACGCACCCCAACTCCTCGTCGCAGGAGAACGCGAAATGGATCGGCTCCTTCAGGCGCGTCGCCTGCATCTCCGGCAGCAGGGCGAGCGCCACGCCGATGAAGCCCTTCATGTCGCAGGTGCCGCGACCGTAGAGCTTGCCCTCGCGCACCGTTGGCTCGAAAGGCGGGCTTTCCCAGTCCTGTCCCTTGACCGGCACCACGTCGGTGTGTCCCGAGAGAACGATGCCGCCCTGCGTGTTCCCGTCCGCGGCAGGCAGCGTCGCGAACAGGTTGGCTTTGCGACCCGTGGCCTCGTAGGTCAGCGTTGAAGCGATGCCCTTGCCTTGCAGGTGGTCCCGCACGGTCTCGATGAGGCCCAGATTAGACTGAAAGCTGGTGGTGTCGAAGCGCACCAGGCGCTGGACCCAGTCCAGCGAGAGCGGCTGATGAAGACGCGTGTCTGTTGAGTTCATAAAATTATCATATAAGAAATTTTCAGATAAGAAAATCCGAAATGAACCTGATCGTTACACGCAAGCCAGAAGCCGCACGCCACTTGGACAAGGTGGAACTGGGCTCGCGCCTGCGCGCAGCACGGCTGGCGCACAACCTCACGCTTGCCGAACTTGCCGAACATTCGCAGGTTTCCGTATCGTCGATCTCTAAGGCAGAGCGCGGTCTCCTGGCGTTGAGCTACGAGAAGTTCGCAGCCCTGGCGCTGGCGCTGCGGCTGGACATGTCCACGCTGTTCGGCACCCAACCGGCCGGGGTGGTGGCGGGAAGCGCCGTGATCACGCGTCGCGCAGACGTGGTCGAGTACCACTCCGAGCGCTACCTCTATGGGATGCTCGCCACACAGGTCACCGGCAAAAAAATGACGCCGATGACGGGGCGCGTGGAAGCACGCTCGGTCCTCCGCACCAACGACTTCAGCCATCACAGCGGCGAAGAATTCATCTTCGTTCTTGATGGCGTGCTCGAGATGTACTTCGCAGACGGACGCGTCGCACGGCTGGTCAAGCACGACAGCATCTACTTCGACAGCGGACTAGGACATCTGTATGTGAATGGCAGCGATGAGCCGGCCGAAATTCTCGTCGTCTGCTGCGACGAGCCGGCGCGCGCCATGCCGGGCGACATCGACGCAGTGCGGTCGGCGTAGATGGGGAGTGGCAGAGTGGAGGTCGCGGGAGCCGAAGAGGTTTGATGCCTTCAGCAGGCTCATGCTCGATTGCCGATGCGCACTACCCCGGTGAAGCACATGCGCCGGCCCGACCGTGCGTCCACCAGGACGCTTGCAACGCATGGTGATGCCCGTGCCCTAAGACTGGCTCTCTGCGCTCGCCGAAGTCTAGGGCGTTAAGAAGCCCGAACCGGTTGACCAGGAGACATTGAGCTATGCGCACAAACGCACAGCGCGCATCTGAACACCCTGGACCTTCTCCGTCGGTTCGCAGACATGGCACCGCAATGCGCAGCGAGGGTTTTAGAAACTTGGCCGGCCTGAAACAATCGTGTCACCAAGCGCGGAATGATCGTCACTTGGAAACCCCTCTGGTCAGGAAGCCGACGCGTCACCAGCCTTGAATTCTCGCTTCGAGCGAGATCCTCAAGGCAAGCTCGATATGTCGATCGATGAACCGACATCGCCCTGGGCGACGAGGATCGTTTGCTACGGTAGGTGAGCGTCGGTCTGGTCGCGCTCGGCGAACCCGGCATTTGCCCCGAATCGCCCTGATCGCTGTCAACTTGAGCCCACGAGCTTCCTCTGAGGGACATGGCTCGGCGGGCGATCCAAAGGCCCTTTTCTGAGCTCACCGGCCGTTGCCCGAATAGGGTCTCGCGACTCGGGAAACCGCTCGAATTGGGTTTCCCGCCCTGTTCGGGCAAATGCCGGGTTCGTGCGGCTCAGTGCCCAACCCGGTGCCATCGGGCCGGTGCGCTATCCAGCCATGACGATGCTCATCCCACACGAGATTCTGCGAATCGCGTTCATGATTACCCACATAATCATCCGGCCTGTTTTTCTTCCGTAAGTCGGCCGCCCGGGATAAAGTGTCGGCCATGAGAAAACAGCGTCCAGAGCGCGCCCGCAAGCTCAACAGCGGCCACTTCGCATTCATGCGCGCAGTGGTTCAAGGCCTCGACGCGAAATCGGCATGGGACCGCTACCTGCGTATCGAGGGCGAACACCTCGACGCTCGCAAGGTGCGAAGCACGATTGCATGGATTCGAGCCGAGTTCGCGGCTGCCGCGCGGCGCCAAGCGAAGCCTGGGACCGCGCGCCTGGTCCTCATCGACGTTGCCGATTTGCCCAGCGGCCCGCACACCCCTACTCTTGAAGAATTTGCGCTGGCACGCGGCATGGAGAACTTTTCCCATGCCGAGCAGCGCAAGGAATATGCCGCCGAGTACGGCGCCGTCGACCGGCGCAGTGGGCGCCGGCAGCAGCTGGTGAGGCGTCAGCTCGACGCACTGCGCTGGCTTGAAGAACAGGTTGCACAAGATCCGCAGCCCGGCGATGGTGTCGGCGCCTGGTTGTCACCGGCGTTGGCCATGCGCATCGAGCGCGCCGGCATGCCAACCCTCTTCACCTTGATCGAACGCATCAACGGCATCGGCTCGCGGTGGTGGGCCGGCGTTCCGGGTATCGGCGAGACGAAAGCGCTGCGCATCGTGGAGTGGCTCGTCATGTACGAACGCTCGATCGGCATGCCGATCGGCACGCACGCGCTGACGAGACGCACGCAGTTGCAGCCGGCCCAACTCGAAGCCGTGGTGTCGCGGTCGACGTCCCTCGTGCCGATTGAAAAATTCGTGGTGCCCTCTGCGCTCGATGGCAGTGCCGGGCGGTACCGCGGCCCCATCGATCAGTGCATGCTCGAAGCGAGCAACGATCACGCAGCGATCCTGGCCTGGCTGGCGAGTAAGCGGGCTGCGGTCGACGGCTCGCAGTCCTCGACGCAGCGGTCTTACCGCAAGGAAGCGGAACGCATCCTGTTGTGGGCGATCCTTGAGCGTGAGAAAGCGCTGTCGTCCCTGTCCGTGGAGGATGCCGGCGCGTTCATGGACTTTCTGGCAGCGCCTCCAGCGCGTTGGTGTGGCAGCAGGTACCACCAACGCTGGTCGCCCCTCTGGCGGCCTCTGGAAGGCCCGCTGAGCCCTGTCGCGCGGCGCCAGACAGTCATCATCCTGCGCAGCATGTTCGCCTTCCTGGTGGAGCAAAACTACATGGTGGGCAACCCGTTCGGCGGCGTTGCGCTTCCGCGAGAGGGAAAGCGCGAACTCGGTTCGCGCCGTACCCTGACCTTCGAGCAATGGGACTTCATCAGCGCGCAGCTGGCGAAGGGTCCAGACACGGAGATTTCGCGGCGCCGTGCGCGCGCGATCCGATGGCTCTATGCAACGGGCATGCGCCTGGCTGAGATTGTTGGCGCGCGGTGCGAACACCTGGAGCGCGTGGAGTACCGCACTGCAACCGGAAAGCCGGCGATCGGTTGGCTGCTCGAAGTCGAAGGCAAGGGTCAGAAGATCCGCAAGGTTCCGCTGCCGGCGCACCTGGTCGATGAGCTTGCGTCCGAGCTGGCGGCCGCTGGAAAAAATTCCGACGTGCGCCACCCTGACAACATCGGTACCGCGATCCTGGCCAAGTTCGACGGCAGTGCGTCGCCGGCGGCATGGTCGGCATCGGGCTTGTACAAGTCGATCCGGGCTTTCATGAACCGCTGCGCCTTGCAGCTGGACGGCGCCGATGCGGCGCAAGTGCTGCGCGCCTCAACACACTGGCTGCGTCATACGCATGCATCGCATGCGCTCAACGGCCGCGAGGGGCATGCCCCGGTGCCGCTGCAGTACGTGCAGAACAACCTCGGGCATTCCTCGATCGCGACGACATCCGGCTACCTCACGACGGAGCGTGACGCGAAGCTGCAGGCGATGGAAGGTTTTTGGGGGAGCGAAAACTCGTGAGAGACCGGAGCAAGCGGATCCTCCCCCAGTGATCGGGCGGTCGCCGTCATTACACTCAGGCTGCACAAAAGAAAAAGCCCGCTTTCGCGGGCTTTTTCAAACTCTCATGCGTCCCTAGGGGGAAACTTTCGCGCGCAAGTCCTAGTGGCTAGTGCTGAAACTGTACTACCCAAACAAGTGGCGTCCACCCCACTAGATCCAGCAATCAAGGCCGCTCTGTCACCAGCGCGCATGGCGACTGACGAAGGAGCGACGCAGGCGGCCGACAACTTAACTGGCGCCCTTGCCCTGTACGTCTGGAACGCGCAGGCCTCGGCCGCGATGATGGCTCCACTCCACATCTGCGAAGTCGCCGTGCGCAACGCAGTCGCAGAGGCGGCCGAAGCCGTACATCGATCCAACTGGCCTTGGGGGGTAGGTTTCCGTTCAGAGTTTGCCGGCTCCGGGCCAGGGGTACAGCATGCGTGGGGACCTTATCAAGATCCGAGGTGCACAGCCCACGACAGGCAAAGTGGATCCCGAACTCAAATTTGTCTTCTGGCAGAAGATGTTTACGGGACGCGTCGATACGCGGATCTGCAACACGCACTTGCGAACAGTTCTGCCGAATATGGACCCAGCCCCAACCGTGCAGCAGTTGCGCAAGCTCATCCATGATGAGCTTGATCAGCTTCGTGCGCTACGGAATCGCATCGCCCATCACGAGCCGACTTTCACGCGCAACCCGGCAAGCGACTTCGTAAGAGCCCAGGACTTGATCGGCTTTCGCTGCATGCACACAGCTGCGTGGATGGCTACCAACCAGCAAGCTGTCGCCCTCATGGAAGGCCGCCCTTCTTAAAGCGGCACGTTCCTCACTCGGTTTTTTCGCTGCGCTTTGAGCTGCGGCTTGCGGACGTGCCCTTGCACACTCGTCGGCCGCGTCGCTGTCGCTCACCGGATGACGAACTCAGGGAAACGGCGGCGAAATCCGGGAGCCAGCCAATCGCCCCCGAAACCATCTTCGATAGGCTAGGAATCCAGGAACCTGATAGCGCTTCAATTCAAGGAAACCATCGCGCAGCTCGCATCACGCTTTGCCATCACGGCGTCTATCGCGGTACACCCAAAAGCTAGAGAGGTCGCGCGCTGTGATCTTGGCGTGCTCGCTTGGCGCGAGGGGCCGCCACCGCATCCACGAGGAAGGTGGCTGTTCCTCTCCAAAGAAAGAGTGCGGCGCAGGGGTCTGGCGCGCGCCATCTGGATTGCACATGCGTGCGGTTGGACCAGGGCTGCCGATGCGGCTGGAAGCTGCGGATCCTGCTGTTGTCTGTCTGAGACCGATTGACGATGTTGAGGCTGAGCATCCAGAGCGAAGGTCCGTGTGCACCACCTCGGAAGAATCGCAGGTGAGTGGGACACGGGCCGCCTGTCGCGAATGCTTGTGAATCTGGTGACGAAAGCCTTGCGCCATGGTCGTGCCGACGAAGAAGTGCAGGTCACCCTCATTGGTCATGAACCGGATTTCGTCACGTTGCAGGTGCAGAACCTGGGCCCCGGTGATTCCCGATAGCGTGAGGGCGGCATGTTCCAGACACTCGATCGTGGGATTGCGGACCGGCGTGGCTTCTGCCAGCGGGTCGTCAGGCCCTGCTTCGCCTCTACATTGCTGATGAAATTGCAGTTGCGCATTGGGGCGCGCTAGGGGTGGTCTCGACGGAAGATGTAGCGACGGCTGTCACCGCGGAACTGCCGGGCCGTCTGACGATGGCCGTGATGTCGACCGTGTGAGCCTGGTCCGGCAGCGTGGTCGAAGCCGTTGCGTGCCGGTCAAGCAGTCAGGGCAAATCTCCGTGAGCCCGCTGTAAGGATCGGCGTCCGTGGCGCGCCGCCTAAGGCTCTTTGGCCGCTTGTCATCCCCGTGGCACAAGCAACAGTCCGGCTTCGTCGTAGGTCAAGGCGGCAGGCACGATCTGTTGAACAGCTTTGATGGATGCAACCGCAGCAGAGCGATCCACGTAACGTTGGCTGCTTCGCGCATAGAGCGCATCTGTCGCGCGGGAGCGAAGCTCCCACACCCATTGCGCGCCAGGCGCATCATTTGCCAGAACGAATTTCATTGAACCCCCATGGGCGGCATAGCCCACCTCGTGAACGATAACGTCGCACAGCGTCACTCAGCCATCTTCGCAGTCCTCAACTTTGTCAGCAGAAAGATCGTTGATCAGCGCTGCGAGCCTTTTACGAGGATGTTTGCAGCTCCACCCTGTTGACGTGCGGATGAGCAGGCAATTGTTAAGCCGTCAGACGCCTTCGTAGAGTGTCCCGATGGGGTCGAAGACAAGCGCCTTCGGCACCCTCCCGCGGACGGCCTGAATGGCCTTGAACGCCATCTCTCTGTCACCGTAGCTCATGCTGCTTCTGCACATGGCGCTTCCGTCCGCCGAGCGCAGCTCCCAGATCCAACGTCCCCCACGTTCAAGAATCACAACGAACTTCATGCCTTTCCTTCCGAACTTGATGCAGCGGGGTTGTTATTACGCCGAGTCGAGTCTGTCAGAAACACTTCACGCACAACCCAGCACAAATACTTACAACTTGAGTTGTAGGTAGCAGTTTCGTCGTGGCAGAGCTGCCGTACACCTGAGTTCCGCAGGCAGGCTGCGCAGGGCGGTGACGCTCAGCCACGCGCTCAGCTTCTAGGCGCTTTCGCATACCGTTGATGTTGGGGGTCGCAATTCTGATAGAGCCCATTCGCTCCGCTGAGGCATTGGCCCAGAACATTGCGATGGCCAAGCAGGAGCGTGCGCAGTCCTTTTCCCACACCGTCACGCACACCTCCATCATGGGTTGTCTGCCGGTCAATCGGCGGCGCCGAACGTCCACATCTAACGAAAGTCCCGGCTGGCCACCCTCAGCCCCTGCAGCAATTCGCTGTGATCGCGCAGCTTCAATGCCACCAGCGAATGCACCCCCTTCTCCGACTGCCAGGTGCCCTGTACCGAAAGCAGCTTCGAGCCACGCAGCGCCCTCCTCTGCTCTTCCGCCACACTTGGCCAGACGATGATGTTGACCGTGCCGGTCTCGTCCTCCAGCGTCGCGAAGATCACGCCGCTGGCGGTGCTCGGCTGCTGGCGATGCGTCACGATGCCGCTGGCGCGCACGGTCTGACCGTTCTTCGCCCGATGCCGCAAATCCTCCGCGGTCCAGATCCGGTAGCGCCGGAGCTTGTCGCGGATCAGTGCCAGCGGATGGCGCCGCAGCGTCAGTCCGATGGCTGCGTAGTCGTCCGCCACGTCGGCGCCCTCCTCCGGCGCTTCAAAGTCCACCGGGTCTTCCAGAGTTCGGGCCTGGCGCAGCATCTCGGTGGGCCGCGTGTCGACGCCCGTCGCTTCCCAGACTGCGTCAGGGCGGTGGCCGGCCAGTGTGGTCAGTGCATCGGCACCCGACAGGCAGCGCAAATCGTGCGCATCGAGTTCGGCGCGCATTGCCATGTCCTCGGCCGTCTCGAAGGGGGCCACGGCCCGCGCTGCCATGAGCCGCGTCGCCGCCGCCTCCCGCATGCCCGAGATCAGCGACAGGCCCAGCCGAACCGCACGCAGGGGTTCGGCGAAGGTCTTGTCCCACCGCGGCGAGCACTCCGCCTGGGCAGGCTCCTCGAGCGTGCTGCGCCAGTCACTCACCATCACATCCACCGGACGTACGACCACGCCGTGCTCGCGCGCATCGCGCACCAGCTGGGCCGGCGCGTAGAAGCCCATCGGCTGGCTGTTGAGCAACCCCGCGAGCAGCGCATCGGGGTGATGACGTTTGAGCCAGCACGAGACGTAGACCAGCAGCCCGAAGCTCGCCGCATGGCTCTCTGGGAAGCCGTAGCTGCCGAAGCCTTCGACCTGCTTGGCGATGCGGTCGGCAAACTCCTGGGTGTAGCCCTTGGCCAGCATGCGGGCGATCAGCTTCTGCTGGTGCTCGGCCAAGCCGCCGCGCTTGCGCCAGGCGCCCATGGCTCGGCGGAGCTGGTCGGCCTCCCCGGCGGTGAAGTCCGCCGCCAGCATGGCGATCTGCATGACCTGCTCCTGGAACAGCGGGATGCCGAGTGTTCGCTCCGTCGCGGTCTTGATGTCCTCGCTCGGGTAGTCGATGGCTTCCTCGCCGGCGCGGCGCCGCAGGTACGGATGCACCATGCCGCCCTGAATCGGTCCCGGCCGGACGATCGCCACCTGCACCACCAGGTCGTAGAAGCGCTCGGGCTTCAGGCGCGGCAACATGGTCATCTGCGCCCGGCTCTCGATCTGGAACACGCCCACGGTGTCGGCCTTCTGGATCATGGCGTAGGTGACGGCGCATTCGGCCGGCACGTCCTGCATGCGCATCGGGGCGTCGCGCTTGGCGCCGACAAAGTCCAGGGCGCGGTGGATGGCTGTGAGCATGCCGAGCGCGAGGATGTCGACCTTGATCAGGCCCAGCGCATCCAGGTCGTCCTTGTCCCACTGGATCACGGTGCGGTCGTCCATCGCAGCGTTCTCGACGGGCACCAGCCGGCTGAGCTTGTCCCGCGCGATGACGAAACCGCCGGTGTGCTGGCTCAGATGGCGCGGGAAGCCGCGGATGGCATTGGCCAGGTCCAGCCAGAGCCGAACCTTGCGCTCACCGCGGTCCAGACCATTCTCAACCAGGCAGGCGTCGCTGATCCACTGGCCCTCGATGCCGTAGGCGGTCGTGGCGAGCCGCTCGACCGTCTCGATCGGGAAACCCAGCGCTTTGCCCACGTCGCGCAACGCCGACTTGGTGCGGTAGGAGGTGATGACGCCGGTCAAAGCGGCGCGGTCGCGGCCGTACTTGCGATAGATGTACTGGATCACCTCTTCGCGCCGCTGGTGTTCGAAGTCGATATCGATGTCCGGGGGCTCGCGCCGCTCCACGGAGATGAAGCGCTCGAACAGCACGTTCATGCGGGCCGGGTCGACCTCGGTGACGCCGAGGCAGTAGCAGACCGCGGAGTTGGCCGCCGACCCCCTGCCCTGGCAAAGGATGCCCTGGTCCCGCGCAAAGCGCACGATGTCCTCGACCGTGAGGAAGTACGGCTCGTAGCTCAGCAGCGCGATCGTTTTCAGTTCGTGCTCGATCTGGGAGCGCACCTTGTCTGGAACGCCGTGCGGGAAGCGCCGAGCGGCTCCGGCGTACGTGAGCGTCCTCAAGTGCGAGGCCGGCGTCTCACCGGCCGGCACGATCTCTTCCGGATACTCGTAGCGCAGCTCCTCAAGGCTGAAGGTGCAGCGGGCGGCGACCGCGACGGTCTCTTCCAGCCAGTCTGCAAAAAACTCATGGACCAGCAGGCCGCGCCCGCGCAGGTAGTTCTGCGCGTTCGGCAGCAGACCGAAGCCGGTGGTGCCGACGGGACAGCCCAGGCGCACCGCGGCCAGCGTGTCCTGGATCGGCTTCGCGGCCCGGGCGTGCATGAGCGGGCTGCAGCTCGCGACCACGCGCAGGCCTGCGCGCGTCGCTGCCAGGTCGATGACGCGGTGGTAGCTGGCCTCGTTCATGGCCAGCGTGCCGGGCGCCAGGAGCCAAGTCCGGTCGGGGAACCAGGTACGCGCCCACATGGCCTGGGCGAACAGAGCTTCGACGCTGACCTCGCGTTCGGGGAGCAGAAGAACGAGACAGCCCGGCAGGCCGGCCAGATGCGGCGCCTTGGGGCTCTTGCCTTCGACATCGGCCACTTGCGCGACGTAGCTGCCCTTCGGCGCCCGGCGCCGCGCCAGGGTGATCAGCTCGCAGAGGTTGCCGTAGCCGTTGCGGTCCTGGGCCAGCACCACGACGCGGGCGAAGGGCGTGCCGGCCCCAGTGCTCAGCAGCATCTCGCTGCCGACGATGAAGTGCAGGCCGCATTCGCGGGCTTCCAGGTGGGCACGCACCACGCCGGACAGGGAGCATTCGTCGGTCAGCGCCAGCGCCGAGTACATCTTGGCGGCGGCCCGGCGCACCAGGGACTCTGGCTGAGAGGCACCCACGAGGAAAGTGAAGTTCGATCGGCAGTAGAGCTCTGCGAATGGCGGAGGGTCGGTTAAACTACTGTTCATACATCCAGTATTTTCCAAGCCATTCATCGTCAGCAAGCGGCGTTACACCTTTCCGTTCCGTGGTGTAGCGAGGCACTCCCGCGCCTACACTGGCGCTTCTTTCCTCCGCATCCGCCATGTTCCTTGCCCACCTTGCAACTGCCCACGGTCCGATGACCATCGGCCTGATCGACCTCGTGCAGGAGGACATGAGCGGACCTCTCAACGCACTGATCAATACGCTCTCCCAGGTGAGCGATCCGATCGAGTTCACTGGCACCGA
>Ga0247809_1000847_pt1 | contig 13706 bp, 10 predicted proteins | sample UWRJL104311B1_FD_180951 | JGI IMG/M metagenome (GOLD analysis project Ga0247809, IMG submission 180951) | Plant litter microbial communities from Arlington Agricultural Research Station in Wisconsin, United States - UWRJ-L104-311B-1 | ecosystem: Environmental > Terrestrial > Plant litter >...
ACTATGCAGTTAAATGTATTACGTAACGCGTTCAGTGCCGGCAGCAGATATTCGAGATAAGTCTTGCCGCCATCCTTGACGTTACTGATCAAGTAAATATTTTTCATGATTAAATGTGCACCTTCAAAGGCAACCACAGACAAGCTGGGCTCAGGCCAAGTATGCGCACAGGGAATGGAGAAACATTGGTTTGGCTTGATGCATCTCCCTTCTGCACGTATACGTCCTTGTTGTACGGCATCAACCAAGATGCATTATTAAACGCTATGAACAGAGTGTCTCTGGATCATAAGCGCCGTGAATATACCACGTGCGGTCAGAATGACACTACGCTGGCGGGTGAATTTGTCGCAGCCGTGGACGTGGGTCTGAATGTGGGGCCAAGATAATGTCTTGCTGTTATTTCCCGTGGTTACGGCGATTATTTACAGATGTACGCAGAGGGATACTCCGCGTACATTTCGCTGTAGAATTCAGCTTCCGTCTGATCCAAGCCCAGAAGAAGCAAACATGAGCAAACTGACGCAGTCCTTCGTCAGGACCATCGAAAAGCCCGGCAGCTACCACGACGAGCGCGGTCTGATCCTGCGGGTCAGCGCCTTGGGCACCAAGAAATGGCTGCTGCGTTATCAGCTCAATAATCGCCGTCATGACTTGGGCCTGGGTGCGTTTCCGGCCGTGTCGCTCAAGGCCGCGCGGCTGGCGGTCGACACTTATCGGCTGGATCTATCCCAGGGCATTGATCCGCTGAGCAAGCGGGCTTTGCTGGATGCGCCGCAAACGTTGCCGGCGCCTGCGGTGGTGACATTCCGCATCGAAGCCGAACGCTACATCAAAACCCATCGGCAAAGCTGGAAAAATGCAAGGCACGCCCAGCAGTGGTCGCATACGTTACGCGATCACGTATACCCGTTGTTGGGTGACATGCCGGTGGCCAGCGTTGATACCGAGCATGTGCTGGACGTGCTCACGCCCATCTGGAACAACATTCCGGAGACCGCCTTTCGATTACGTAACCGCATGGAGCTGGTGCTCGATGCGGCCAAGGCGCGTAAATTGCGCGAGGGCGAAAACCCGGCGCGCTGGCGTGGCCATCTCGACAAACTCCTGCCCCGGCAGAAACACGCAAAAATGCCATTTTCCGCCATGCCGGCAGAGGAAGTCGGTCCCTTTATTCGCCGGCTGGACAGCTTGGCCAGTACTGCGGCGCGGGCCTGTGAACTGCTGATCTACACCGCTTGCCGCAGCTCGGAAGTTTGCGATGCGCGCTGGTCTGAGTTGGATCTGGCTGCGGGTTTGTGGACCATTGATGCGCTGCGCATGAAGGCCGGCAAAACGCATCGTGTCCCGTTATGCCCAGGCGCGATCCAGGTTCTGGAACAGCAACGAGGCAAGCATCCGCTGTATGTGTTCCCCAACGCCAGACACTCCGCGAGCTTGCCGGGCAATGCGCTGCGGCGGGTCATGCAGCAACTGCAGGCCAGCGAATTCGTGCCCCACGGCTTTCGCTCCACGTTCCGTACCTGGGCCGCAGAAAACACACTGTTCCCCCGCGAAGTCTGTGAGATGGCCTTGGCCCACTCGCTGGAAGATAAAGTCGAGGCTGCTTATAACCGTGGCGATTTGCTGGAAAAGCGCCGGCAGCTGATGACCGAGTGGGCCGCGTATATCCAGGCTGGCGCGGCCGAGGTGTTCAATCCTTGTCCGGAGCCAGATTGAGACCGAGCTGTGCGTCTTCTACAGGACGAGCCTTGACGGGAACCTTGTGGACGTTGCCCGAATACGTCGAGGCGACATCGCTGGGTTTACTGACAGGCACGATTGCCTTGCGCTGGCCCACCAGATCATCGGGGTTGAGGTACAGGTTCATGCGGGGGATGACCTCGATCCGTGACTTCTTGTCAGGCCGCTCAGCCTGACGGGCATGCCGATCAAAGTGCCGTAATTCATGCACTGCGGTGGGCTCTTCACCCGCCAGGACGAACATCGGCAAGTTGCTGTGAATCATCGCGTCGTACCGCGAGCTTGCCGAGAAGTACACCATCGCCCGTGGATGCGGAGCAACCTTCTTGTATTTGATCAGGCTTGCCTGATCGGCCAGATTGACGATGCGGCGCAACTCAGCGCCGGCCAGGGTTTGCCCTATATCGATGCTTTCCTTGGCAGACTGCTGCTCGGCGGCCTTGCTCAGCAACTCCCGGACTTTGCCCACCGCGACACGTTCGCCTCCCGTGGTGTGACCCGCCCAGGTGAACACAATCAACCGCGGACAGATATCGAACACCTGGGTATGACGCGCCAACTGCTTCATGCTGAATTGTGCACCTAACGCCTGGCGCAAGATTTTTGAGCGCGCAGTAGGCGCCAGATTCAGCTCGATACGCGTGCGTTCAATGGCGCCCATCAGCTCATCTTTGAGCTGGTTGATCTCTTGTACCCACGGCAAGACGCTTCGATTCAGCGCGAAGTACCCAGGCAAACGCATCACCGTTCCCGGAGCCTGGCCGGGCACCCGCTCAAACTGCGTCATCGCGCGCACCGTTGCTTCAGTCGCAGCGGCCCCTTCCAGGGGCTGAGCCTCAATCAAGTCAGCCGCTTTTTGTTCGGCCAACAAAGGCAACTGCCAGACCTGCGCAGAGACGACCCATTCAGGCCACATCTGATTAAAAGCGTGGAGTTTACTGACCAGTTGCGCATGGATTGCCGTGATATCCGTCAGCATGTAAGTCTCCGGTTATTAATACCACCCCTAACATAGCAGTTATCTTTGAAAAACGCTTTCCCCTCTGCTCTTCTACAGGCAAACGCCGAGAGGAAGAAAAGCGGTGATCAGGTTATTTGCTGTCAGGGGTGGTATTAAACACATCGTTGATAGCTAGCCAGCTATATAGCTAGCTATCCCCCCTGCCCTGCACCGCTCAGGCCTTCGCTTTGCGGTGGCGTTTCGCGTTACTCGACGCCAAGGATAAATGATCAAAGATAGCTAGCTATATAGATATATATATTATTTGAGACTGTAATGCTTCTTCAGCAGCTGCTGGATGATATCGGTCTCGGTGACGCGCTTGCCCGTCTTTGCTGACTCCTGAGCTGCACCCAGTTTCAAGGCGTTGGCAATGTCCCACCGCAGGCGAAACAATTTCTGCACCGTAGGTTCCGGCTTGAAGGCTTCTATGGCAGAAGTCGTGGCGTCTTCAACGATGGCCCTCTCTGGAGCCGAGCGTGATTTGGACAAAGCCTTGTCCGCCTCCCCTCCTTCGAGAAAATCGTTGGGATCCTTGTTGAAGCTTTTGATGTCTGGCTTGGACTTGATCATCCCAACACCTCAGCGAAGAAAGCGTTCATTTCCTGAATAGCGGCGTGGTCACGCTTGAGCTCATGCACGATCGCGCCTTCACTGATGCAGCGACGGAAAGCCACACGCTCGCAGATCTTGGTTTTGAACACGCTGAATGACTGTTCCTCAAGGAAGGTCAACATTTCACCTGTGTCCTTGGTGCGGGTGTCCACTCTGGACAGCAGCATGCGCACGTCCAGGTCAGGGTTGTAGTCCCGGGCCAGGTCGACGACGGTCAACAGGTCTGTCATGGCAGCGGCGTCGAATGAACTGGCTCCAACCGGAACGATGACGACTTCGGCCAACAGCAACGCCGAACGCAGGCCCACGGAATCGCGGCCACCTGCATCAACGACAACATGTTCATAAGAACTGGCAAGGTGACGACCTTCAGAGTTGATGGCCTTGCCTTGCAAACAAACGGTTGTCGGGCTTGGGCTGTATTCCGGGTTGTCGCGACGCCAGGCGGCCCAGCTTGCAGCGCTGGCTTGCGGGTCACCATCGATCAAAAGAGTTTTGCCGCGTGTTGCGAGCATCGTTGCAAGGTGCACAGCCGTTGTCGTTTTGCCAACGCCGCCCTTGGTGTTTACACAAGCAAAAATGGTCACTGTGGTTCCCTTTTCCAATGTATAGCTATATATATAGCTATAAGACAGCTAGCATTATAGCTATCTATATAGATAGCTAGCTATACCTACAGGCGCAGGATCTGTCTTATTTTTGTGTAGGACGTTTGCATAGACTGCGACAGATCTACCTGAAATTTTTGAAGGGTTGATCACTTTGTTCATCGATGCTTCACGGACCTGGCGCTGTTTTTGAACACAAAACCGAGGCCTGCCGATTGCGCTGTTTCGAGCTGGATATCTGTGAACCCCAGGAATAAGTCATGAAACCTGCCGCAGATATTCTGTTCAAACCACGGTACAGCTCGCTCATTGGGCGCTCAGCGCCACACAAGGCGATTATTCACGCACCAGCTCGCCATTTGCGGAGATTGTCGCTTGTGCGCGCTCTGAGGAGCTCGGCTGGTGATTTTGCTTTTGCCTGAGGCTTTTGATTTTCCAAAATCAGAAAAATGAGCTTCGAGCCCCTTTTTAAAATCTTTTTTTCTTGTTTTTAAGCTTGTTTTTAAATCTTGTTTTTAGCACCTCTACAGGCCTTGATTTACGTGGCCTCCAGAGGTGCATCGACTACAAATTCCGGCTATACGACTACAAATTCCGGCTACGCGACTACAGATTTCAGCCCTAACGACTACAAATTTCAGCTATTACGACTACAAATTCCGGCTGTTATCCACAGGCAAAGCCCCACCTGATTGTCTCGTAAGCACGCTTTGCAAGACCGCTAACGACTACAAATTCCGGCTATACGCATCAGGCGTCCGGCACTGCCACAAATCCGGCCTTCGCAAGCCCTTCTATCGACTACAAATTCCGGCTATGGCACCCCTGGTGGCATTTGTCCGATGTTTAGCCAAGGTTACATTCGGAAATCCTTTTCCTAGGAATTGCGTTTTCGGTGTAACGACTACAAATTCCGGCTATGCCGAGCCAGGTATACGACTACAAATTTCCGGCATGGCTGTTCGACATCTAACGACTACAAATTCTGGCTATGGCCAATGGCCCAGCTATCGACTACAAATTCCGGCTATGAAAAAGGCAGGAGAAACTTCTCGCTCAAGCTTGTTACTATCGACTCCTTACCGCGCCAGGATTAGTCGATGACCACCCGAGAACCTTCATCATTGCTTGTGACCAAAGCCAATGATCTGATAAGTGCGTCCTATCGTCTGACGCTTCAGGAACAGCGTCTGCTGCTGGCAGCCATTGCCCAGGTTGATCCTCGCAAGCCCATGCCCTCCAAGATCACCGTGACTGCGGCGAGCTTCGCGGAGATCTATGGCGTGCCGATCCGGTTTGCCTACACCAACCTCAAGGAAGCGGCGGATTCCCTCTACGAGCGCGATATCCAGACCTTTGACGGCAAGAACCGCACGCGTATCCGCTGGGTCTACAAAGCGACTTACGCAGAAGGCGAGGGCCGGGTGACGCTGAACTTCACGGTCGATGTCATCCCCTACCTGTCGATGCTCAACAGCAAGCTGACCTCCTACGATCTGCGCCGTGTTGCCAACCTGAACTCGATGCACAGCTTCCGGTTGTTCGAGCTGATGATGCAGTTCAAAAGCACCGGCGTGCTCATCATCGAGGTCGAGAAACTGCGCATCCTGCTGGACCTGGGAGACAGCTACAAACGATTCAACAACCTGCGTCAGCGCGTCATAGCCCCGTCCATCAACGAGATCATGGCCAAGTCCGGAATTACCATCACCTACCAGACCATTACCGAAGGCAAGACGGTCAAGAGTCTGATGTTTCGATTCCAGGAAGCGAAACAAATGCGACTGTCCCTGGGTGATGGACTGGAAGTGATTCCAGCAGAACAGGTTGTTTTGATAGATGAATTACCTTTAGAAACAGATAGTTAAGTAAGTGATAGATAGCTATATATCTAGCTATCTTTATATCTATCTGGCTTAAAAGAGGCTTTTTGCCATAGCCGGAATTTGTAGTCGATAGCCTTCAGCCCAGGTCACCTGGCCGCTCTGTTACGCGCCCCTCAGCAGATTGTTCCGCGCCTCGGTTTTTTCGTTTTGTATGAACCACTGGGTCAAACTGTGACCGAATCGAGAGAATTCTTCGCTTTTTATCCCTGAAAAGCCCGTTAAACCCCCCGCAGGCCAGGTCTTGGCTAGCTAGATAGATGTCTATCTAGCTAGCTATATAGCTAGCTAATTAGGATATTCTCAAAAATGTTACATAGCCGGAATTTGTAGTCGATAGCCCGTTCTACGCGGCCTGCAAGGCACATTTCATTTCCGGGTATCAATGGTAGAGGCGTTCGCGCTCGCCATTTTCGGTTGAAAACAGCGATCCAGAGCGTGATTTGTCCCGGAAACAACGTATTAGCGCAGCGCTGTTCACTAACAGCCGACAAAAACCAACGTTTGCGCAGGGAATATTCCGACTAATGGCATAGCCGGAATTTGTAGTCGATAGGCCGTATAGCAGGGTGGGCCGTCGTGCTTTTCCTACAGCTGCAGGCTATAAGTCAGCGCACCTTGAAGCGATTGACCAGGATAACCAACCGCTCATTGGAGGCCAGCAGCGCTTCGGTGCTCTTGTCGGCTTGCTGCCCGCTGTTCACCAGGTCACTGACCATATGCCGGATGGCGACCATGTTCTGGTTGATCTCTTCGGTCACTGCGCTTTGCTCTTCAGCGGCCGTGGCGATGTGTGCGCTCAGATCGTGGATGCGCAGCACGGAGCTGGCCATACCATCCAGACCTTCGTTGACCCGTGAAGTCCGATCGGCTGTGGATTCGCAACTGGCCTTGGTCTTGACCATCGCCCCCACGGCATCGTTGACGCCCTGTTCCAGCCTGGCCAGCATCTCGTTGATTTCCGAAGTGCTCTGTTGTGTGCGTCCGGCCAGGGCGCGCACCTCATCAGCCACCACGGCAAAGCCACGGCCTTGTTCGCCAGCCCTGGCCGCTTCGATCGCGGCGTTGAGTGCCAGCAGATTGGTTTGCTGGGCGATGCCGCCGATCACCCCGAGGACATCGGTGATGCGCTTGGCGTCGCTCTGCATACCTTGAACGTATTGCGTGGCGCTCTCGACTTCTTCCACCAGGGACAAAACGCTGACTGACGCCTGGTCGACCACGGCTTTGGATTTTTGCGCTGCATCGTTGACGCTTTGCGTAAAGCTCGCGGTTTCGTTGGCGCTTTGCGCAACGCTGTCAGCCGTGGCGCTCATCTCATTGATCGCCGTCACCGCCTGATCGGTTTCCGAGGCATGGCGATCGAGGATTTGATTGGTGTGTCGCGATTGCTGTTGCAGCTGCACCAGTTCCCCGGAGATCTGACTGGTAGCCGCGGCCACATCGACCATCATGCCTTGCAGATAAGCAATGAAGCGGTTGACCGAATGACCGACGGCATCCAGTTCATCCTCGCCCTTGATCGCAATGCGTCGTGTCAGATCCGCTTCGCCTGACGACAACGTATCGATATTGCCGCGCAGCACGGTCAAACGTTTCATCAGGCGACTGATGGCGAAAACCAGCACCACCACCAACAGGATCACCAGTGGAATCTGAATCAGTCCAAGGGTCTTCAACACCTCATTGCTGTGCAAGGTCAGCAACGAAGTGGGCAGGGCGGTTGCAATCAACCAAGGCGTGCCAGGCACAGCTTTGAGGAAAAACGTCAGGTCGCCGGCTTGCGGGTCTTTATAGGCCTGTTGATAAAGGTTGCTGCCAGAGATGCTGCGCAGGCCTTCCTGAATCTGTTTGGCAAACAGCGACTGATTGCTGAAGTCCGCGACATTCTTGAGCACGATCTCGCCGGGAATCGTCTCCTGATTGGTGAGGATCTTGCCGTCGCGTTCGACGATCATGATCTGCCCCTGGACTTCCTTTTGTTTGTCCTGAATCAGGCCATTGAAAAAGCCCAGGGTAACGTCGATGGTCGACACGCCGAACAGCGCGCCGTCCTTATAAATACCCATTGCACAGTTGGTGCGCGGTTGCGGGCTGGCCGCATCCTGATAAGCCGCCGCCCAGGCGCATTGCCCTTTTGGAGCATTCTGGCCAGCTTTGTGCCACGGTTGCTCGTAATAGTTGGGCGCAGCATCAGAGTTCCAGTAGGTGCTGACCACCAGCTTCCCTGAAGCATCCCGATGATAAAAGGTGCTGTGCTTGTTACGGCCTGGCGTACGCATTTGCGCCATCGGCCAGATCCCGCCGCCAAACACCTTGGCGTCCCCGTACTGATCGATCAGGCCCGGCATGACCCGATCAATGCCGTCGCTGTCCAGCAACGGTACCGCCTGGGTGATGCCCCGCGATTGGGCTTCGACCCGAGCCAGATCCGTCAGGATGCGCGTGGCCACTTGATCGACCTTCTGCAACACCACCTGCTCCTCGGTGGCCTGAATCTTCGGCGCAACGAAATGCTCGATGCCCTGCTCGGTCATCAGCGCGATGGCGGCAATCAGTACGATGAAAATCACGGTGTAGCGAGCCTGGACGGTTTTCATCGAGAGCCTCTAATCGGAGTGAAGGACGTTTCTTATCAGGTCTTCACGCTATCGGCTTAGAGTTAGGGGAATTGAGGGGGGACTCTGATAATAAGAGGCCCCCCTTGAGGGGGGATTTATTGAGTGCCCTGTAGCGAGCCCGAAGTGAATTGGAGCGATTCCATATTCAACCCAAGAGGCCTGTCGTCCCTGGCCATGCCCAACTCTGAAGGCGTTATCGCGTCCTTGAAGTTAAAGGTGATCAGCAATGGATGCGATGGGTCCAGATTCAGCCGTTTGGGAATTTTTACAGACTGCGTTTTTTGAGTCGTCCCGAAGGTGTACTGCACCGTACCCAATGGCACTCCGTTTATCAGCACCTCGACCAGCTGTCGTGGATGTTGATCCGACAAAAAAGGGGTCGCGGTTATCTTCAGTTCAAGATTGCGCTTGGGTAGCGTCAGTGAGTCCAGCCTTACAGTGGCTGTCTTCGCTTGGGACCACATGCCCAAAGCAGTTGGGGGTGACCATCCCGTCATGGGGGAAGCTACGCCATTACCTTCCGACACGAAGGAAAACAGGTCCGAGGAATAAGGCGGCTCGTTGAGTTGCGCGATACTTTCTATATCCGATGTATCGCAGCTGGTGCAGTTTTTCAGATCTGGAGCCAGAATTCGGAACCCGTCCAGGACGCCAAGAACGTTAGTTTCCTTTATCGTCTCAGATGCCAGTTTCCATAGCGCTTCATCTTTAAAGACGTAGAGCGTGGCGGGATCATAGTTGTTATTTTTCACAACGTCGGTTAATTGCTCACGCATGAGGTCTTCTTTTTTAGAGTCGACCCTGGCGAAGTAACCACTGTTGGTTGATATATGATGTGCCGCAGCAAATTGGGGTATCGGAATCCAGTTCTCTGATGAGTTGCGTGGCAGTACGACCATGATGGTTTTATAGCGTTTTGCCAAATCATTCCACGACGGAGAGCTCATGGGCGAAGACCAAACAGCAGAATAATCAAATTTATTATTAAAGTATTTCCATGCCGACTGGCTGTCAAAAACCTGAAATGCCAGTAATGCTGCGCACAGGCTGATAGCGACGCTGTTTTTCAGTTGGGTGAAGAGTATATAAAAAATAAATAGGTAGAGCGCGTAATAGGCAGGCCAGAAAAAACGTCCCGAGGCCCTGAAGGTATCCGTCAGCCGAGTTGTGAACGCAGGGAGTGAGTAGGCGAATTCATGCGCGCCCCAAGCGATATGATTGGAAATGGCATACGCAAACAGGCCTACCGAAAGAACGGCCAAAGGTATGGCGGTCGCAGCGTTGAAACAGGTTTTCCTGTTTTTTATTCCGACATAAATCGCGACAGCTGCAAGAACCAGCATGCCGCTGCCTAGAAAATTGAAACCCTCGTAGTCACCGCTAAATCCCTGGATATCCGGGAGTGTTCGAGACCAGATATCATCCGCGTCGATAAGTGACAGTAGATTCATCCGGTAGAAGCCGAAACCACCACTGGCAACGCCTGCCCCAACCATGAAATAGCCAACCGCCCACATGATCAGCGCGACCAGAAGTAATGCTGCGCCTGCATGAGCCATGGCTTTCAGCGGGGTCATCTGCTTTATCCAGATACGCTGCACAAGGTCCGTTATTGCAATAGCTAATAACATCGCGACCAGATAAGCGTGGATCAGCACACCGACCGATAACAACAAGACCCACTGCCCGCGTTTGTAATCTTTAGAGCAGTAAAGATAAAGGCTGGCCACCAATGTCCACTGGCCGAACAAAGCGAAGTGGCCATGCAACCGCCACACGGCGGCCGGCGCTATAGCAAAAAACACACAGCCCACGGTCAGTAGAAATTTGTTACGGGTGTAGAGTCCTAATAATTTCCAGGCAAACAGCGATTGAAGTGCAAAACAGACAAGCGCCCACAATCCCATGTATTGAAATTGCTCAGGCAGCAGGGGATTGAGTACTTTAAAAATAAATGCCATTAACGGAATGGAATCAGTGAAGACAATCGAGCTGCTCAACGCCATGCCAAAATTAGGATTGGCCCCAAGTGGCCATTGCAGCAAAGGCGTGAAACGAAAGAATTGCCAACCCAGCAAGTGCTGGGCCGGATCGCCATTCATGAGCCAGTCTGTGTAGCCAGGATTAAGTATTTTTCCGCCTGTCACCAAAAAAAACAGGACGACGCCAAGTGCCAACGGTAGTAACAACCATCGGGCAGAATCGCGCTGGGAAGCCAAGGGTATCATTTATAAGTCCAAAAATTATGCAGTAAAAAATTTACGACAGGAAGAATCAATACAACAGCTGCTGTTCCGACCACATACCCAAACCCTAGTTGTTGCACAACCCAAGGAATAATGATCGACAGGCATAATCCAAACACAGATACCATGATAAACCGGATAAGCGTCTTGCCATGCAGCTTTGCTGAAAAACTCCAAAGCGTATGCATCAAGTAAGACACAATTGTTGCAATGCAGAAGGCTACACCGTTCGCCAGGGACGGGTTGTGCTGGATGTAATTTACGAACAGCGTCGCGATTGAGAAGTGTAAACCCGTAACGAACAGGCCGGTAAGACCAAATCTCAAGGTTCTTTTGAGCAAGGAGTCCTGCTTTGAAGAGATCTCGGTTGTATCCATGAGCACTTAATTATTCTCCTGGAATAAGTCATAAAGCGTTTGGTGTAGATGTCTACCTATTGGCATACGGCCGCCTGCATAAACATTGGGCGGAGTAGGAGATGGGTGCCGTTGACCCTGTTCTTCGACTCCGCGCATATATCAGTCTGACTGGATCTCTAGCGATAGCAGAGCCAGCGCCAGATTTCGTGTTTCGGCAGATATTCCGAGAGCTGCGGGGACAACTGCATCCTTGAATTTTAACAGGATCGACAGCTGACCTTGCGCATTCTGGGCAACCTGCCTAGGGATGGTCACGATTTTTTTTCCGCCGCGAATTTTCATGTCATAGCTTAGTGAACCTACGGTCAGGCCATTTACTACAACATCGACCACCTGCGTCGGGTGCTGGTCCACGACGTAGGCATTCGCATCGATGATCAACTTGAGGTCGTTTTTGGGCGTTGTAGTCAGATTGATTCTGATCAGAGCTGACTTACCGTTAGACCATGTTCCCCATGCCTCGGTGGCTGACCATCCGGCAATTTGATACTGCCGTCCGGAACCGCTGAGCGTGAACTGTATCGGCCCGGCTGTGTAATCGTATTTACGCCGGCCCTCAGCCTCTATGAGAGTGGTCGTATCGGGATTGCACCCGGCACAATCGCGCAGACCGGGCGCCAATATCCGAAAGCCGTCCAGGACACCCTGCACATTGGCGACGTCTTGATGATCCAAGGTCGTCGTCCAGAGGAAGTCATTATCGAAAACATACAGCGAGTCCGCATCGAACTCGCCCTTCATAACGGAGGCCGTCAAGTCTTTGCGGACCTGATTCTCCACATCCATATTAGTGCGAGCAAAGTACCCGATATTGATCGACAGTTGATGCATCGCAGCAAATTCGGACAGCGGTAGCCAGTTGGGCGGCTGATTGCTGGGCAGCACGTAGACAATGTGTTTATAACGCTTGGCAAGGTCTGTCCATGCAGGGGATTGCATGGGCGAAACCCAAGCCGGTGCACTGTTGAGTACCTTGCGAATGTGCTGCCACCCACTGCTCATATCGACGATCTGGAAGACCAGCAAAAGGCTGCACACTCCGATAGCGATGTGGTGTTTCAGACGGGTAAATATTAGATAGAGGATACCCAGATAAAGCGCATAGTAGACGGGCCAGACGAATCGACCCGAGACTCGGAATGTATTTGTCAGGCGCTGGGTTATTTCTGGAAGAGAGTATTGAAATGACTCACTAGCGCCTACTGCGATATGGTCGGAGAGGGCATATATGAATAAAAGTACACAAAGTATGACCAAGGGGATAACCTTGGCTTCATAAGTGATTAGAGGTTTTTTTAAATACGTGAAACCAGCCACAAGTGCCAAACCTAGCATTCCGGATCCCAGATAGCTGAACCCCTCATAGTCATATATAAGATTTGGCTGGTCGGGCAGCAGATTAGACCAAATGTTATCGGTGTCAATCATTGACAACAGGTTCATACGGAAGAGGCCGAATCCACCGCTTTGGACGCCTCCCTTGAGCATGAAATAGCCCGCAGCCCACATTCCCAATGCAACGATGATGAACCCGGCAGCCACGCAAATCAGGCTTTTCGCCGTGCTGACCTGCTGAAGCCATCGACGCTGGATGATATCGGTCAACCAAACCGACAATATCATCGCCAGTAAGTACGGGTGGATCAGCGTCGTGGCGACCAGCAGCAATGCCCAGCGCCGCATAAAATACTGTTTAGAGCAGTAAAAATACAGCGCCGCCACAATGACCCAGTGACCGAAAAGGGCATAGTGTGCTCCCAGTCTCACCAAGTACACGGGCGCGATGGTGAAGAACAAACTGCCCGTCATGACGAGCCATTTGTTTTGCGTGAACAGTGAAAGCAGCTTCCAGGAAAAATACGACTGAAGTGCGAAGCAGATAAGTATCCAAAGGCCAATGTACTGAAAAGTAGCAGGCAAAATAGCGTTAAGAGGCTTGAGCAAGAAGGCCATTAACGGAATGGAGTCTGTAAATACGATCGAACTGCCTATCTCCGTGCCGTAGGCAGGGTTAGCGCCCAGTGGCCACTGGATAAGAGGGGAGTGGCGGAAAAATTGCCAGCCTAACCAGTGCGTGGCTGGATCTCCGTCCATGAGCCAACTGACATTTTGTGGCCATAGAACAGCCCCTCCCGTAGCAAACACAAAAACGATCGCACCCAGAATGAATGGCAAAATAGCCCACATCAGGGCGCGAGGTTGGAAAGAACTAGTCATTTACGAATCCGAAATGCAGCACAAAATTCATCGTAGGGATGGTCAATGCGGTTGCGCATACTCCTGACGCGTATCCAAACCTGATTACTGTAGGGGACAAGCTCACAGCATGACTCATCAAGGGCGCTTGCCGATGCATGATCGGGGACGCCACTGACGAAGACATCAAACCTTCTCAGCCAGACAAAAAACCGTCAGCCCCGCCGTTCGATTGAAATTCATAAAAGGCAACTCAGCCTCACACAGGGATTTCAGGACGGTATTGACCAAGGGGTTGTGCTTGGTCAATTGAGACTGAGCAGGCTTTGCACCACCGGTCTGCTTTTGCGCCAGGCGCAGCGTGGCGGCAATAGG
>Ga0247809_1000848_pt1 | contig 13700 bp, 10 predicted proteins | sample UWRJL104311B1_FD_180951 | JGI IMG/M metagenome (GOLD analysis project Ga0247809, IMG submission 180951) | Plant litter microbial communities from Arlington Agricultural Research Station in Wisconsin, United States - UWRJ-L104-311B-1 | ecosystem: Environmental > Terrestrial > Plant litter >...
CATTGACTAAGCAAGCCGAAAAAGTTTTAAAAATCACTTATCTTGAAGCTAAGATTTTCAAGAGCGATCTGATTGGTACAGAGCATTTATTATTATCTATTCTGCGTGATGATGACAATATTGCTTCTCAGATTTTATTACAATACAGCATTAACTACGAAGTTTTCAAACAAGAAGTAGAAGTAAATAAAAACGGTTTCAGAGATGAAACTCAAAATAGTGCTTCAACTGGTGGTGATGACGATTATCGTGAAGAAGAGAGCTTCAGCAGCCCTAAGAAAGTTTCTGATATCAAATCTAAAACTCCTGTATTAGATAATTTCGGTAGAGATTTGACCAAAGCTGCAGAAGAAGGACGTCTTGATCCGATAGTTGGAAGAGAGAAAGAAATTGAACGTGTTTCCCAGATCTTATCCAGACGTAAAAAGAACAACCCAATATTAATCGGTGAGCCAGGTGTTGGTAAATCTGCAATTGCGGAAGGTTTAGCATTACGTATTGTTCAGCGTAAGGTATCGCGTGTATTATTTAATAAACGTGTAGTAACATTAGATCTTGCCTCTTTGGTTGCAGGTACTAAATACCGCGGACAGTTTGAGGAACGCATGAAAGCGGTGATGAACGAACTGGAAAAATCTACTGACGTGATTTTATTCATTGATGAGATCCATACTATTGTTGGTGCTGGTGGAGCTTCGGGCTCACTTGATGCATCGAATATGTTCAAACCTGCTTTGGCAAGGGGAGAGATACAATGTATCGGAGCAACTACTTTAGATGAGTATCGTCAGTATATCGAAAAAGATGGTGCATTAGACCGTCGTTTCCAGAAAGTGATGATCGAACCGGCTACGCCTGATGAGACTATCGAAATACTAAACCGTATTAAAGAGAAATATGAGGATCACCATGGTGTAACTTATACTGATGAAGCGATCAATGCTTGTGTGGCATTAACTTCAAGGTATATTACGGACAGGTTCCTTCCTGATAAAGCGATTGATGCTTTGGATGAGGCTGGTTCAAGAGTGCATTTAACGAACATTCATGTTCCTGAAAACATCATTGATATTGAAAATAAAATTGAAGATATCAAAGTTGAAAAAAATAAAGTTGTTAAAAGTCAGAAGTATGAAGAGGCTGCGAAACTAAGAGATACAGAGAAAAATCTTTTAGAAGAACTTGAGCGTGCTAAAGCAGAATGGGAAGCAGAAACGAAAACTAAACGTTATGTAGTATCTGAAGACAATGTAGCTGAAGTAGTTTCAATGATGACTGGTATCCCTTTACAGCGTGTTGGACAGACAGACAGTATTAAGTTACTGAATATGTACGAAACCGTTGCAGAGAAAATTATTGGTCAGGATGATGCGATTAAAAAACTGACTAAAGCTATCCAACGTACAAGGGCGGGCTTAAAAGATCCTAAAAAACCTATCGGTTCATTTATTTTCTTAGGTCCTACAGGGGTTGGTAAAACAGAATTGGCCAAAGAATTAGCCAGATTCATGTTTGATAGTGATGATTCACTGATTCAGATCGACATGTCTGAATACATGGAGAAATTTGCGGTATCACGTTTAGTGGGAGCGCCTCCGGGATATGTAGGTTATGAAGAAGGTGGTCAGTTAACTGAAAAAGTACGTCGTAAACCATATGCGGTGATTCTTTTGGATGAGATTGAAAAAGCTCACCCTGATGTATTTAACATATTACTGCAGGTTTTAGATGAAGGACAGTTGACAGATAGTTTAGGTCGTAAAGTTGATTTTAGAAATACAATCATTATCATGACGTCCAATATCGGTGCACGTCAGCTGAAAGATTTTGGTCAGGGAGTAGGTTTCTCTACTGCGGCTAAAACTAATCAGGTTGATGCACATTCAAGAGGGGTGATTGAGAACGCATTGAAACGCGCTTTTGCACCTGAGTTCTTAAACCGTGTTGATGATGTGGTTGTATTCAATACCTTAGGTAAAGATGAGATCTTTAAAATTATTGATATAGAATTGAAATCACTATTTGGCCGTGTACATAATCTTGGATATGAGATCAAATTAACTGATGTTGCTAAGGAATTTATTGCTGAAAAAGGTTTCGACAGTAACTTTGGTGCGCGTCCGTTGAAACGTGCGATTCAAAAGTATCTTGAAGATCCTATTGCTGAAGAAATCCTTAAAGGAGAAATCAATGATGGTGATACTTTAGAGATTGACTACAATAAAGAGACAGATTTGATTGTTGTAGAGAATAATACTCCGGGTAAAAAGAAAAAAAGAGAAGCTTAGGTTTTTAATGCTTCGATATAATTTAAGGCTGCCTGCAAAGGTGGCCTTTTTTGGTTAAGATTAAAAAAAAATAGCTTGTCATATTTTCGCCTGCCTGCTTTTTGCGCTGCAAAAACCAGAAGGTCGAAAATATGACAAGCTATTTTTTTTAGATCCTGCAACCTTGGATAATGTACAATGGATTCTGCAAACCTGTATAGTGTTTATAGATACGGAAAATATAGATATTACTATTAGGGTAAAATGTATGGTGCCTAAGACTGCATTGAATTTGCGTGCAGACAGCAAATGATCTGCATATTGTATATTAAACTCTGCCAGGAGGATAATCCCAAGATGATCTTAAGCTGGAAATAACCTTTGTTTTGTGGCCTTCTAAATTTGCGCAGCAAATTCAGGCAGACACAAAACAAAGATTATTTCCAGCCAGATTTCAGAACAAACTCATTTGGGAACCCGGCACAGCAAACAGCTTTGAATTTAATACTATAGGCTTTATATTCAATTGATTCAATCTGCAATGCAATTTAAATGTATCCCTGATCAGCTTAGCAATGTTGCCTCCCCCCATCATACGGTCTCCAAAGCGGCTGTCATTAACCGCGCCTCCGTGACAGGACTGAATCGCATGCCAAACCTTATCAAACCTATCCGGATAATTACTCCGCAACCAATCTTCAAATATCGAAGCTACGGCACCATTCAGTCGCACAACAGTATAGCCTGCACTTCGTGCACCGGCATCCGCTACAGCTTTTAGGAGGTTAGGGATTTCATGATCACTTAGTCCGGGGACAAGGGGTGCAACCATTACACCAGTGGGTATTCCTGCCTTGCTCAATTCTTCTACAACTTTTAATCTCTGTTTTGCAGTTGCGGTTCTGGGTTCCATCTTCAAACGGAGGTCCTCGTTCAGGCTATTGATGGAGATATAGACCATGCAAAGATCAAGCTTTGCCATTTCTTTTAAGATATCCAGGTCACGTAGAATCAGTGCATTTTTTGTGATCATTCCAATTGGCTGTTTATATTCCAGTGCAATTTCCAGGAGTTGCCTCGTAATTTTGAACTGCCTTTCTGCTGGCTGATAACAATCTGTATTTCCAGATAAAGATATGGTAGTCGCATCCCAGCCTTTGCGTTCCAGGAAAGTCCTGAACAATGCCGGCGCGTCTTTCTTGACTATGATTTTGCGCTCAAAATCCAGCCCTGCGCTAAAGCCCCAGTATTCATGTGAATTTCTGGCATAACAGTAAGTACAGCCGTGTTCACAGCCCTGATAGGGATTAAGCGAATAGTCCATTCCTACATCAGGACTGGTTACTTTATTTACGACTGACTTTGATTTGCCGGTAATAAAAGTTGTTTTTACATTTTCTACTTCCCAGTCATCGATACCTTCGTTATGCTCCTGAACGTAAGTATTTGCTGAAAATTTATTGTGCGGATTGAATTGGGCACCTCTGCCCTTAAGATAGGTATCCATAATTGTCCCATTTATGCTCTTGTAAAAATACTAAAAATATTAGCAATTCACAGCGGGAGTTATCTTTTATTTATAGGAATATAATCCATAGGTACCATGTCGCCAATCTTTTCATAAGCCCAGAAGCCTTCATATAATAATGATTTGGCGTCATGCATGCTACCATTTGCATAAAAATTTACCGGTCCCTGGAGCATGTGAACGACTGAGATCTCATAATTGGGAATATTTAAAGGACGCAGTACATAATGTCCGGAATTAGAATAGACATTTGATTCCTGCTCTTTGGTATACATTACGTATAGCTCATCTTTGTAATTGATGGTTCTTAGGTTGACGTGTTTTGTGGTAACAAGTGTATCTGTATTTACACCGGAGGTGTCTAAAGCGACATATTCTTTTGGGAGATCCTGCAGATGTGCCAGCGTCTGCAAGGAATCAGCTATAGCCGATCCGGCATTAACCGCATTATGGGTTTTCAGTAATAGTCTTGCTCTTGTTGTTCTGATATAGTTATCAGATGGTCTGTTAGGGTTTGGAATCTTGATTCTTTTATAAATAACAAATCCTTCTTCTTTGACCGTATTGCGATAAAGTGATTGAAAAAAATGCTGCGGTGAGCCCATATATGCTGTTTCGCGGTTCTTTAACCAGAGTTTTCTTTTGGCACCAGAGCCCTTTAAGTCTTCAAATACAGGTAATCCCGCGAAATAAACAATTCTGGTATTGTAATTATACTCAAACAGGTTGAGCATGTACTTAAGCCGATAGCCGAGTGCTTTATTTTCCACTACCAAAAATTCATTGCTTGTTACATTCAGGATATTGTGGTCGCCGTCATATTTCACATATAATACCTGAGGATTCAGGATCTTGCATTTCTGAGAATTCGGTGTCCTTCCAATAAAAAACTCCTTAAATACCTGCAGATATTTTTCTCTGTTAGATCGGCCTGAATCACTACCTCGTTTAATTGAATCGTGTTTTCTGATAGTACTATCGAAATATTCATAGCGCGATCTGAGATCACTACACTTTTACTATAAGGCAGATAGCCGATCATTTGAACGACTACTTCATAAGATCCCGGTTTCAGTTTACTGAGAACAAATTGCCCATCATTATTGGTTACCGTTGCGATCGTATAACCGCTCAGATAGATTCCGGCACCGGGTAAGGTTTCTCCTCTCTTGTCTTTCACTACGCCACTGATGGAATATAATGTTTGTGCATCAGTAGCGATACAGCAACATATACAGAATATAGTAAGAAAAAAGGCTTTAAACATGGGAGCTAATTTAGCCAATATGGCTGTTCTTTTGCAAAAGAACAGCCATATTGGGCTTATGAAATGTTAAAAAATTTAACACTTTTATATTAATCTTCTGATCTATTTATAACTAAGCAGATCTTCAGCATTTTTCAGCGCTGATTCTCCAGGGTTTTTACCACTCAGCATTTCTGCGATTGCCGCAATTCTTTCCGTCTGACTCAAACGGCGAATGGCGGTAGTAGTGCGGTTTTTCTGCTCATCTTTGTAAACAAAATAATGTGCAGTACCTTTGGCCGCAATCTGTGGTAAATGTGTAATACATATCACTTGCATATTGTGTTCCAACTCTCCAATTACATCACCAACCCTCAATGCTGTTTCGCCAGAGATTCCTGTATCGATCTCATCAAAAATCAATGTTGGCAATGAAGTATGTTTGGATATAATCGATTTTATAGCAAGCATTAACCTCGAAAGTTCTCCACCAGAAGCAACTTTACTCACTGGTGCCGGAGGCTGACCTGTATTGGCAGAAAACAATAAAGAGATCATATCCTTTCCATCCTTATTCAGGTTAGTCACTACTGTCTGCTCAATTTTTATCTTTGCATTTGGCATGCCTACTCTCACCAGAATTTGTCCTACCTGGTTTTCGGCCACAGTAATTGCCTTGCTGCGATTTTTAGATAGTTTATTCGCTATTACTTCAAGTTCAGTTCTTAAGAGATCAATCTCTTTGATGAGTCGCTCAATTTCTTCATCACTATTTAAAAGTGTACTCAGGTTATCAGATAGTTCACTTTGAATCACGATGAGCTCCTCCACAGTTGTTACCCGGTGTTTTTGCTGTAAAGTATAGATGGTATCTAAACGAAGATTAATGTCTTCAATTCTGGCCGGGTTAAAGACGATATCCTCCTCCAAACCTGATGCTTCCTGAGCAATATCCTTGATCTCAATTAAAGCCGACCTTAACCTTTCATTTAAAGAGTTGTAAAGCGGATTGAATTTTTCAATCGTTTGAATCTGGCTAACTACTTCTTTCAGTATCGGTAATACTGCAGTTTCTTCCCCATCAATCAGATTATAGGCGTTGAGTAAGCCCCGCTTAATGCTTTCTGAATTATTCAGGGCTTCCAGTTCTATTTCCAGCTGACCCTGTTCGCCTGCTTTCAGGTTTGCATTTTCGAGCTCATTAAACAGAAATTGCTCATAATCCTGCCTGCTTCTTGCCTCATCAGCAGAACTTTGTATGTTCAACAGGTGTTGCAGGTTCTTCTTATATAATTTAAACTTTTGCCTGTATTCCGTCAGTAATGGGAGATGATCTGCCAATGTATCTACCACAGATAGCTGGAACCCGGGATCATTTACTTCCGCTGTAGCGTGCTGTGAATGAATATCGATCAGCTTTTCTCCAATTTGCTTCATGACACTCAAAGTAACCGGCGTATCATTAATGAAAGCTCTGGATTTGCCGTCAATAGAAATTTCTCTCCTCAGGATACTCTCTTTATGGAAGTCCACATCAGATTCTTCAAAAAAAGATTGTAGTCCAGTGCCTGACAATTTAAACTGTCCTTCGATAACACATTTTTTTTCCTGGTTATAAAAGTACTTGGTTTCGGCACGCTGACCCAATATCAGCGATAAGGCACCCAACATAATTGATTTACCTGCACCGGTTTCCCCAGTTATAATGTTCAGACCTTTATCAAGCTCAAGATCAACACTGTCTATCAGTGCATAATTACGTATAGAAAGTTTCTGTAGCATATTTGTTTGCTAAATTATGAAAACTTAGCCATTCAAAGTTTATTCTTTTTTAACAAAAAAAGGCAGAAGATGTTCTCCTGCCTTGGCTGTTTCATTTGTGTTTTTACTATTTGTCTTTATCCTTTTGCTGTTTTTTATCTAAAAGAGCCTTTACATCATCATCGAATTTCTTTTTCAGTGCTTTGTAATCTGGGTTCTGATTCAACTCTATGATCTTTTCCAGATCTCCCGTTGCCCCATCAATTGTTATCTTCATATTTGACATCGTTCCAGAGAGCTGATCAGAAATCTGGCTTTTAAACTCGGGACTAGCGACCATCAGTTGAATCTTCTTTGCTGATGCCACTAACTTTGCCTGAAATTCCGGATTAAATTCTACCATCATTTTTTTATTGATAACTTTCATTTCTTCCTGCAGCCTTTTCAAATTCTCCTGGTCTTCCTTTGACAATGTAGCCATGCGCTGTGTCCCGATGCCATTTAATCTCAGCCCACCAGCAACATCTTTAAAGGTAAAACTGGTAACAGAGTCCATATTGATACGAATCTTTTTTAAAGTGCTCAATTCTTTACTGATACTTGCCTGAATAGTGCTGTCTATACGATTATTACCGTTCAGAAAAACAACGCAACTATCTGTCATGCCTTTTATGATCATTTTTCGTTTTAATTTCTTCCTGGTGGTATCTTGTAATATTTCTCTCGTAACCAGCTCAGGAACTTTTTCTTCGCTCTTCTCAGTCAGCGCTTTTGATTCAAAATTTATATTTTTCTTCAGAATACTTTTTAGTGCTGTTTCATTCTTAACTGGACTAATCCATGCCAGTGATATTACAGTCGCGATAGTCAGCGTAATTGCGGCTAGTTTTTGCTTAGAATTCATATAAGTTGTTTTCATATCAGTAATTCTTTTGATTCTTTGGTATAAGTATTGTTTTTTGCCAGTTGCAGCCAACGCAAGATTAGGTGCAGGTGTATTTGTCAGTAATTCCAGTTGTAACAATGCATGTGCGTAGGTCATTGGGGTATCTGTCAGCTCCAGGACAAGATCATCGCAAGCATGTTCTCTTTCTATATCTATAAATTTACCTGTAAGCCATATGAAAGGATTAAAGAACAATACAGTTTCCATTACCGTTCTGATCAGATTAAACAGATAATCATTTCTCCTGATGTGAGAGAGCTCATGGATCAGGATAGCTTCTACCTGTTTCAAATCCATTTGTGCGGACAAAGCCACCGGAAAAAGAATAACTGGTTTTAGATAGCCAATAACCAGAGGAACGCTCACCTGACTGGAAAGCCAAAAGGTAACAGGCCTTTTTACAGACATTTGTTGAATAAGCGTATTAAAGGTCTTTTGCCAATTTGCCGGAATGGGCAGGTGCAAGGCTTTTTTCAAAGCAGTTATTTTTTTATATCCCGAATAAACAATCAGCGACTGAATCAGTATGCCTATTGTATATAAGCTGACCAGATAGGGGAAGAGTGTCTCTACGTAATGTGCGAGCGTTAATGGTGCTGCGGTAATTTCAGTTAGCTGCAGATAGTTGGTCAGCTGTGTTGCAGGTTGCTCTGCTGTCCATTGAAAACGGAAAAAAAAAGTAATGATAAAACCGGCCAGCATTAAAACACTTGCGCTATATGCTGTGATGTATCTGGTTTTCGCATCCAATTCAGTCATGTTGAGTAACAACAATAATAGTCCATAAATAACTGCCCCCTGCCATAAAGAATGGATAATGCTCCAGCCTATTGCTGTAATCAGATTTTGTAATACTGTTTCCATATTATTTGCTTTCTAAATCATCTAAATATTTCTTTATCAGCGCTATTTCGTCTTTGCTGGACTTATGATTACCCAAAGCCTGCATCACTAATCTTGCAGCGGAGCCATTAAATGCATTGTCAATTAATTTGGTGACCAGATGTTGCTGAGTTTTTTGCTGACTCGCCAAGGCGCGGTAAATATGTGTTTTTGCCGAGGTGTCTCTTTCTACCAGTCCTTTTTCGTGCATGATTTGCATCAGCTTTAAGGTCGTGGTATATCCGGCCTCTTTATTTTTGGTTAGGATTTCGTGCACATCTCTAACCGTACAACTGTCTTTCTCCCATAAAATCTGGAGAATTTCCAGCTCACTTTCTGTTGGTTTTGCAGGCATTTGTTGCGACATATCTTTAGTACGAATTGTTTCGTAAAACTAATGTACGAATATATTCGTATAATCAAAATAATTCTTGCAAATAAATAAAATGAGACTCTTGTTTAAAGAGGAGAGTGGAGGAACGGTAAGTTTATAGCGATTTTTTTAAGCCTTCGTATTTATTGATATTTGCCGGATCAATATCGCTTAGAAGATTATAGGCTTCAATTTTGTTCTGCGCATCACCTAGAGATAAGATGTTTACAATTTCATCTGCCTTGGTAGCAAAATAAACGTTGGGGAAAATGGAGCCTAATTTCTGTTTATCCATTTGTTTTAATTCGGGAAGGAAACCAAGCAGGGTTTTAGCCGCCTTCGATGAATTTTCCTGCATATGATCAAGCGCGTTTGCATGATAATTATAAATAAATACGCGCAGGTCCTGAAAGTTCTTGTTCAACAGATTTTCGTTCATCCAATAGCGGTTGCGTAATCCATCATAAGCTTTCCAGCCACTATTTCCAGAGGCTTGAGCAACGTTCAATATATTTTGTGCTTTGAGAAAATAAGGTGTTCCACCAAGTTTGCTAAAACTGTCTTTATCCAATCCAATGATCGTGTATGCATAATAAGATAGGAGGGAACTCAGGTTACTGATATAATTTTGATCTGAGATATCGACCGGCTGCCCTTCATTATAACTGAAGTCAAAGTCCTTATCGCTAAGGTTGAGTAGGGTACTATTATACGAAGTTCCATACACAGGTCTGCTTGTTTGTATTTGTGATTCGGCTTTATAGCCAGAGCCCCCATCCCATGCCGTAATAGTTAATACCAGGTTACATTCGATCCGCTCCTGTGGCAGGTAAGTTTCGTTACTCCACTTATTGTTATTCATGAAGTCGCGGATAGTCGTCTGGATCAGTTCAACAGTTTTTTTATTGATATTGGGGATTGTAGGTGCGGTCACCTGTACTCTGATATTCAGCTCCTGAGTAAAAGCGGCCTGACTAACAATAGATAATAAACAAAACAGTAAATACTTTTTCATGCTTAAATTAGCTTTAGTATCTCCAGACAGATATCTTTTGCAACTTCAACTTTAGATTTCATTTCATAAGTTGTTTTATCAGCTGCACGATTAAAGATAGTTATTTTGTTCGTATCTTTTTTAAATCCGGCTCCCTTATCCTGAAGAGAATTCAGTACAATCAGATCAAGGTTCTTCTTTATGAGTTTGGCTTTAGCATGTTCCTCTTCATTTTCCGTTTCCAGAGCAAAACCTACCAGAAACTGGTTACTATCCTTTAACTGGCCCAGTTGTGCAAGAATGTCAGTGGTTTTCTTTAGTTCGATCTGAAATGCTGTCTCCGTCTTTTTAATTTTCTGGGTCGCGACATTAACAGGGGTATAATCAGCTACTGCGGCACTCATCACTGTGATATCAGTACCCTTGAAATTAGCCATGCAGGCATCAAGCATTTCAGCTGCTGTTATTATATCGATGCGTTGTAGTTGTTGTTTGTTCCTTTCTGCCGTTGGGCCAGTGATCAACAGTACTTCGGCACCTAAACATGCCAGTTCATCTGCGATTGCAAAGCCCATTTTCCCCGAAGAGTGATTTCCTATAAAGCGGACTGGGTCAATCGGTTCATATGTCGGCCCGGCAGTAACCATTACTTTCTTACCATTAAGTGGAAGACTTTTCCTGATGATTGCTGCGATAAATGAAATAATTTCTTCAGGTTCTGCCATTCTGCCTTCACCATGCAATCCACTGGCTAGTTCTCCACTGGTGGGTGCGATCATGATATTTCCGAAGGTCAGTAGCTTGCTTACATTCTCTTTAGTGCTTTCATGTTTCCACATATCCAGATCCATTGCCGGAGCAAAATAGACCGGGCATTTTGCCGAAAGGTAAACAGCGCTGAGCAGGTTATCGCAAATACCATTCGCCATTTTACTTAATGTATTTGCACTGGCGGGAGCGATAATCATATAATCTGCCCATAATCCCAATTCTACATGGTTACTCCATACGCCGGTTTCTTCTTCGAAGTATTTAGTATAAACAGGATTTTTAGAAAGGGTAGCCAGGGTAAGCGGCGTAATGAAATTTGCCGCATCAGCTGTGAGAATAACCTTAACGTTTGCACCAGCTTTTATAAGTAATCGTACGAGTACGGCCGACTTATATGCTGCAATACTGCCGCAAACGCCAAGGATAATGTTTTTATTTTTGAGCATGGTCTATTAATGCAAGTGTTTATGCAGTTTAATGCCTATGCCGCTTGTTATTGAGCGTCTTTAGCTGGATTTCTATGATAGATTTTATCATTCAGAAATTCGTCAATCGCAATAAGGCTAGGCTTAGGCATACGCTCATAATGCTTGCTGATTTCAATTTGCTCCCTGTTTTCGAAGATTTCTTCCAGGTTATCATTAGAAGAAGCAAACTCGGCTAATTTACCGTGTAATTCTTCTTTCATGTTGTTAGAAATCTGATTAGCCCTTTTAGAAATAATAACTAAAGACTCATAGATATTCTCAGTCTTTTGATCTAAATCATTTACATTTCTAGTAACCGTAGTATTCGATATTGCGGGTTTATTCGTATTCATTATTGGTTGGGGGTTTTTGTCGTATTATTTGTAGTACTGTCTTTTTTTCCTTCTTTTTCCATCATTGCTTTATATTTAGCAATCTGGTTGGCTTCCAATGTCATTAATTGCTTAGCATTTACTATACCAGCTTCGCTGTTTGCTTTAAGGTCTTTAGCTTCTGCAAGATACTTACTTTCAGGGTAGGTATCAATAAATTCATTAGCATAACCAATTGCTTCAGTATACCTGTCTTCCTGACGGTACGGGAAGCTATTTTTTGCATAGTTATATTGTGATTTTACCACCAGCAAATTCATTTCTTCAGCATACTTAATATCAGGGAAATCAATTTGTGCATTTTTTAGTGCAATTACAGACGATTTGTAGTTAGTGATATCGTATCCACCCAAATCATAGTATAGTCTTGCATTGGTATAAACTTTCAGCTCCAGTTTTCCGCGTAAATCTGCGATATACTGACTTGCTTGTGTTACACGTTCGCTTTTTGGATATAAATTGATGAACAGTTGTAAAGCATCAATTGCTTTATAGGTGTTTTCCTGATCCAATGTGTATTCGGGAGAATCCAGATAGTAACAATATGCACCCATATACCGGCATTCCTCTGCATTTTTACTTGTAGGATAGGTGTCTGCAAAATATTTAAACTGATAACGTGCAGTTGTATAGTCCTTTAGTCTATATAATGTGTAAGCGTAATAGTAGTTTAAATCTTCTGCTTCACTTCTTCCTCTGTATTTTTGTGAAAGGTCTTCAAATAAGATCAATGCTTTTGAATAATCTTTTTTGTTGTATAATTTAATAGCTTCCTGGTATTTTTTGGCTACATCATTACTTAGCCTGATTTTTTCAAATCGGCTTTTGCAACCAGCAATACTCAGAACTACTACAGTCAGAGTTAGTAAGAAAACGTGTTTAATTTTAAACATTTTACAAAGATAAGGTAATAATACGATAACGTCAATTAAAAATAATCGACCGCTAAGCTATATAAAGGCTTTTTATCTGTCAAGTGCTTAACATTATTTAACAAATGGAGGCGTGACCTATTTGATGGGAAGCATATGTATATATATGTAGCCAATTCTCTATATTGATTTACGTTGGGTTTTTGGTGTTAAATCTGTGGTATATATTAGCGTAAGTGCAATTATCTTATTCAAGTTTTAATATATTAAGGATGCCAATGTGAAATGTGTTTTTGATTGGGTGTTATAAAAACAGTATTCAACTACTTACTACATTCCAATCGGATTGTAATCTAGTCGTAGTCTGGTCGAGGTCTGAGTAACTCCGTGGCTGGTCTGGGGAAGACCCCTGGCAGGACTGTGCCATTGGAACTAGTTGTTCGGGCAGGGTCTCACCACACTCCTGAACCTTAAGAAGGCATAGCTTTATCCAACGTACTTCCCGGGTACAACCCGAGCGCCATGCGACCAGAACACGAGCGGCCATTAACTTTTCAATACGAGATATTGGCAATATCCATGAAATCAATGCATGTACGCTATTATGAGCGTAGTGCACCAGACCATTTACAAACACATTACGGCCATTTTGAAGTTCTAATATCTGCGATTCCTTCTATTTTTATCATTTTGCCGGTGGAAATTGTTCATGCTGATCAGTAATAGGGATCGGGTAGTGGTCTGTCCAGCTTCGGAGTTGATTTGATAATTTATTAATGTTGGAATAATGTTGAAATAGTAAACAACTATTCCAACATTATTCCAACACTATCCGAACACTATTCCAACCTTACAGCAACCCCCGATCACCATCCGACCAGTACTACAACAGCTGTCATATCTTGTCTTCGCCTGAAATCTACACAGACCAAAGGTGCAGCTGTATAATCCTTCTAAAAGGTTTTTCAACCGGATTGCACTGGGTAGAAAAAGATCAGAATGTTTTTCTGCCTGAAAAATAGGGACTTAGCGTGTGCAAACAACTATTTACCTGAAATTGTTTGGTAGTATGAAAATTTTCCCTACTTTTGCATCCCGCTTCGGAGGAAGGGAAACAGTGAGAAGGATTAGAGAGAAGGATTTGAAAGACGTGTAAAGAGAAGGAATCTGTCAGGGTTTGTTTAAATTTAAAAAGGGTTTT
>Ga0247809_1000849_pt1 | contig 13693 bp, 10 predicted proteins | sample UWRJL104311B1_FD_180951 | JGI IMG/M metagenome (GOLD analysis project Ga0247809, IMG submission 180951) | Plant litter microbial communities from Arlington Agricultural Research Station in Wisconsin, United States - UWRJ-L104-311B-1 | ecosystem: Environmental > Terrestrial > Plant litter >...
AGTCTGCTTTGTAGGTGTTCCAGGAAACTCAAAATCACTTGCTTGAATATCAACCTTGGCGTTGGGTGAGCCTTCGCTTTCATAGCCGTCAATGCTCAAGAAACTGCCACGACGCTGATCTCCGCGCCCAAACGAGCTACCGAAGATACCACTACCCTTTCCGAAGTTTTCTGGTGCAGCCGGGGTACCATGCGGGTTGAATGGAGTTGATGGAGTACCGAAGGAGTGACGGATATGTCGTGCTTTGGCAATGGCGCTTCCTGGTATAGGATTTGGATAAGTTGCAAAGTTGGTGTATGGCTTCTTGCATGGCGTATCCGGAACAGCTTTGACAGGACCCCGAGGAGCTAGAGGCACTTCTGGATTTCTGTTTACCTTAGAGATAAGGCCTGTAGACATGAACGCCGCTGGATGTGGCTTTTCGTTCTTGTAGTTCTGTGGCGTCTCGAAGGATCCATCATTCTTTGCGATCTTCTCCAAGCCACGAGGCCGTAGAGCTCCAATGGGAAGAGACTTGGAGAAGTCGAGTTTCGGACGAGGCTGTTCGCCGAAATGAGTTGGAACATGTGTGGGTGATTCGTCGACCAAGCTTGAGTTAGAAGACGAGGTTGTCATCGTACGTGACAGCGGATGTGGCTGGAAGTTCGATTGGTGCATTAGATGGACAGAAGCATTTGGAAGGCTACCTGGGTTGTTGAATGGACTGTCTCGTGCAAGAGGTGGCACAAACTGGTCAAGTGAGAGTCGTGGACGTGAGGTGTTCTTGACGGGAGTGGACACCTCAGGAGCAGTTTGGGACATCTGCTGAGCGGCGAGAGCAAGAGCAGCTTGTCGACGGCCCCAAGAAGTCTTCTCACCATGGCGTTGTTGCAAGGTAGACTTCCGCAATGATGATGATCTCCTAGGTAACGACGTGTAAGAGGTCGGATCGGGCGCTAATGACGTTGCTGAAAGCTCGTACTCGTGACTTCCATCATCATGAATATCGAAACTGGTCGTTGATGCGGGCCCATGGTCGAAGACGTTGAAATCATGTCCAAAACTCGCTGAGCCGTGTAGACTGCGACGCTTTGCGACAGGACTCCCAAGCGATGCCTGGTCAAGATTCATGATTGCATCGCTTCTCTTCAGTGGGCTGGAGGTATGGAATGTTGACTCAGCTACGCCGTCACCGTTTAGTCTTGACAAAGCGTGGTTGATTGGAGGCGTATCTGCATGGAAAGAGATTCGGTTAGATCGCTCAAAGCTGCGTCTCTCAACAGGGCTCTTGCTTCTAGCCATATTTTCTTGTCCTCCGAATATCGCGCTGCAAGGCAATGGTGTGGTATTTCCGGAGTCTGAAGTATTGCTAAGAACTCGCTCACGCTTAGCCGGACTCTTTGGTGATGTTTTGCGCGAGGAGCACGGTCGTAAAGTTGTTATCTTGGGTCTTGTTGATGATCGCAACGCAAGCTTTGCACTCGGGGGAAAGGGTACAGCAAGTGGCGAGGAGATGTGTGCTGGATTTCCGAACGGTGTTGTGGAAGGGGTGGTAGAGACTGCTCGATTGTGGGGCGTGGGTGAGAGTGGTGACTTTGCTGGTGAAGCACTAGGTGATCTCGTAATGAGTCGGAACTTTGAAGGCGATCTTGACAGAGAGCGTCTCAACGATCGTACAGCAGATCCTACATCAACATGATGTACATGTGTTGGTGATGGAAGTGTCAGCGTTCCCCCGTTATTGGAGCACGACATGTTTCTGCGGTCGTGTGTGGACGATTTGAGAGATGACAGCTGCGCACTACAGAGGAGTGGTGGAGAAATTCGAAGGCATCAACGTTGGTGAGTAGGTAGCAGAGTCTGTTGAGGCTGGTAGAGGACTGAGGTCGAGTGATGTGTGATTAATAACAATGACGAATCGAACGCACGAGTGAGCACAAATGGTGTTTTATCACAGCTTTCCTCCACTCTGTTGGCTTCTGTCTTTTGATGAAGGTCGAAGTTGAGGGAAATTTGAGGGGAATGTTGCTGGTTGGAATCTCGATGTCGGAATGTCGCGAGGACGACTCGAAAGATTAGAAGCTGTCCTTCAACCGACCATTTGCGATATCTCTTGTCGCTCCTACTTGAACTTCGAATGTACTGAATATCTACTGTAGATGCCTCGAAATTGTTGACGATGTGATGTGGTGCGCGATGTGTGGAGGTGGAAGTACTTTGGGCGAAGAACAACGGGTCTGATAGGTGAGGAACGAGAGACTCTTTTGCTGCAGAGGCGGGAACGCCCACGCGATGCCGTCGTATGTTTATCGCACTGACGCGACAAGAGCAAAAACGTTTCGACCACAACTCTCGACGCACGATCGTGTATGAAACAAATTGAGCAGTCAACAATTGGTCGCAAACTCAAGGCAAATCGATTCGTATGTTGCGGAGGAGTGACGATGTGTGGAAGGAGTCGAAGATGTCAGGAATAATTTGATCCTTCCCATTGAAGTTGTCGCGTTCGAGCAAGGGTAACGGGACTAGCATTGTTTTTGGTCCCACTTTGCTCCGCCAATCATTACAGACTCCACAACAACACAACTAACTTTCTTTTTCGGCAAGACTCGTTCGGTAACAGAGAGAAGGACAAGGAGAGAGAGAGCGCGCATGAATTTGCACTTGTGCTTTTTTCATTCATCTTATGAAAATCAATATATTACTGTGCAGGGTATCAATCGAAGATCTTCCCCCCGCCTGGGCAATTGATCAGATGTACTTTGACCGTTGAGCTCCCGCCACGTTCCCCTTTGACCCTTATTGTCGGTGGCGAGTGGACGTGGTTCGTGTTTATATATTTGTAAATAAACAGCAACCAAAAGACATGCACATTTCAATGTCAATATCTGTAAATCTCCCCATCAATCCACAACCACAATTTCATTAGATGAAGCGCAACAATGCAATAAAGTAAGAGAGAGACATTCCTTTTCCCTCACTTCAACAATAATGAACCCAAAATTTCAAGAATGCTATTCTGTAACACAAAATTACCCTTCAGGGTCGTTTACGAATCCACCAGACCTAATTTTGGCCGAGCCACAAGAGCATTCATTAACAAGAATTGAATCCTCTCTGAATCATGCATAAATCCTCATCTCCTTTTTCCTATTGGATCCATGCATGTTAATAGGGGATCAATAAAATCACCTAATTTGAGTGTTTGTTTGCGCCCAATCTCTGTTATTGGCTTGGGATCAAGGATCCAAAATGCTCGAATTTCCTCGTGCTTTTGTTGTGATGAGGTGTGTAAACAACGCCAATCGTGGAACCCTTTCTGCACGAGGATGGAGGAGGGGGATGGCCGCACGATACCGTACCGTAGTAGCTATCGATAGGGGAGACGCAACGGGATCGTATCATATCATCAGAAATGTCTTGCATTTTGGTGGCCATCGTTCCAAGACATGGGGACCCATACTTGCTGCAGAAAAAATCCTGAGCGAGACAAAAACAAAACATCGTGACAATATTGTTTGTTGTCAAAACTTTCCGTCTCACTCTCCAACACAACAACGAGGGAACTCTCGCCATAGCTCTGCCAAATGTATTGGCATTGGACTACGATCTGGATGTGGCGGTGAGAAACAAGACGAGACGAGACGAGACCAGCCAGACCGCAACATAGCATTCCCACTTTCTTGCAGGAACTTCTTCTCACCGCACCGTAGGCTGGTAAGCTGGTAGGCGAGCTGCGGGTTGACAGCAGAAGTTCATATCGAGTATCAATTTGCCGCATGTGAACAGTTCGCCGACATCAGAGCTCGTGTGAGCCGCTGAAGGGCGACCTGGCCGAGCAGACGGCTCCAGCAACCCCAATGCCAAGATAAAACGGTGTTGATATCTTCCAGTGCCTTATTTTCGCGAAGTACAGGATTCACAAAGAATAGTAGCGTCATTTCGGCGATTTGTGCCGCATTATATACACATGATGAGTCGTTGACGACAGCAACATGGTGGAGGTGGTCCCAATGCAATACTTTGCATTCCTCTTGGGAGCTCCCTACTCGCCAGAGTAGACAATCGAGCTGAGGTAGCGGCGATGGTGAAAGAACTTTGTGACAATTTGTAGACCACTACATCTCTTAGTCAATTTACATATCGCTTATACACACTCAAGCCAAGATTAATGCTATCTACAATCAGCAGCGTTGCAGGGTTGCCTTGTAGCAAAGCGCTACGTGATGGTGGGAACACAGCTCGCAGGACACTCAGTGTTGGTGCCAAATCATTAGTCCTCATTCTGGCATATCATCATCAGAGGATCAACACCTTATTCCACGTGTACCAAGACTTTGTCGAGCTGGCTACTGAGCTCTTGATAGCATATTGTCTTTCATAATTCCATGCCTTTCTCGCATAACGTGAATCTGACCTATACAATTCCATATTCACGGCACTCACACCAGTTCAAATGACATCTTGTAAGAACTGCTGTAACAATTCATTCCAATAGTCGTTGCAGCATAGCGTATAATCGTAATGCAGTTAGTTTCCATCACGCAAACCCAGTTCCCACATCATACATATTGTACATACTTCAAAAGTTCATTCTCCCTTTGACTGATTCCGCCGTGACATCTCCACTTTCTCCTCTCTATTCTTCCTCGTCACTTGTAGCATCGATATTCGCTTTGCTCTCCTTCTTCACGGCCGTCTTCTTCTTCTTCGGCTGGACATCACCGACATCCTCCTCCTCATCTCCACCAGCACCCGAGAGATCGACACCAACCTCCTTCAAACTGGCATTGATCTCAGGAATAGCTTTCAGGAATGCTTTATACTGATCTATGTTGAGTGAGATGCCCTAAAAAGTACTAATTAGGCAATGCTCTTCTTTCCATAAGAAACTCGTGCAAAATTCACCTTCTTCCCAGGTAAGAATTGCTCATCTTTTTCATAGAATTCTCGAATGTTGATCAGGTGAGCACCTTTGAAATTTGATAGTGCAACCCGGCGGGGTGCTCTACCAGAACTCAGCTACAAATTAATGTCAGCTCAAATTTCGACTTATGATAACTTGAATATATATATTACCTCCCAATACTTCTCATCGCCATCATCATGTGTCTTTGTTGGCGCTGCTGTCCTCTTGGTCTTCTTCTTTGGTGCACCATCCTCGCTATCGTTCTCGACAAAACCACCATCAGAATCGTAGCTCTCAGCTTCCTCTCTTCCACGTTTGGCACCTTTTGGCATTGTGAGGGTTGAACGATCGACTTGTGAATTGAGCGATTGCCTTCTGTTCAGGATATTTCCGAACAATATAGATGCGATAAATGGCTTTACAATCTTCTCCAAATGTGATGATGTCGTTCGTTCTTGCCATTTGGGGGACGTGTTTGGCGGACGCGATAGCCTGGGCGCTGTGAAATAAGCTTTATTTAGTCCCGAAACGGCATAAGCAGCACTCCCCAAATAGAACCTTAGAGGCCATGTTTGAGGCATATGGCTTTGATGACATTGCCGTAGAAGAATCCGTTGAAACACGAATTGTCATCGTCTGTGCGATCGAGCAAGCCCCTCTCTTCGCAATCTACGTATCTACATGTTGCGACAACATGATATGGTGGCCGACAACGATAACAAAATTAATTCCCTTGAGTGCCGCGACCAGCCACAATAAGGGCATGCGCCAAATTGAGTAGTCTCCCCACGAATGGACGACATGTCAACCTCGAATGCGATCGGCGACGATATATCAGATGTGCAAAGTGTAGAACATGTCCCGAAGACATCCACAAGTCAAATAAGCCAGGATAGTGACTATGTCAATAAAGGACTACAATTTCTCGCTTCTGCATCAACGGAGACACTCGGAGGAATTGCTGTAGGATTGGGCGCTTGCACATATCTTGTATTGGGAAGGATCGGTCTTCTGCTCATCGGAGTGACTGCAGGTGTTGTCCTACATGCTACGTGGGAGAAACAAAGTGGGGGAAACCTAGAGCAGCAGCGTCGAGAGAAAGGATTAGATGTGATTAAACGGATCCTTGAGTCGCGCGACACGAATGCATTGTCAATCGATAGCAGCAATACCGTGGAGTCGCTGGGTGACTCATTTGATGGATATCGACCAGAGACTGCATTAGCTCTGAATGACCTGGTAGATGTAAGGAGAATCCTGCCAAATACTTGCGCTTGCCGGATTAACAACTGGTAGGCTATTGTTCGCGACTATGTAAAGTGGTGGTATCAGCCGATACTGCCTGCGGAGACATCTTTTCCACAGTCATCGCGACGGACGCTGGTGCGCTTCATTGGTTCTATGTCACACCACTTGTCCAAAAAGAGGCCTGCAGATAGCTTTCTCGACTTCCTCACGTAAGTAGTCTCCTTGTCAAGTAAAGCCATGCTAACTTTTGCGAAAGGAACTCTTCTTCGATCGTGATTGTCTTCCTGAACGAGTTGGCAAGTGCTCTATCACAAAGCAATTCAGCCACGCCTTACGAAGCAGTTCATGCGTATCTCACAGCAAATCCTGATTCAAGCTTGGCAAACGTGATAAGCGAAGAACAACAAGCAAAGAAATTCAAGATCATTGCTGAAGATATCCTCCAAAGCTTTATCGACAAGGCAACATATAACTGTGATCCTGCAAGGACATTTCTGAAGGAGATCTTGGCAGGTGTTGTGCTGGAGTCAACCTTGAAGTCGTGTTCGAAACCAGAATGGATTAATGGCTGGATCGTATATCTGCTCGAGAACGGTGAGCCGGACTTTAACCAAGCGATTGATGCCGGCATGGGTGTGGAGAAAGAGCCACTCAGCTCACTCAGTGATTTTGATGGCAATATGGGCAATATCAGCTTGGCAAAGCCCAAGAAATTGAAGTCAGAAACTGCTAGCAAGCAAGAAGCGCAAAGACACAAAAAGAGACTGAGCAAAGCAGAAGAAGCCATGGAGGAGGCGATGGAGGAAGCCAGGCGACTATCTCGATTAATGGCAGAAGAGGACGAACGAAGAGCAAAGAACAAGGACAATGAAACTATGCCAATAAAGCATGACCAACCCACACAAATAGCATCCCAAGTACATACGAGGCAATTGAGCGAGGCTGATCCACTCAGTCAACCTGCGTCTGGTATGGGAACGCACTCGCTTTCTTATAACGACATTCCTCCACCACTTCCTACGAGACCTTTCAGTAATGATGAATCAGAGAAACTATCAGCATTGCTCCAATCAAGCGAACCATCCACACCCGCCTTGGATACGAGCAGGAGCCTAGATGGCACTGAGTCAGCAAAATCACCACCGTCAAATGCTAGTTCCTTCACGAATTTCGACCAGATTCTTCCGCCTCTGCCACTACCCCGACAACCAACTGTAACACTTACATTACATAATGCATCTATAACGATTTATGACGATTCAACCCCTAATGAAAAAGGACGGCTTCGGAGCAAGCCAACTGGCGACTATCTGATCCAAATAGAACCTTCTTCATCGCAACATCCTGGATGGATGATTGTTAGATTTTACCGCGATTTTGAAACACTTCACGAGGTCCTCAGACGCATTGCTCAAATTTCAGGTGTTGGTGCCTTCACTGAAGGACATGGGGCATTACCTAGTTGGAAAGAGCATACCAAAGCTTCTCTTCGTGGTGAGCTTGAACGATATCTCCGTGAAGCGCTTTGGTATCAACCCTTGGCAGAGAGTGAAGGTATGAAGAGATTCTTAGAAAAAGATCAAGCACAATCCCCTGCTGCTTCAAAGTCTTCGAATGCTCTCGGGTGGCCTACTCCATCAGCTTTTGAGGCCATGGGTAAAGGTATGCTTGATGTCCTTACTGCTGCACCAAAGGGTGTAGCTGAAGGAGGTAAAGTCATTGGTGGTGGCATCACTGGTGTGCTCAACAACATCGGGAATATTGGGCAGAAGAAGCAGGCATCTTCTGTCACTTCTTCGAGTATATCCAATCAACCAACAGCTTCAACACTTCCACGTGCAGAGAGCACAGTGTCCCTAAGCGGTTCAAGGAAGAGTCGACCGAGCGAGGATAGTTTACGTCCCAATATCGTCCAAACGCAACCTGCCATGATTGCACCGATGGAACGAAGACCAAGTTATCAATCTATCGCCGAGGATGAGCAGGATCGTCGTGGTTCGGTGTCCGCAAGATCTTCGATGAGTGGTAGGAGGAGTGTGCCACAAAGCCGAACATCAAGTCGTGCTCCATCTATTCGAGGCACTTCCATATCTTCTCCGACGTATAACCTTACTGGCGAGTACAAGCTGCCGCCTCTTCCAACCGATATTCCTGATGATTATGGCTCAGTATTCGCAAGTAGTCACTCTCGAACGGAGAGCTCTGCAACCACAGTCATGACGCCGACCAGCACCGTCGCCTCTCAGAACTCACCCAGTCGTCCTTCCATGTCGTCCAGCCGAGATGAGATAGCATTCGCTCCAACTCCAGCTCGTAAGGTGCGACAGGAAGCAGCTCCATTGTCCGAAGCAGAGACTCGTGTGGCAGTAGAGCTACTCTTCGCCGTGATCAACGAGCTGTATACCCTCTCATCTGCCTGGAACATTCGTCGCACTCTCCTTACAGCCGCCAAAACGTTTCTTCTTCGCCCTGGGAATCCATCACTGTCGTCCATTCAGTCGTTGATTCAGGATTCCGTGATTGCAGGTAATACGTCTGATGCAGGAATAGCCGCGCATTTGCGTAAGTTGCGAGAAAACAGCTTGCCGACCGAAGCAGAATTGAAGCTGTGGCCTGCTGAGATGTCTCAGGACGAGAAGGATCGTTTACGCGTGAAGGCTCGTCGCCTGTTGGTGGAGAGAGGTGTGCCAGCGGCGTTGACGGGAGTAATGGGTAACGCAGCGACCGCAGAAGCAATGGGCAAGGTGTTTGATTGCTTGCAAGTTGAAGAGGTAGCCCGAGGGTTGATTTTTGGGCTTTTGTTGCAGAGTGTAAGAGTTGTGGTGCAGTAGATTCGTTGTTGGGTAGGTGCTACCGTCGATGGCAGCGACAGAGCAACCAGCGAACATGGCAACCACGTTGTCAGGGAAGGTGCGCGTAAGCTCAAAATGATCCTTAGGATGTCTGGATCATGTGATAACAAATGTATAATAGCCACAAATAATGTAGCATGCGCAAACTGCGAATGAAGCTGTGGATGAGCTCAGAAAGAGTGCAAAATCGACTTCACAGCCAGGCGTCCATTTGACTTGATTTTTGCTTCGTTGGATTCCTCTCGGTGAACATAATCTTTTGCTACATTACTTATGCTATCTACAGGTATGATACTCTCGCCATCGCTGCCTCTATGTACCACTACAGCCTCCCTCCTCTCCTCCATCCCCGCCAAGTTTTTGATACAGTGACAGTGCGTGTTTTGATTACTGTGCCACACCCTGCTGTATCTCACCCAATTCTGGTCGGATTTGGGTGGTTTTTGGTCGAGGCGATTCGTCTCGACATTACCAAAAGTTCTGTGCTACACACCCCATACTACGACGTCGCAATCTAATGATCTCTCCCAGGTGCGTATGCAATACCTCTTTTCTATACACGCCATGCCCCTCGACGCTCTGCCTTTTTGGGGAGAAAAATTGGGGCGAGACCCTTTCGGTATAAGAATTTCCCCAGCAGCCCAACTTCTGATTCCTCTTTCTCTCTTTCCTCTTTAGACTATTGTTTCTATGCTTTTGGTTACTTACTTTGACTCTTCATCTTTTTGGATTTTCACTGCTTTTCCAAACGCTTTACTTCTTTTCCAAACCCTTCACTGCTTTTCCAAACTCTTTACTGCTTCACCATTCACAATGAATGCCCTTACCTCTTCCTTCCGAGCCCTTCGGGTTACTGCTGGCAAGATTGGTCCCGCTGCCTCCACAGTTGACAAACCTCTGCGCAAGAGAGGTGATCTTGCTATCGAGAAGCACATTGCGAGAGTAAGCCTAACTCCTTCCCCCTACCTTAAGAACACTTTACCATACCCGTCTGATCATTCTTGCAGAACACTTCGGACGTCCTCGACGACTAGTTGTGTTCGCACACTCTGTTGCGAAGATAAGACTCCAATTGCTTCTTGCTGCCTCTGCCCCGCGCTCCTTAAAGATAGTGGAGTCTCTTGGCATGGTGGTTATGATCAGACCAAGTCGATATCTTCGATGTCCTTCTTGGCTTCCCTTCTCTTCACTTTCACCTTTCACTTGTTTCTTTTGAATCGCATGCTAATTGTTGCGATAGATCCGAAATGCTGGTGCAGGCGGTAGTTCTGCTATCAAGAGCCCAACAATTCCGTCACGTCAGAAGTTCACCACTTCTACCACTGCTAAGGCCAAGGAGGTTGTCCTTGCTAAGAGCGAGCGCAAGTTCACTCCCAAGCTGACTCCTACTAATCCTTCTGCCGTTGTGAATTCTCTTCCAGCTGAGACCAGGTCCATTGCCAGACCCCTCACAAAGGAGGCGCAGCCCTTAAAATCTGCGTTGAAGCACGGTGGATGTGAGGCTGGTGCTGCTGTCAAGAAGTCCGTACGATTCGTTGGTACTGGAGAGTACACCTTGGGCGAGATATTCTTTTTTGAGCTTTCGGGTTCGGAGTGCCGTGGTGGGGATCGTCCCTCCGGTGTATACGAGAATTGTCATCCCCACGAGCCTTCGCGCTTGGTAGTCTCTGGCTACAAAGGTGGTGTAGGTGCGAGCAATCGTGCCGGTTATCGGAAGTACCACGGAAAGTACGTCACAGATCACTCAGTTGAGGGGATCTTTGGAGCCGATGGAGATATCGATCGTACGAAAGATAATCTTCATTACACTCTGGAGTATCGTCGTCACTTCAGGAAGACCGGATGCAAGAAATGTCTTGAGATGCGCAACTCAGGTACACTATTGTCGGTTGACCAGTTGGACTTCGACGTCTCATTAAATGCACATGGGGAGACTACCAAGGCTGATCACCTTGAGTGCTTGTCAACTCAGAAGGCATTTTGGGACGCTTTCATCTGCAGCGAATGTGAGATATATTGGGACTGCTGGACTGAGATTTTCGGTCAAATGGGTGGATCTTAGACAAACGAACGAACGAACGAACGAACGAATGATACGAACGATACGAACGACACGAACGATACGAACGATACGAACGATGCCAACGATGCGAACGATACGGTCGAGGTTTGTGTTTGGACGGGTGATTGGGCGGGTGTAGGTCAATCTGGGTATCAACGGGCCATTGCGCGCTAGAAGTTTGTGGTCCAATGATCTAGCTCAGGTATATATAGGTGGCAGGGCTGATTGTGGACTCCAAGACGTTGGAGGAAAACCGGCAAGCGCAGACATATAGTCTGCCTGCACACTGACTTTAGGTCCCGGCGCCGGGGGAACATTCTTTGGAAGACTTCCTGGGTGGTTGTTCCAGACAACCTTTGCAGCGTATTGACATGGCCAGAAAGTCTGAAGGAGGGTGTTCCGCATCTCGAATGCTCTGCGCCTTCACGTGGCGAGATGTGTCAGTACTTCATCTTCGAAAGAAGATGAAAGAAGCTAAGACAGAGCAATTCTTTTGTACATAGATCTTTTATAGATAGTCAGCTCAGATTCGAATAAAGTCCTTAAGCCTACAAAATAATTCCTCATGATCTCTGAACAGTCATCCTCGCCGTGTTTGTTGTTCCTCATGGCCTTATTCGAAACGACATGATTTTCCATCAACCCTTCAGACCTCGCCATCCATATCGTCGAATGGGAGATATAATCCATCAAACCGTTCATATAATTACCAAGAGGAACAGATTCGCCTATCATGAGAGCGGTCCCTGTCCATTGCCACGTTCTAATCCATGTCGGTTGACCGGTGTCTTAAAGTCATGTTCGCAAGTCGTTCAAGATGTGGACACAAGTTGTGAGACTGAAAGCAATAAAAGATGCCAAATTCATCATCAAAATTGATGGATCGACCGTTTGTTGGATGAAGTCGATGATATGTGGACCGACGTGATGTATGTTGTCGTTACATGTCGTGGTGAGAACCTCGCTAAGATGAGAAGAGGTGCGTCTTGGCATTACTCTGTAACAACGCAATGAGCTCGCTTAGCATGCTACATTCGTCCTTGAGTAAATATAGGCGAATTAGATGACATACTTGCGCTGCATGATGTTACTGGGGACGTGGAAGTTGGTGCTGTAAATCGGGAATCTTGTGTGTATGATTTCGTAGCATGGAAACTTACATTTCCACCCCGGGAACATCACGGATCCTTGTAGATGGGACATTCAGAAGCTAGAAATATGTCATAGACTTTCTCATGGTTCTTGAAGCCCGTACTTGATGCGTCTCCGTGATCTGAGATACTATCAACGCCTTCTACGCCTAATTCGTAACTCTTTCAAGGTCATATCAAGATTGGATCTCTCAACCATGAATTGTAATTTCCAAACAGCAAAAATGTTGTAGCAAAGTCTTTCCTCAACCTTTCAAGAAGGTCCAAGTGTAAAAGAGCTTTCTTTCTCTTCTGTTCACATATCTCCTTCAAGAAACGTATTCTATGTACAAATGCTTGACGAACGTAGCACAGCTCACGCACTACCGTGCAGTTACGCAATGCACGACCAGCAACTTAATGCATGTATCCTTGCACTATATTCAAGACAAATCAGGTAGCTGTACTTGTAACTCGTGGCTTAGATATCCCCTGTCGTGTCCCGATGCCCATCCGTGTCGCATTCTAAGGTGCACTGCTATCGAGACATCAGCGAAAACACAGAAGCATGCCGAGTTACCTTTGAGGTTTATTCACACGATTTGGGATGTTAGGAAATCTAATTTGACTAATTATCCCTGCAAATACTCTCATTCGAATATATGGCTTCGTGCTCAACAATAGTCGAGGTTATCAATGTCGTTTGAGCTATAATTTCCAGCTTTCTTGTAGGCCATGCAACCACTACGTCAGTTTCGATGATGGCTCTAAGGAACTCCCCCAGTATTGCTGTCTAGTCACTTTCTTTTCTCACTGCCAAAGGTTCTTACATTATTGCTTGATTGAGGGTGCATTATTTATACATTATTTTTGCTAGTATTCAATCTTCATCTATCGAAGCTTTCAAGGCATCATTCCCTCATACAGTCAAGCTATACGATGCACTCTGCCCTTTAGTCTAATCCAGTGGATAATGGGGACCGCAAGGTTTAGGGGCATGGTATTTGTAAGGTCTAGCCAGTTGCTCAGGTAGGACATGTCATATTATATTCTGGCTACATGTTTCAGACACCTGTTATGGTTCCACAAGTCAAAGTATTCAGTATCTTGTATAGAACGATCAGGACGCGGGTAGTCATAAGCCTGAGACACCACGAGTTCTAAAGTTCCCTTGATCCCATACCGCGATGAGACCACATCACTCGCATCGTCTGTTCGTACCGATACATGAACCCACAATTGCAAAAGAAGATGCAATGTTTTGCAGTGATCATATGATGGGAACTTTGAACATTACACCTTGATAGTCCCAATTATCAAGAGTTCATAGCTTCCAATCACAAGTATATGCCAAAACAAGAACAGAGGTATATACAGAGAGAGAGCTTTAAATCTACCACGCCAGAAGGTGACTGAATCGCATCCACGCAGACCACCTTCACCTTCCTCTTCATTTTTCTCAATACACCAACGTCTATTTGAATGCTATTTCGTCGCTCTACTGTCACGCCCA
>Ga0247809_1000850_pt1 | contig 13680 bp, 15 predicted proteins | sample UWRJL104311B1_FD_180951 | JGI IMG/M metagenome (GOLD analysis project Ga0247809, IMG submission 180951) | Plant litter microbial communities from Arlington Agricultural Research Station in Wisconsin, United States - UWRJ-L104-311B-1 | ecosystem: Environmental > Terrestrial > Plant litter >...
CAACTGGCGGGGTGTGCGAATGCTGTGATCTTCGGCAAGAAAATCGACCCAGGCCGGTGGTTGCCGACGCACATGCGGGAGCAAGCCATGCCGGGAAAACACTTCGATTGGCCCGCGATGCCCGGCCTGTTCCAGCGACACCACGGCATCGACCATGGTCAGGCCGGAACCAATGATCAGCACCGTCGACTGTGGATCAAGCTGGCGCATGGCGGTGACATCCCACGGATCCAGCGCTGCGGCGTTCAAACCGCTGGACTCTTTCTGTGGCGTGCGCGCGGCAGGAAACATCCCGGTCGCCAACACCGCATGAGCGCCCTGCAAGCGTTGCCCGTCACTCAACGTAAGCCGTACTGAATCGTCGTCCGTTTGCAGATCGATCACTTCGGCCTGCACGTGTTCGAGCGTTGAATCATTCAGCGCCCCGACGGCTTGCGCTTGCTGCAGACGTTGCTGCACGTACACGCCGAACAGGCCCCGTGGCGGGAACAACTCGCTGATCGGCACAGATTGCTCGGCCGATTCCGGCCAGCCACCAGCGCCGATGTGGTCAGTCAGCCATTGCGTCAGGTCATCGGCGTTGTCCGGGTCAACGCTCATCCGTGCCGCGTTGCCGTTCAGCGTATGGCCCAATTCGACCGCGCTGTAGGCTTCACCCCGACCCAACTCGGTACGCGGTTCGATCACCAGCACCGAGCGCTGGCCAGGCAAGCGCAACAACTGCGCCGCCAGCATCGCGCCACTGAGGCCGCCGCCGATGATCAGAACGTCGGCGTGGCGGGTGGTGTTGCTCGCCGGTCCGCTTTGTATTTCGCTCATGCCCTGCTCACTGGTTAATGGTTGCCGGAATGGAAAGCTGCTGCGTCCCACCTTAATCTGTTGCTCTCCAGCAACAAATCCCTCTTTGGTAGGAGTGAGCCTGCTCGTGATGCGGTGTGTCAGTTGTCATTAGCGATGGCTGCGCCTGACGCCATCGCGGGCAAGCCCGCTCCCACAGGTGTCCGAGTTGCCGGAGCGTAACGCGATTCAATGTGGGAGCGGGCTTGCCCGCGAAGGCGCCTATGCAGACACCACTGTATTATCCTGCTGGTGTAATGCCGCCAGATCCCGATACCCCGCTCCCGGATGAATCGCCGGCAACCTCGCCCCTTCCCCAGACAACCTCTCGCGCAAGGTTCCCGGCGCGTATTCCGTCTTGTACACCCCCACGCTTCTGCAACTCCGGAACCAGGATTTTCGCCGGATCGGTCCAGTTTTCGAGGTCCTTGTACTGCCACAACCGATCGCGCGGGTGCGCCCACAAGCCCGGCGATTGATGGCCGACGCAGTTCATGTCGAAAGCGTTGAGGGGGAGTTTCGCGGGTATTGCGAGGGGGTTGAGCTGGGGTTGTCATGGGCAGACTCCGGGGTTCGAGTAAGTGCCCAAAGCCTGCTGCAGAAGTCATTCCTGACAAATAATTTAATATTTTCAACTGGTTGCGGAGCTTTCTTGAAAGTTTCTATCTCTTCAATGGCAACTAATTGTTTATCCACTGTTGACATTCGGACAGGAGAGCTTAGTCAACTCGGGGCCCGAAAAACCGGTCCGGGGGAACCAATCGTGAATCGAAACCTGCCAGACCGGTGAACCGTACATCCAATTTCTGAGAGAAGGATCAGTCTTTCAGTTCATAAACCGAGGTGGGCGACTGACCTATCACCACCGGACCTCGCAACAATATATAACTTGCGAGTGCCAAATCGCCTTGAGAAAACGAACGGTACTGCACTTTGAAATCCAATGGTTTACCTAAATTAACCTCGTTGAATACGATATCCGATGACCATACCCCAAATGCCTCAAGTCGGACGCTGAGCATGTCTCCGACCATTGCCTGCGAAATGACCTGCACCCGGAAGGTGCCTCCATTTTCTACATCCTTTCTATAAATAACCGACTCTTGCGCCTCAACGATGCTGGGCGCCAACAAGTCCGGGGTGTTGGTGTTCTCTTTAAGTTCATAAGTCATCTCTCAACTCTCCTGAGTACGAGCGGCCTGAGTCATTGCTGTCAGCAACAATCACCATGAGTGCCCCCATGGCGCGTTTGGATTTGGCGCTCTCAGACAATCCTTGTCTACTGTCAGAAATAACAGGTATTGGCGGTTCTGGACAAACGGGGCAACCGCTCAAATCACCACATTTCGCACAAACCGCGCGGCCACTGGCCCGTCGTTGCGATAGCAATGCGGCTGGTTGCTGGCAAACATGAAGAACTCACCGGCAGTAATGTGCTGCGGCGTGTCGCCCAGCATCAGGGTCAGGCAACCTTCGAACACATAAATCTGCTCACTCCATCCTTCGGCATCCGGCTGCGAGGGATAAACCTCACCCGGTTGCAGGCACCATTCCCATTGTTCCACTTCGCGAGTAGCCGTGGCCTTGGACAGTAAAACGGCTTTGCTGCCGGGGATTAATCCGGCCCAGGCCACTTCGTTGATACGGCTGGGATCGCGGGCGTCCGGGGCCTGGATCAGATCACTGAACCTCACATCCAGCGCTTCGGCCACGCGGTCAAGGGTGGTGAGGCTGACGTTATTCTCGCCGGCCTCGATGGCCACCAGCATCCGGCGACTGACCCCGGACTTTTCAGCCAGCACGGTCTGGCTCATGTCGGCCGCATGGCGTAATCGACGAACGTTCTGGCTGACGTGCTGGAGGACCGAAGCCCGTTGCGGAGAATCTTTGTGCACTATATTGCTCACTCGATGGGGTTGGGCAGTATACTGCGCAACATTCGACGCATTGTGCGTCCCACTCAGGTAGCGTGCAAGGTCATGACGTCGGCGAACTCTTCCCCCCGTTTCTCACGGCTCAGCAAAGCCGAGTGCGTGCTGGTGCTGATCACCATGGTCTGGGGCGGCACCTTTTTGTTGGTGCAGCACGCGATGACCGTCAGCGGCCCGATGTTTTTCGTCGGCCTGCGCTTCGCCGCAGCCGCGATCCTGGTTGCGCTGTTCTCCTGGCGCCACTTGCGGGAACTGACCCTGTTCGAGCTCAAGGCCGGGGCCTTTATCGGTGTGGCGATCATGCTCGGTTACGGCTTGCAGACCGTGGGTTTACAAAGCATCCCCAGCAGCCAGTCGGCGTTTATTACCGCGTTATACGTGCCCTTTGTACCGCTGCTGCAATGGCTGGTGTTGGGTAGGCGTCCGGGGTTGATGCCGAGCATCGGGATCATGCTGGCGTTTACCGGGTTGATGCTGCTGTCGGGGCCTTCCGGTGCTTCGTTCAATTTCAGCCCCGGTGAAATCGCCACGCTGATCAGCGCCATCGCGATCGCCGCGGAGATCATTCTGATCAGCACCTATGCCGGCCAGGTCGATGTGCGTCGGGTGACGGTGGTGCAATTGGCAACCACATCAGTGCTGGCGTTTTTGATGGTGGTGCCGACACAGGAACGCATTCCGGATTTCTCCTGGCTGCTGTTATGCAGCGCCTTGGGCCTGGGCGCTGCGAGTGCGGCGATTCAGGTGGCAATGAACTGGGCGCAGAAGAGTGTTTCACCGACGCGGGCGACGTTGATCTATGCGGGAGAGCCGGTGTGGGCCGGGATTGTCGGACGGATCGCCGGGGAGCGGCTGCCGGCGATTGCACTACTGGGCGCGGGGTTGATCGTGGCGGCGGTGATTGTGAGTGAGTTGAAGACCAAGGGTAAGGCGGCTGCGGCGCAGGAAGAGGAGTTGGAACAGGAAATACAGGGATAGCCTGCCAAGTTTGTGTTGCGTGGTAGATAGCTATCGCGGGCAAGCTCGCTCCCACAGGGTTCAACGAATTCCTTGTGGGAGCGGGCTTGCCCGCGATGGCGCCTGAGAGGCCACCATCAATTGCAACAATGTGAATCAAGGCTTTTGCGTCTACCGTGAAGGATTCTGCGACAGCATGGCGTTTGGCGATCTGGGGAGTGGCACGTATGATGCTTCACAAACCTCCGCAGATTAGAAGCCTATGTCCCTGATAGTTCTACTGCTTCTGCCTTTTATCGGCAGCTGTCTGGCAGCAGTGCTGCCGCACAACGCGCGTAATACTGCCTCCCTGCTGTCTGGCCTGATCGCCCTGATCGGTACAGTCCAGGTCGCCCTCTTGTACCCGCAAATCGCTCAGGGCGGTGTGATCCGCGAGGAATACTTCTGGCTGCCGAGCCTCGGCCTGAACTTTATCTTGCGCCTGGACGGGTTCGCCTGGTTGTTCTCGATGCTGGTGCTGGGCATCGGCACACTGGTCTCGCTGTACGCTCGCTACTACATGTCGCCGGACGATCCGGTGCCGCGGTTTTTCGCGTTTTTCCTGGCGTTCATGGGCGCCATGCTCGGGCTGGTGATTTCCGGCAACCTGATTCAGATCGTATTTTTCTGGGAGCTGACCAGTCTCTTCTCGTTCCTGCTGATCGGTTACTGGCACCACCGCAGCGATGCACGACGTGGTGCCTACATGGCGCTGATGGTCACCGGTGCGGGCGGTTTGTGCTTGCTGGCAGGGGTCATGCTCCTGGGCCATGTGGTCGGCAGCTATGATCTGGACAAAATCCTGACCGCTGGCGATCTGATTCGCGCACACGCCCTCTACCCGCTTCTGCTACCCCTGATCCTGATCGGCGCCTTGAGCAAAAGCGCGCAATTCCCTTTCCACTTCTGGTTGCCCCATGCAATGGCGGCGCCGACACCGGTCTCGGCCTATCTGCACTCGGCGACCATGGTCAAGGCCGGGGTGTTTCTGCTGGCAAGGCTTTGGCCTTCGTTGTCCGGCAGCGAAGAATGGTTCTACATCGTCAGCGGCGCCGGCGCCTGCACCCTGCTGCTGGGTGCTTACTGTGCGATGTTCCAGAACGACCTCAAAGGATTGCTGGCCTATTCGACCATCAGCCACCTGGGCCTGATTACTCTGCTGCTGGGCTTGAACAGCCCGCTGGCGGCCGTGGCTGCGGTGTTTCACATTCTCAACCACGCGACCTTCAAGGCCTCGCTGTTCATGGCCGCCGGGATCATCGACCACGAAAGCGGCACCCGCGACATTCGCAAGCTCAGCGGCCTGATCAAACTGATCCCGTTTACCGCCACCCTGGCCATGGTCGCCAGCGCCTCGATGGCCGGCGTGCCGTTGCTCAACGGTTTCCTCTCAAAAGAAATGTTCTTTGCCGAAACCGTATTCATCAATGCAACAGCCTGGATCGAATGGAGCCTGCCGATTGTCGCGACCATCGCCGGTACCTTCAGCGTCGCCTATTCGCTGCGTTTCACCGTCGATGTGTTCTTCGGCCCGACCGCCACCGACCTGCCGCACACCCCGCACGAGCCACCGCGCTGGATGCGCGCGCCGGTGGAGCTGCTGGTGTTCACCTGCCTGATTGTTGGGATTTTTCCGGCGGTAGTCGTCGGCGCCATACTGGCCGCCGCGGCGCTGCCGGTGGTGGGCGGCACCCTGCCGCAATACAGCCTGGCCATCTGGCACGGCTGGAACGCGCCGATGATCATGAGCCTGATCGCCATGTCCGGCGGCATCGTGCTCTATTTGCTGTTGCGCAATCAGCTCAAGCGCGGGCGCTTCAAGTACCCGCCAGTGATTGGCCGCCTCAGCGGCAAGCGCCTGTTCGAGCGCAGCCTGGTGATCATGATGCGCCTGGCCCGTCGACTGGTGCGTCGGATCAGCACCCATCGCCTGCAAACCCAATTGTTCCTGGTGGTCCTCGTCGCCGTTTTGGCCGGGTTGATCCCGATGCTCCACAGCAGCCTGAGTTGGGGAGACCGGCCGAAAATTCCTGGTTCGATCGTGTTCGTGACCCTGTGGCTGCTGGCGATTGTCTGTGCCCTCGGCGCGGCGTGGCAGGCCAAGTATCACCGGCTCGCGGCCCTGACCATGGTCAGCGTCTGCGGCCTGATGACCTGCGTGACCTTCGTCTGGTTTTCCGCGCCCGATCTGGCACTGACGCAACTGGCGGTAGAAGTAGTGACCACGGTGTTGATCCTGCTTGGCCTGCGCTGGCTGCCACGGCGGATTGAAGAGGTGGCGCCATTGCCGAGCAGCCTGCGCAAGGCGCGCATTCGGCGTATCCGTGACTTGCTGCTGTCGACCGTGGTCGGTGGCGGCATGGCCCTGCTGGCCTACGCGATGCTGACACGCCAGACGCCCAATGACATTTCCTCGTTCTACCTCAGTCGTGCCCTGCCCGAAGGCGGCGGTAGCAACGTGGTCAACGTGATGCTGGTGGACTTCCGCGGCTTCGACACCCTCGGTGAAATCACCGTGCTGGTGGCCGTGGCCCTGACCGTGTTTGCTCTGCTGCGACGCTTCCGCCCGCCCAAGGAAAGCCTGCAGTTACCTGCCCAGCAACGCCTGCTGGCGCCGGACGTGGTCACTGACCTGGTCAACCCGCGCCACGCCAGCGACACCGCGCTGGGTTTCATGATGGTCCCGGCGGTGCTGGTGCGCCTGCTGTTACCCATTGCGCTGGTGGTGTCGTTGTATTTGTTCATGCGTGGGCACAATCAACCGGGCGGCGGTTTTGTCGCCGGGCTGGTGATGTCGGTGGCGTTCATTCTGCAATACATGGTCGCCGGCACGCAGTGGGTCGAGGCACAAATGAGCCTGCGACCGCTGCGCTGGATGGGCACCGGGCTGTTGTTCGCCACGGTCACCGGGCTCGGGGCCATGGCGGTCGGTTATCCGTTCCTGACCACCCACACCTGGCATTTCGCACTGCCAGTGCTGGGTGACATTCACATTGCCAGCGCACTGTTTTTCGACATCGGCGTGTATGCCGTGGTGGTCGGTTCGACGCTGTTGATCCTCACCGCCCTCGCCCACCAATCGGTTCGCGGCCACAAAACCGCAGCCCAGCCCAAACCCGTCGCCACGCAAGGAGCCGTCTGATGGAAGAAGTCATCGCAATCGCCATCGGTGTGCTCGCGGCATCCGGCGTCTGGCTGATCCTGCGGCCACGGACCTTTCAGGTGGTGATGGGCCTGTGCCTGCTGTCCTATGGCGTCAACCTGTTCATTTTCAGCATGGGCAGCCTGTTCATCGGCCGGGAGCCAATCATCAAGGACGGCGTGCCGCAGGACTTGTTGCACTACACCGATCCATTGCCGCAGGCGCTGGTGCTGACCGCCATTGTGATCAGCTTCGCCATGACCGCACTGTTTCTGGTGGTGCTGCTCGCTTCCCGGGGCTTGACCGGAACCGACCATGTCGATGGTCGGGAGCCTAAAGAATGAATGCGATGACGCACCTGATCGCCGCACCGATTCTGCTGCCGCTGCTGACCGCCGCCATCATGTTGATGCTCGGCGAGAAACACCGCCCGCTGAAGGCCAAAATCAACCTGTTCTCCAGTCTGCTCGGCCTGGGGATTTCCGTATTGCTGCTGCAATGGACACAAACCACCGGCGTGCCTGGCTCCATCGGCGTGTACTTGCCGGGCAACTGGCAAGTGCCGTTCGGCCTGGTGCTGGTGGTTGATCGCCTGTCTGCACTGATGCTGGTATTGACCGGGATCATTGGCGTCAGCGCCTTGCTGTTCGCCATGGCCCGTTGGGATGGCGCCGGCTCCAGTTTCCACGCGCTTTTCCAGATTCAATTGATGGGGCTGTATGGTGCATTCCTGACCGCCGACCTGTTCAACCTGTTCGTGTTTTTCGAAGTGCTGCTGGCGGCGTCCTACGGTTTGATGCTGCACGGTTCCGGCCGTCCGCGCGTGTCGGCGGGGCTCCATTACATCTCGATCAACCTGTTGGCATCGTCGCTGTTCCTGATTGGTGCGGCGCTGATTTACGGCGTTACCGGCACCCTGAGCATGGCCGACCTGGCGCTGAAAATCCCGCTGGTACCCGAAGCCGACCGTGGTTTGCTGCATGCCGGCGCAGGGATTCTCGCGGTGGCGTTTCTGGCCAAGGCCGGGATGTGGCCGCTGAATTTCTGGCTGGTGCCGGCCTACTCTTCGGCCAGCGCGCCGGTGGCAGCCATGTTCGCGATCATGACCAAGGTGGGCGTCTACACCTTGCTGCGCTTGTGGACGTTGCTGTTCTCCGGCCAGGCCGGGGCGTCCGCCTACTTTGGCGGCGACTGGCTGATCTACGGCGGCATGGCGACGATAATCTGCGCGGCAGTGGCGATTCTGGCGGCTCAACGCCTGGAGCGCATGGCCAGCCTGAGCATTCTGGTGTCGGCCGGGATTCTGCTGTCCGCCATCGGCTTCGCCCAACCAAACCTGATCGCGGCGGCGCTGTTCTATCTGATCAGCTCGACCCTGGCGTTGAGCGCATTGTTCCTGCTGGCCGAGTTGATCGAGCGCTCCCGTTCGGTCAATGAACTGCCGCTGTTCGATGACGCCGACCTGATTGCGCGACCCGCGCCATCCGCACAACCGCCCAAAGGCATCAACCTCGATGACGATCTGAAAGCCGTGGTTGGCCAAGTGATCCCCTGGACCATGGCCTTCCTCGGCTTGAGCTTCATTGCCTGCGCGTTACTGATTATCGGCATGCCGCCACTCTCCGGCTTCATCGGTAAACTCAGCCTGCTCAGCGCCCTGCTCAACCCGTTGGGTCTGGGCAATGGCACGGGCGAACCGGTGTCGAACGCAGCGTGGGGATTGCTGGCCCTGTTGATTCTGTCCGGGCTCGCCTCGCTGATCGCATTCTCGCGCTTGGGCATCCAGCGCTTCTGGACCCCGCAAGAACGTCCATCGCCGTTGCTACGCCGTTTTGAGTGCGCGCCGATCATCCTGCTGCTCGGGCTGAGCATTGCACTGACCTTCAAGGCCGAGCCGCTGCTGCGCTACACCCAGGCTGCCGCCGACGCCTTGAACAACCCGCAGCAATACGTGATGGCCGTGCTCGGCACCCGCGCCGTGCCAAGCCCGGAAGCCCAAGCGGCGATGGCGGAGGTGCAACCATGAAACGCCTGCTTCCTTCTCCCTGGTTGTCGCTGGCGCTGTTGCTATTGTGGCTGGTGCTGAACCAGTCAATGAGCCCGGGCAACCTGTTGCTTGGCGCCCTGCTGGGTTTCTGCGCACCGTTGATGATGCGCAGGTTGCGACCGCTGCCGATTCGTATTCGTCGCCCTGGCGTAATTCTGCGTTTGCTCTTGGTGGTCGGTCGAGACGTGGTGGTGTCCAACCTCGCCGTGGCCTGGGGGGTGCTGAATGCCGGGCGCCGGCCGCCGCGCTCACGCTTCATCAAAGTGCCGCTGGACCTGCGCGATGCCAACGGCCTCGCCGCGCTCTCGGCGATCTGCACCGTAGTCCCTGGCACCGTCTGGTCGGAACTGGCGCTGGACCGCAGCATCCTGTTGCTGCACGTGTTCGATCTGGATGACGAAGCGCTGTTCATCCAGCACTTCAAGGCGACCTATGAACGCCCCTTGATGGAGATATTCGAATGAGCGCATTGCTGTCGAACGCCATCCTGCTGAGCCTGTTCCTGTTTTCCCTGGCGATGATCCTGACCTTGATCCGTTTGTTCAAAGGGCCATCGGCCCAGGATCGGGTCCTGGCGCTGGACTACCTGTACATCATCGCGATGCTGATGATGCTGACGCTGGGCATTCGCTATGCAAGTGACACCTATTTCGAGGCGGCGCTGTTGATCGCCCTGTTCGGCTTTGTCGGCTCGTTTGCCCTGGCGAAATTCCTGTTGCGTGGAGAGGTGATCGAATGAGTGGCGAACTGTCGCTGTGGGTCGAAATTCCGGTGGCGATTTTGTTGCTGCTCAGCAGCTTGTTTGCGCTGATCGGCGCCATTGGCCTGGTGCGGATGAAGGATTACTTCCAGCGCATGCACCCGCCGGCGCTGGCCTCGACGTTGGGCGCATGGTGTGTGGCGCTGGCGTCGATCATTTACTTTTCGGCCCTCAAGTCGGGGCTGGTGCTGCATGCCTGGCTGATTCCGATTCTGTTGGCGATTACCGTGCCGGTGACCACCTTGCTTCTGGCTCGGGCTGCGCTGTTTCGCAAGCGCATGGCCGGGGATGATGTGCCGGCGGAGGTGAGCAGTCGGCGGAATGAGAGTGGGAGTTAAGCCCGGAGTTTTTTTGTTGACTGGACCGGCCTCATCGCGAGCAGGCTCACTCCTACATTGATCTGCGCCGTGATACCGGTCCCCTGCAGGAGTGAGCCTGCTCGCGATAGCGATTTCAGCACCAACTCAAATCCAGGCAACCGTCAACAATCCGGCCCCCAACACCACGCATAAAGGCGAATACACCCAAGTGTCGAACCGGGCAAACGTCGAATCCTTGACCTCTTTGAAGAATCCCACCAGGTTCGAATCGCCAATTGCCCGGGCGAACATCAGTATTGCAATGGCGCTGATCACCCATTGCAGCCACCGGTCATGCACCAAGGGCAAACACAGCCCGACGCGCAGGCACACCAGCATGGCGATCAACAGCAACGCCACCGCCACCAGCAACGTCAGCCAACCCGACGGCTTGAACGCCGGCCTTGAATGGGCACCACCCTCCCCGGGCACTCGCGGCACCGCCGCTTCGCTGCCCCATTTGCCGCCCGACGCCCAATACACGTGGATCAGGCTAATAATCAAAAAGATTGAAGCCATCCATTGCGCGACCAGCAAACTCATATTCGGGCATCCATCCAGTGGGAGCATGTGCTCCGGGCGGTGATAGCGATACTCGGCAAAATACAATCGTGTGCGCCACCGGTTTACTTGAGGTCGGCGCTGACCTTATCGGCCACCTCCTTTGGCACCCACGCCTGCCAGATCTCCGGGTGCGCCTTCATGAACGCTTGCGCCGCCTGGCGTGGCGGGGTGTGTTTTTCGCTCATCTCGGCCAGGGCCTTGTTCAGTGGGTCGATCGGTAAATCGACCTTGGTGAAGAATTCGGCGATTTGCGGGTACTGTTTTTGAAACGGAGCAGACACACCGATGGACAGCTTCGAGGGCAGTGAACGCGTCGGCTTGGGATTGGGATTGTCGGCGTCGGTCAGGGTTTTCCAAGCCTCTGAGTCGAAGGGTGGCTCCTCCAACTGAATCAGCTTGAAGCGCCCGAGCAAGGGCGTCGGTGACCAGTAGTAAAACAGAACCGGTTTACCCCGATGGATCGACGACGTGATTTCGGCGTCCAGAGCGGCCCCGGAACCGCTGCGAAAATTCACATAGCTGTCGTTCAGGCCATAGGCCGTGAGTTTCTGTTTGTTAACCACTTCCGATGTCCAGCCGATAGGGCTGTTGAGGAAGCGCCCCTTGCCCGGGCTTTCCGGGTCAGCGAACACGTCTTTGTATTTGGGCAGGTCGCTGACACTGCGCAGCCCCGGCGCCAGCGGCTTGATGCCTTTGGCCGGGTCGCCCTTGATCACATATTCCGGGACCCACCAGCCTTCGGTCGCACCCTTGACCGTATCGCCCAGGCTCGCGACCTTGCCTTCGGCCTCCGCCTTGATCCAGACCGGGCTGCGACCGGCCCATTCTTCGCCAATGACCTGAATGTCATTGTTGGCCAGTGCGGTCTCCAGGGTAATCGTGGTGCCCGGCAGGGTATCGGTCGGCAGCCCGTACCCCTTTTCGACAATGATCCGCAGGATATCGGTGATCAGACTGCCGCTTTCCCAATTCAGGTCGGCGAAGTGAATCGGTGCCTGCGCCGCAAATACCGGAACGGGTGAGGTCAGCAACCCGAAACTGGTCAGTGACGCCGCCAGCAACCGTCGAAATCCTTTCATGCTTTTGCACCTCGTGCTGTTCACAGCAATAGCAGGATGGCCTGATGAAAGACCGCAAGCCTCAAAATATTCAGTCCATTGACTGTAGTAGAGGATCCTGATTTCGAGGGACGGGAATTAATTTTCGCCAGCGTCCTGCAAGCGTGAAAGCTCTCTTCTGACCATGCTGGCGTACGCTGCCGGGCGCAGCGTATAGATCTGTGACGCCACCCAATTCAGCCAGGCCCCCTGCAGGGCAGCCTTCTGCTCGAACAGCCGCCGGGCTTCAGTGAGCGCACTGGCCTGGTTCTGTTCGTGGAAATCGGCGCGGGTCAGGGTCATTACTCACTGGCCTTGAAGGTTACCAGTTCGCCCTTGCGCCACTTGGCGGCCTTGGCGGTCACGGCTTTCAGGGTTTTGGTCAGACCTTCCTGCAACTGTTGATGGGCGGCGAACACCATCACCACGCTATGGCCTTCTTTGAACACAATCGCCTGGCCATCGGCGGTGGTGACAAACGCGTAATCGCCCAACCCATATACGGTCAGTTTGATTTCGCGGAACTTGATGTCCAGCTTGCCACCTTCGCGACTCGGCAGAACAGAGGCGCTGAAATGATCGCCGACCTTGAGTTTGAGCCCCGGCTTGTCGTCCACCACCAGCGCTTCTTCGGTGTCGATCTCGGCAATGTAGATGCCTTCGGCGTTCTGTTCGGTGATGTAGACGAAACGAGATTGAAACTGTTTAACCAACTTTGCGCGCAAATCACCCAGCACGAACAAAGCATGCATATCGAGATTACTTACTGCCAAGGAAACATCCCCACATCTGAAATTGATACCGCACGCAGGAAAAGCGCACAGCAGAAAAAAGCGGCCATACCGATGGTCTTGCAAAAAATCCGGGTTGAAATCCTGATCCGGGCAGAGGGCTCGTGCATCGCGAGGTCCGTGAGCGTACTGGAATATCACTCGCGCCGTCTTCCCTCAACGTCGTCAGAGGTTGAAGGAAAACACCCTTCTTACTGCCAGAGGAAACGGGATTACTTACTTTAAGGAAAAAACGCTTCAAGAAAAGCACTTTTCTGACATATCGCCCGCAAAAAATTGCTTTAGATGTACACCAATCGCCAACCCGTGATGGCAATTCTAGAACAGCGATGCTGACAGAGACTACCCAAAACGACGTACATACGTCGGTAAAACAATGAAAAGGACTTCATATGTGCACTATGACTCATTTTGCAACCGCCCAGACGCCCTATACCCATAATGCCTCGTCACTGCCTCAGGGGGTATTCGAACAATCTCGACTGCCCGCCGAAGACCCCGCCTGGCCAAGGTTTCAGGTGGTTTTGGCCGGTAACGCGTTCTTCCATATCAAGGAAGCTGCCACAGGCCGCGTCAGAGGTTTTCGCGGGGACCACAATCAAGCCTGTGCGCTTGCCCGCTCACTGGAGTCACGTAAATGAGGTGCCGCTGAGCTCAATCCAACCGACGTTTCGTCACACCGCCGACTTATCTCAGCCGACGGCGGGCAACTACTGCCATACTGCCCGCCCCATGAAACCCGCTCCCACGTCGGACGGCGCTCAAAACAACAAAATATTTCCAAGGGAAGGCTGCTACGTGACGGAATTTGATATTGGCGAATTTATTATCCGGGGCGAAGCCAGAGAGATCGACGGCGAATTCCAGGCAGTGATAGTCATGCGCGCCAAACCGAAATTGACCACTGTGACGTATTACCAGGTCGAAAAGGATCGCTGGTTCAAAACGGCGGATGTTGCCGCCATTGCCGCTCAGGAATCGGCCCAAGCCCTGAAGGCGGCTGTCGATGCAGGTGCATTGAAAGCCTGATCATCGAATTTGCCGTCTATGCTCACTCCTGCTTTCGAACATCCATCGAACTCCTGAAGCGCGGCCTCCTCAGATGCAATGACGCCGCCCTTCAGATCTCGCATTCGACGCGAACCACCAGGAGATG
>Ga0247809_1000852_pt1 | contig 13640 bp, 8 predicted proteins | sample UWRJL104311B1_FD_180951 | JGI IMG/M metagenome (GOLD analysis project Ga0247809, IMG submission 180951) | Plant litter microbial communities from Arlington Agricultural Research Station in Wisconsin, United States - UWRJ-L104-311B-1 | ecosystem: Environmental > Terrestrial > Plant litter >...
CGTTGCAATGTTTGGCTATTCTGGTTGGAATGGAACAATTGTGCCAGAAGAGACTTATAACAAATACGCCGCAAATGACGTTAGAATAAAGCAATTTTTAATCGGACCTCAGCCTGGTGGAGTAACATATACGCCAAAAGTAACCTCACTTATAAATCCAGGTGCGGGAATTACCGAAGGCGTACGTGGTGTTAAGTTTTACCCTGTTGCTCCAAATGATGGTAGCGGATCATCCAATGATTTTCCAATTTACCGCTATGCAGATGTATTGCTCATGATTGCCGAATGCCATGTTCGTCTTGGTAATGCAGCTTCTGCAAAGCCATTTATTGATCAGGTAAGAACAAGGGCAGGAGTTGGAGCGTTAAGTGCAAATCCTACACTCGAAAATATATATGATGAGCGTGGTTTTGAACTTAACTGGGAGGGGCATCGCAGGCAAGACATGATCCGCTTTGGTACTTTCACCCTCGGACATGGACTGGTTCCAGCGGTGGATGCACATTGGCAATTATTCCCGATCCCGACTGCGGCAATGAATGCAAATCCGAATTTAAAGCAAAACCCAGGTTATTAATCTGAGTTTTTACATCCAGAGGTTGGCATTTGTCAACCTCTGGATGATCTTCAATATTTAAAAAATCTACTTATGATAAATAAAGTTTCGATATTTTTCCTTGCAGCATTTTATGCGCTGATAGTACCGTTCTCTACCCACGCCCAGGATAAAGCCTATCCAGCTCAGTATGGAAAGCCATTTAAAGGCGTTCCAGATCGCCGAGATGTAATGCTTTATCAGGTAAATACCAGGGCCTTTAGTAAAACAGGTGATTTTGCTGGCGTTACGGCTAGAATGGATGCGATAAAAGATCTCGGCATTAATGTGATCTATCTGATGCCCATCTATCCAGTTGGCAAACTTAAAGGTGCAAATTCTCCCTACGCAACCATGAACTACGACGAGGTTGGGAAAGAATTTGGTACGCTTGACGACTTAAGAAAGCTGGTGGATGAGGCTCACAGAAGAAATATCGCAGTAATGCTCGATATTGTGGCCAATCATACTTCGTGGGATCATCCATGGATAGAAAAGCCAGGTTATTACCTGCGCGATAGTGTCGGGCAAATTAAATATCCGGAAACATGGAAAGATGTGGCCCAATTAGATTTTCGCAATCAGGAACTTAGGTTATCACTAATTCATTCCATGAAATCATGGGTATATAAAGCTAATATCGATGGCTTCCGCTGTGATTACGCAGATGGTCCTCCATTAGATTTCTGGAAACAGGTAAACGATAGTTTGAAAACCATTAAAACTCACAAACTCTTAATGTTGGCCGAAGGCAGCAGTCCGAAATATCTTAGTGCTGGTTTTGATTACTTTTTTGGCTTTAATTATTTCGGGAATATGAAAGGCATATTCAATAAGAACAAATCAGTGAAATCAATTGATGCATTAAATGAACGTGATTATAAAGATGCAAAGGAAGGCCAGGCCGTGGTTCGTTACCTAACCAATCACGATGTAAACGGATCAGATGGTACTCCACTTGACCTTTTTGGCGGCAAAAAAGGTTCTATGGCAGCTTTTGTGGTTACAGCCTATATGAAAGGAATTCCGATGATTTACAATGGACAGGAAATCGGAACCCCATTCCGCCTTACTTTCCCTTTCACAGGGAAATCAGTTGACTGGTCTTTACAAGAAGCTAACGGCGATGTGCTTTCTGATTATAAAAAAATAGTTGCCTTCTGGAATAAAAGTAAAACGGTGAGAAGGGGTACCATGATTTCCTACAGTAGTGACGATGTATGCGTATTCAGCAAAACCCTGGACGGAGAACAGGTGTTGGTTCTTTCTAATTTGAGAAATAAGCCAATTGATTACAGTCTTCCAGTCTCATTAGCGGGCAAGTGGAAAGACGCTTTCAACGGCTCGAAAGCTAATTTGGATCAGGTGGTAAAACTTGAACCTTACCAATATATCGTTCTTCAAAAATAAAATTATAAATCGACCAATAATTAAAAGGGTTATGTACAAAAAGATAATACAAATATTGCTCTTGGCAATCTTTCTAACCGCCAACCAGGCATTTGCCAAGATTTCAATTTCCAGAATTGAACCAGAAAACTGGTGGACAGGCATGAAAAAAGCAGAATTTCAGATTTTGGTATATGGCCCTGGAATTGGTAATGCTAAGGTCAGTCTGAATTATAAGGGGGTTACTTTGAATCAAGCAGTAAAAGTTGAGAACCCAAATTATGTTTTTCTTTATGTGAATGTTTCTAAGAATGCAAAAGCGGGGATAGTGCCGATCACTTTTACCGATGGCACTGAAAAATTTACTTATAATTACCCGCTCAAAAGCCGCACAGATAATAGTGGTGCGCTTGGATTTAATGCTTCGGATGTTTTGTATTTGATAACTCCAGATCGATTTGTGAATGGAAACGTACAGAATGATAACTGGGATAGCGTCCTGGTGAACAGAAAAAGCCCTAATGCCCGTCATGGAGGAGATTATGAAGGGGTAAAGCAGAAGCTTGATTACATGAAAGATCTTGGTATTACTACCGTATGGCTAAATCCGATTCAGGAAAATAAAATGCGTGGTGGATCTTATCACGGCTATGCCATTACTGATTTTTATCAATCTGATCCGCGTTTCGGAAGTAATGAAGAGTTCAAAGCCCTTACCAAAGCGACTCATGACAAGGGTATGAAAATGGTGATGGATATGGTATTGAACCATTGTGGGAGTTCACATTGGTGGATGAAGGATTTGCCAGCCAAAAACTGGATTAATAATGATGGTGTTTTTTTACAGACTAACCATGCAACGGTTTCGGTTATGGATGTGCATGCCTCGCAAACCGAGCGCAATACTTTTTTGAATGGGTGGTTTACTCGTGGGATGCCTGATTTGAATCAAAAGAATCCACATCTGGCAACTTATCTCATTCAAAACAGCATATGGTGGATAGAATATGCTCGTATTGATGGAATCAGACAGGATACCTACTCTTATATGGATTTTGATTTTCTGGCTAGGTGGAATAAAGAAGTGTACGATGAGTATCCTGGTTTTAATATTGTGGGCGAAACCTGGTATAATAAAAAGACTTCGCCAGCCTGGTGGCAGGCTAATTCTGTATTGAATAAAAAAAATCCCTTTTTAAAAACACCGATGGATTTTTCCCTCACATTTGCCATGCAAAAGGCATTTGACGGGGAAACGGATAATGGTTACTTAGGCGATCTATTTGAAGATATTGCTCAGGATTTCGTATATACAGATCCTTATAATGTGCTCACTTTTTTAGATAATCACGACCTTGGGCGTTTTAGCAGGAAGGAAGATAAAGATCTTAAAAGGTACAAGCAGGGTCTTGCTTTTCTGCTAACTATGCGTGGAATCCCTCAAATTTATTACGGTACTGAAGTGTTAATGGTTGGAACAAAAGAAGACGGTGACGGGCGTCTACGTGTTGATTTTCCTGGGGGATGGCCAGGTGATAAAAAAGATGAATTTACCCCTGCAGGCAGAAGTGATAAACAAAATGAAGCATGGGATTATTTGCGAAAACTTCTTCAATGGCGGAAAACCAGTACAGCCATTAACTCAGGAAAAATGATTCACTATGCCCCAAAGGATGGGGTATATGTTTTCGGTCGGATTAAGGGTGATAAAACGGTATTAGTTGTAATAAATAGTTCGTTAATCGATAAGGAACTAAAACTGGATAGATTCAGTGATGTCATTACTGGGTATTCATCTGGAAAGGATGTGATCTCTTCGAAAGAAATTGCACTTAAACAGTCTATCTCCATTCCAGCTAAGGGACAGTATATTCTGGATTTGAGTAAATAACATCGTTATAAATTCTTTTAAGTTAACTAGTTAGTAAGTGGCGCCTCGAAGCCGCCGCTGATTTGGTTATTAGCAAGTGGTTTGCTGGATGGCAGACCCTTGCTTTTTTGCCATTATGCAGCTTTTAGTTAATCAATTATTTCCACGGTAATGGGGACCAAACCACAATGTCATTAACTCAAGGGAAAACAAAAAGAATGGTCATCCTGAGCGTAGTCGAAGGACAGACTATTTTTGTTTTCGACTATCAAACTGGTCTTCGACTACACTCAGACTGACAACACTTATGCTTAAGTTAATGATATTGGATCAAACCACAATGTCATTAATTTAACGGAAAACAAAAAAGAATGATTCTCCTGAGTGTAGTCGAAGGACAGATTATTTTTTGTTTTCGACTATCAAACTTGTCTTCGACTACGCTCAGACTGACAACACTTGTGCTTAAGTGAATGGCATTTGACCAAACCACAATGTCATTAATTTAAGGGAAAACAAAAAAGAATGGTTCTCCTGAGTGTAGTCGAAGGACGGATTATTTTTTGTTTTCGACCATCAAACTGGTCTTCGACTACGCTCAGACTGACAACACTTGTGCTTAAGTTAAAGACATTGGGCCAAACCACAATGTCATTAACTTAAGGGAAAATAAAAAAGGAATGGTCATCCTGAGCGTAGTCGAAGGACAGATTATTTTTTGTTTTCAACCATCAAACTGGTCTTCGACTACGCTCAGACTGACAACACTTATGCTTAAGTTAATGATATTGGACCAAACCACAATGTCATTAATTTAAGGGAAAACAAAAAAGAATGGTTCTCCTGAGTGTAGTCGAAAGACGGATTATTTTTTGTTTTCGACCATCAAACTTGTCTTCGACTACGCTCAGACTGACAACACTTATGCTTAAGTTAATGGCATTTGGCCAAACCACATGTCATTAACTCAAGGGAAAACAAAAAAGAATGGTCATCCTGAGCGTAGTCGAAGGACAGAAATTAAGAGCTATAAAGTGGCTGTGGCAGTTTGATATTGTAAATTTCCGTAGTCTGAAATATTAGTAACAACCTTCTCTGTTATTTTTATCCATTTTCTTCCAGAGGATACGTAAACAAATATCCTCGAAGGGAATGTAATATCGTTGCTTCTAGAACTTTTAACGTTCCTTTTTGTATTGGTAACTTGTTTTACAAAAGCAAAAATACTGAATTGGTTAGCACCAATACTTCTGTCATGAATACCTTGTGCCAATGTTTTAGTAATTGAGGCTTTTTGGGCACTGCTTTTCCCTTTAAATTTTGAATTCCAATCAGTTGGTTTGCTGGGCACACAGATTATTTTAGCATAGGTGTCGGTGTCTTCAATAATAAACATTGGAACGTTGCTAATTCCCTCTTTGAGATTCGATTTTATGTAGCCTAGCCAACTTACTAATCGATTAGGTTTTTCTGTAAATAAATCTCTTCCTCTTAAAGGATCTGTAGCGGCTTTAGATAAAATTGGCATAGCCAAGAGCACACAGAAGAGCAGAATATAAGAAAGCAAGGGACGTATCATTGGTTAGCTTTGTTGTGCAAGTTAGTTTTTAAGAAAACGAGTTTATAGGATAAATAGAATTATGACATTTCTCAAAACAATGAGTATCAATAATCTTTAAATTAATATTATTTAATATACAAAATCATGGCTTAAAATCAGTCAATATTTCATATTAAATGCTTACAACATACGTCTGTTATAGTTTGGGTAACTAGAGTGTGGTACGGTTTTTTTACTTCCTGCTATGGCAAAATGTCTGGAAATCCATAAGAATGTTCCGATCAGAATTGGAGGGATCCTCAGGTAATAAATTATAGCGGGTAAATACATTGCTGGAGGTTAAAGGAAATTTCTAATGCAGAAATGCCAACCTGACCATCAGATATTTCTGCATCGTAAACCACAGTTATTGGCGACGCTTTAATAAGCAGCCAGCCAGACAAGATCTTTTCTGGTCCCAGCAGGGAAATTTCCATGGGTAAGGTTTCCGTTTTCGAGGTCTCATTCGTCTGGCTAAGCAACCAGCTCCATAGCCTTCCCTCTAGCGCAATGCCCTTTTCCAGGCGTATAGTTCCAGGTTTTTGCAGCAGTTGATCAGCAGCATTGGGATGTGAATCCAAGCCTGCAATTTGGTGAAAGATCAGACATTCTCCAGGGAAAATCCCAATTGTCAGGCAGAAATAAAATGCTTCAGGTTTGGATACGAGGAAATGCAACTTAAAAAAATTATGACGTAAAATATAAAAATCTGATCTGCCTTAAAATTGTTGGAAATTAAGGCCTGTTAATAGCAAATTAAAGTAATAACTTATCTGGAGTAATTGGCAGTGACCTTATTCTTTTTCCAGTTGCGTTAAATACAGCATTAGCGATTGCTGCAGCAACGCCTACAATGCCAACCTCACCAATTCCCTTGATGCCCATTTTATTTGGAACTAAATCGACTTCATTGATAAACATGGCGTCAAGTTTTCCAATATCAAAGTTCGATGGGACATGGTAGTCTGCAAACGATCTGGTTGCAAAGCTCCCATAACGAGGGTCAATTACCGATTCTTCACTCAGTGCCATCCCGATCCCCCAAACATTTCCACCAATAATCTGAGAACGGGCAGTTTTAGGATTTAAGATTTTACCTGCTCCAGTAACGGCAAGAAAACGTGTTACTTTAACCATACCAGTAACGCTACTTATTCTAACCTCCGCAAAATTAGCATTAAAACTGTGGCATGAATATTTTTCAGCTTCAGTAGGTGCTTTGGAATCTGATCGGGTCTGAAAGGAACCTATGTTTTCCGAAACCATAAGCTGGTTAGCTGTAGGTCGCACAAAAAACTGTTTGCCCGATTTCGCCAAGAGTTCATCTGTAATTTTTGTACAGGCATCATTAACCGCATTGGCGAAACTCGACGCGCCTACAGAACCAACTGAGCCAGCGGCAGGCGGAAGTGATGAATCACCTATCTTTATGGTAATCTGTGAAACAGGAATGCCCAGTCCATCGGAAGCCGTTTGCGCTAAAATTGTATTTGTTCCAGTACCCAAATCTGAGGCGGCAATTTCAACCGTTGCAAACACTTTTCCATTTTGAAGGCGAAGATTAATACTGGCCGAGCTGTCGCGCTGGCGGGCAGGGTAAGTACCACAGGCTACCCCATAACCAACCAAATCATCGCCGATTTTATTGCTTCCTGGCGCTTTTTTACGCTTATCCCAGCCGAAAGCCTTTGCGCCTTCCTTTAAACATTGTACCGTTGTTCTTGAACTCCAGGGCTTCCCATTGGAAGGATCTTGTTTGGGTTCATTTTTAATTCTTAACTCAATAGGGTCGATATTTAGTTTATGTGCAAGTTCGTCCATAGCAGATTCCAACGCAAAACTTCCAGTCGACTTGCCCGGACCACGCGTGTAAGTCGGGAGAATAACATGCATCGGAACCGAACGGTAAGAGATTAAGGTATTAGGTGCATCATACATGATTTTGGAACAGTCGCCACAAGGTTCTATATATTCGTCATCAATAGCGGTATGTGAAATGGTTTCATGGGCAAGGGTGCTTAGCATTCCATCTTTTGAAGCCGCTAAGGTAATTTTTTGAATGTTGCGCTGGCGCAAACCAACTGAATTGAACATTTGCTGCCTAGTTAAGGCAAGTTTTACAGGTCGGTTAACCATTTTGGCAGCTACAGCACACAGCACCAGGTTTGCCCATTGGCCACCTTTTGATCCAAATCCACCACCAATAAAAGGCGAAACAATTCTAACCTGTTCTGCTTTTAGGTTTAGCGTTGCTGCGGCTGCAGTTTGTGCGCCGTTTATAATTTGCGAACCATTATACAGGGTAAGATTTTCATCCTTCCATACCGCCAGTGTAGAATGAGGTTCCATGGGATGATGGTGCTCAATTGGCGTTTCATATTCTTCCTCTATAGTTATCTGTCCTGATGTTATGGCAGATTTTCCAGCGCCTTTGACAAAATCCTGCAGCTCTTTTCCTTTAGGCATTACTGGAGTTTTAGCTTCCAAATCAAAATCAGTTTTCTGATTAGCTGCTTGCTCGTATTTAACTTTTATAAGATTCGCGGCTGCAGTTGCCTGCTCAAAGGTTTCGGCGACAACCATTCCAATGTGTTGGCCATAAAACATAATATCTGGGCTTTGCAAAAGGGCACCACCCCTCAAGCCCCCCTTAACGTTTAACTTAGGAGCATTTTCATGGGTAATGACTGCAATTACACCTGTTGATTTTTTCGCATCATTACTTTCTATCTCGGTAATTTTACCAAAGGCAATTGTGCTCTTAAAAAGAACCGCGTATGCGATGTTTTTCTCAGGATAATCAGTTGCATAGCTTGCTTTTCCTGTTATTTTCAGTATCCCGTCAATCCTGTCAATACCCTTGCCAATCGCTTTGTTTTTTTCTTCCATTTTACTAAGATTATCCCTTTAGTGCCAATTCAAGTCCTTTTACGATGCAGTTTTCAGCCATCTGAACTTTGAATTTGTTTTGTGAAAGCGGTTTTGCAGAAGCCATCTCCATTTCCGCTGCTTTTCTAAAATTTGCCTGACTAGGCGTTTTACCTTTCAAATAGGCTTCAGCCTTAAAAGCCCGCCAGGGTTTATGCGCAACTCCGCCAAGCGAAATATGTGCAGCATTTATTCGCCCTTCTTTGATTTCAAGTCCTGTGGCAACTGAAACCAAAGCAAATGCATAAGAATTCCGATCCCTTACTTTTATATAGGAAGAGTGTGCTGCAAGTTCATTTTTTGGAATTTCAATAGAGGTAATTAATTCGCCTCGTTTTAAGCTATTGTCTTTTTCAGGTTGCGATCCTGGCAGCAGGTGGAAGTCATCAAATGCGATGTTTCTGAGATTACCGTCGGGTTGAAGTACCCTTACTGATGCCCGCAAAGCTGAAAGTGCTACGGCCATATCAGAAGGGTATACCGCTACACATTTATTCGACCAGCCAAAGATGGCATGCATTCGGTTGAAGCCTTCCATTGCAGCGCATCCGCTGCCAGGCTGCCGTTTATTGCAGGGCATGGCAATATCGTAAAAATAACTACAACGCGTTCTTTGTAACAGGTTTCCGCCGTTGGTTGCCATATTCCTGATCTGCGCTGATGCACCAGCCAAAATAGCTTTGCTTAACATAGGGAAATCTTTTCTCACCGTCGGATGGTTTGCTGTATCGGTATTTTTTGCAGTTGCGCCCAGGCTTATGCCGATGGAACTCTGTTTTATTGCGCCCAGGTCCAATCCACTGATGTCAATCAGCTCATTGGGACTGGAAACATGTTCCTTCATCAAATCCAGCAGATTGGTTCCACCGCCGAGCAAGGCAGCATTTTCATTCTTTAATAGCATCGAAATCACCTGATTGGGATTTTGTGCCATAGAAAATTTAAAAGGGTTCATATCAATAGAGTATTTTAGCCTGCATAAAGCCAGTTTTGTTCGACATTTTTTCCGCTCTGCGCTTCTTTAATGGCATCCACAATATTCGGATAGGCACCACATCTACAGATATTTCCAGACATCCGTTCTGAAATTTCTTCATCACTTAAAAGCAGTCCTTGTTTTTGATCTCGAATATCGCCAGTTATAAAACTTGCCTGACCTTCTTTGGCTTCTTTCATTAAAGCCACAGCAGAACAAATCTGTCCTGGCGTGCAGAAGCCACATTGAAAACCGTCATGTTTTAAAAAGGCTGCCTGCATTGGGTTAAGTTCACTGCCTTTGGCAAGCCCCTCAATGGTGATCACTGATTTTCCCTCACAACTAGCAGCCAGCGTTAGGCAGGAAAGTACGCGGTTGCCGTTAACAATTACTGTACAGGCGCCACACTGACCATGGTCACAGCCTTTTTTAGAACCAGTCAATCCAATCCTTTCTCGGAGCGTGTCCAGCAAAGTCATTCTCGAATCAACGAGTACCTTCCTTTCCGTAGAATTTACCTTAAAATTAACATGGATGCCATTTTCGATAGCTTCAGGAATCAGGTCGGGAATTTCCTCAATGGTTGCCGCCCGTGCAAAAAGCTGTTCTGCACCGATAAGGTGGCTGGCCAGCATTCCAGAGGTTGCAAGGCCCATCAGTTTCAAAAAATGTCTTCTGTTAAAACCCGAAGTGAGGACCTCTTCAAGTTCTTCAGGCATTAAGTCGCCGAAAAGCTTTCGCTCTTCAGGGCTGAGCAATGTTTTGTTATTTTTCATGTTGATGAATGGAATGATAACCGTGCAGCAGGTTTTAAACCAACTACTTAAAAGAATAAACAATCTCGAAAACACTTGGTTTTATTAAATCAAAAATGATACATGACGGAGAAATCGCCCTACAAGGAAAAAAATCCGCAAATTAAAAAACAATGTAGCCTTCAATAACACCTCAATGAAAATTAAAAGCCGAATTAGTCGAATTGTTCTTTAAGATCCATAAGCACATCCTCCAGCGATTTACCTATTAAGAAGCCATTCTTGCCTCAAATGCGCAGCATTGCACAAGGCAGTTAATTGGCTTTTTAACCAGTATCCAGATCGCCTTTGTTTGTAGCATAATGATACCAGACAGTCCAAATGGATTCCTGGCAGAGATTATGCTTATTAGTTTTAGCAATTATGAGCTTGAGCGCAAACGATTTTCAAAATCATCTGTTTGATAGCTAAATAATAAAAACTTGGAAAACTCACGCCCTAATGACTTGGCAGTTTTGGTGCATAACAAGCTCAGGCTAGCCAAAAGCAGTTCAACGCTTCCTGAAATTAAAATTCTTGAAGACCTATTCGATTGCCTGTTTTACTCGAGCATGTGCAAGGAGGAAAGTGAGCTGATCAGAGTAACTGTGACTTTTATAGACCCCGCTAACCCAGATCCTGCTCCTCCAAAGCATATTGTTCCAGAGAGATGGAGCTGCGTTCCTTTCGATCACCATGTTATGATGACCACTAAGTCGCTGGCGAAACTTTCAAAAGCGGCAGATCCCGCCAGCTCTTCTCTCGCGGTGTATTACGATGAGAAAGGGTGTATTTACATCTGGGGGATGATTGACCAGGCGATGCATTATCAGAACTTTTTGAATTATGAGTCTGATACTGGTTCTGAACAGCCTGGCCTTTTTCAGGTTTCGATTAGTGATATTGGTACGCTAAATGTACTCTTTGATTATGAGCTATTAGCCACCTTGAAGCACAATGTTCTGGTTAAGCGTTATCTGGATGTGCTTACCATTGGTCCGATATCTAAAATGTTGAGGAAGAATGCAGACTTTCTGAAGATTTCCGTAAAAGAATATATTGAGCAGATTCATCCTGAAGAGAACTATACCGACTGGGAGAATTTTTTGGACGGTCTGTGGATCCAGACTTTTTCAAGGCTCTTGCTAAAGATACAGAACTATCAGCATGGGGGTGCAATACTTATTGCGGATGATAGCGCTGACCTTGATGTTAAATACCGAATTCACTATGAGCGCCTTACTCTTGCCATGGTTTCTCATGCCAAAGCCGCGATTGATAACTTTGTTGCGGAGAGTAAAATAGAAACGCAACTCAGTGCTGGCAAAAGATCGGTTAACAAGGCACTTTATTTAAAAGAGACAAGTTCTTTTTATGGTAAAAAGGGGACAGGCGATGAGATCAAAGGTGCGATCAGCTTTATTGCTTCACAAACCTGCGTAGATGGCGTGGTATTATTCAATCGCAGTATGGTTAGTAATGGCTTTGGCGCTGTGCTCCGTGCAAAGAAGATGCCCAGAAAAATCCATGTTTCTTCCACTGCTACTGCTACACCAAAGTCACTTGAACCACATGACCCAAGGCATTATGGCACTAGGCACCGTTCTATGATTGCTTATTGTTGGAACCATCCCTCTGCACTTGGACTGGTAATATCTCAGGATGGAGATATCAGAGCTTTCTCGAAAATCGAAGATAAGCTGATTATGTGGGAGAACATCAAAACCCAGCAATACATGACAGGAAGCCAAAAGAAGCGGAAAGCGTCAGGTTAAATTTTAGTTTAAGCGGAACGTCCACTTTATAAAAAGACAATTGAATTTATCTGACTATCAAAAATTTCATGATATTGTGTAGTTTGTGTTGTAAATATTTGATTATTAGTTCGCTAAAGCGATTTGTCTGGAAGTAAATCCCTCAAACTATAATAACAAATTTCTTAATAGCGTTGGAATTTTCGTGAATTAACGCTGGATTTTTAATTGCATCAGCTAGCCAAATGTATAGATAAAGCATATATCAGGTAGGGATAAAGCATAGATAGAGTACTGTAATAGTACTAAATTGAAATTCTATTTTTGTTGATACGCCATAGTCGAATACTTACGTTCCTTTTAATTTGCTAGCTCGCTATAGTCCATTAAAAGCATCCTGCTTTCCCATTGCATGCCCATCCCAGTCCTAAGGCATGATGATTGCATTTTAAGGCATGTTAAATTTTTATCCCGCTTAGAGATCTTTTAAAAAACGATTACTAACGGAGTATATAAAAGGAAATTAAGAGTTTTCAAATTAGATTCTTATTCCTTTGATATGCGCTGCGGTTAACATTTAGAAGAGCGGGTTAGGGCAATGTTATTAACTGAAGCACAAGTGTTGTCAGTCTGAGCATAATCGAAGACCAGTTTGATGGTCGAAAACAAAAAATAACCTGTCCTTCGACAACGCTCAGGATGACCATTCTTTTTTGTTTTACCTTAAGTTAATGGCATTGCAGGTTAGGGTACGCGAAGCATAATATGAATCAATGATATACTTTTGCTTTCTATATTCCTAAAAGGTACTAAGTTTGAACATTAATCAGAAAAGGTTAATTTAGAGAATACTATGGCTTCTTCCTTTATTAAAGACTTAAATCAATTTAAATGATTAATGAACGTTTCGAATGTGAAATTTTAAGAGCTAGCAGGATCAGGCTATTTCAATTAATGGAAACCAGTAATTATGAGATATTATTTAAAATTCCTGCGGGTTTTAACAATAATATAATTTGGCAAATCGGCCATTGCATTACTTCTCAGCAAAGACATATGTATATGCGAAGTGGATTGCCCATGTATATATCCAATGAATTCATGGAATCCTTCAAAATTGGATCGTCGCCAGCTTCATGGAAAATTACTCCAGATGTTAATGAGGTAAAACATTTATTGATTGATACGGTTAACCGCCTAGAATTGGATCTGGAAGCTGGATTATTTGTTAATTATACGCCCTTTGAGTTACCCATTGGATTTCAAGTGAGAAATCATGTTCAGGCACTTCAAGCTGCTAATTATCACGAAGCGGAGCATAGCGGGAGGATTTTTACGTATTTGAAGCTGTTATTCAATAATTAAGGCACCTCAATTTTTTGAACCAGAAACCTCCTGGGGTTCGTTCATTAATTTCTTGTGCTCATCGCCCCAGCTTTCCAATGCTTTGATTACAGGTTTTAATGCGTATCCAATTGGTGTTAATTCATATTCTACACGAGGAGGAACTTCTGCGTAAACCGTTCTACTGATTATTTTATTTTCTTCCAGCTTCCGCAATTGTAAGGTTAACATTCGTTCGGTAATGTTCGGTAAGTTTTTTTTTAGCGCTCCAAACCTCAGCTTCCCATTCAATAACCAGGAACAGATTACCAAAGTCCACTGACCTCCAATAATATTTGAAGCGTAGGCTTCCAGACATTCATCGGCAAGAGCTAATTTGTTGGCGAAGTT
>Ga0247809_1000853_pt1 | contig 13633 bp, 3 predicted proteins | sample UWRJL104311B1_FD_180951 | JGI IMG/M metagenome (GOLD analysis project Ga0247809, IMG submission 180951) | Plant litter microbial communities from Arlington Agricultural Research Station in Wisconsin, United States - UWRJ-L104-311B-1 | ecosystem: Environmental > Terrestrial > Plant litter >...
GAACAGCCGTTGCTCCAGCTGGCTCCACAGGTCCAGCAACTGGCTGTTGACCGGCAGTCGGAAGGCCGGGAGATCAAGCAGACGCAGCCAGGGTGCGCGGTCGTCGCCCAGCGCAATCAAGTCGCGTAGCTCGTCAAGCATGGACGACTCGAGCAAGGCAAAGGAACGCTTCTCCGGTTCCAGCACAGCAGACAGGGTCGCCGGCGTCCAGCGGCTGATACTGCGACCCTTCGACAACGGGCCTAACAGGGAGCCTGCCCGAACGTACAGCAGCTTGGCCTCGTTGAGGGTGTCGCGGGTGACCTGGCGATACAGCATGTCGCCCCAGGTCATGAGGTTGTTCACGTAGAGCATGAATATCGCTTTGCGGTAGTGCGACGGCGCCCCTCGCGCGATGGCGTCAGGATTGCCCAAACCTTCCAGCTCGGTGTTGAAGCGATCAGGCAGGCCCAGCGGACGGCAACTCCAGTAAGGCAACCAATCTGTCGTTGAAGGCGGCGGGTAAAGGGGAGCAACGCGCATTTGCGGATTGAACAGGCGCTCCAGCCAGGCCTGCGCTTCTGAGTAGTCGAACTCCTGCTGTAAGCGCCAGGCGACCAAGTGCGAGACGTGAAAGAAAATCTCCCAGAAATAAAGGCCATTGGCGCCATCGAAGTCCAGGTAAACCGGCGCAGTCTGGCCGGGTAATTCAGGTTCTACGGTGTGTTGAGTTTCCCAGGACAAAGCACTTTCCAGCGAGAAAGCAGCCTTGTGCGTCAGTTCCTTGGCGAAAAGGGTGTTGAGGCGGATGGAGGCAGCGTCGATGGCTATGGTGCTCAGGTCGAGGAACTGCGCGCCTTGGGCAGTACTTGATATCAGTGGCGCAGGGTCCGTGATGGCTTTTCGGGTAACAGTAAAGCCATTCCAGCCGTACTCATTACCGTCGCCGGAACACTGGCCCCATATGTAAGTTCGAAGAGCAGGGTCAGCTGCGGGCCAATTTTCATAACACACCGGCGTCCTGAGCGCCCCGTTCAGCACGTGATCTTTGCCATTTATCCATCGGATCGTGCCATCTGGACCATACTCCCCAAGGCCGCAGTTTATCGGTGCTGGCACGTATGCAGGTTTGTGGTAGCCCTCATTCAATACCCATGTGTTGCTATCGCTTATATTTGCGGAGAACCCGCCGCCTGCGCCAGTAATTGTCAGGTCGTCCGGATTGACATCAAGCGTCTTATAAAGGGATCGATATTGATAGTCGCCGAAGACACCCGACTCCTCTAATTCATCGTATCCAACGACCCCGAGGCTTTTACCGTTATGCATTAACGTCACCTCTGCCGTTAAGGGTGACCAACCTACTTTCACGTGATTGCTGACCAAAAAAGTTAGCTCACCTGGCCCTGACCAGACGCCAAGGGTATAGCTGTAAAGATCGCTGTACACGATACTTCTATGAAAGTAGAAGTCACCTCCCTGTGACGATGGAACAGTCACTGTTTTGTCACAGAAGCCTTGCAATACCAGCTGACCGATCTGCCATTCAGCGGTTAATCTCAAGCCATCGTTGATCGGGGTTTGAGTGCCTATCGTTGTTACAGACACATCCCTGTCCCAAACCACTGACTCGATTTGCCACTGGAGCCCGTCTCCCGCTTCGAGTTCATCGAGTCGAAACTGAACACGTCGATCGTCATTGCCCTGCATTTCAACAATAGCCGCTGACATAGGTGCTGTTACATCAACTGTATTCAATAGACTGTCGCGTGCCACTACATGACCAAAATCCGGCGTAAAGCCATATGATTTAAAGCCAACTAGCAACCGAGACTTTCCGCCCAAACCATGATCGGTGGCGGCGGCCAGCCGATAGCCTTTGGTCACTGTCCCAGTGCCATCAACTTCATTGGCAATAAGCCCATCCGGCGCCACGCCCGACTCAAGAAGAATTGGCACACTCCAGCCATTATCAAGCCTTCGATACGCCAGCTTCAGATGATATTCGAACTCACCGGTCGTCGCCCCGGCATCGTCATACACCGCTTTCCCGGATTCAGCCCAGACCGCATATAAACGGCCATCCATGACAACCGGCCGACAATGTTTTATATGTGCACCCGAGACCGAGTCAATCGGCAACCACTGTGTCCAGCCCGCCATGGTCGGTTTGGTTGCATCGTCTCCCGGATATAAATGCGCCTTGCGCCAATAAAACCCAAACGGCTCGATGCTTTGCCGCCCTATAAAATAGTAATCGGCATCCAAAAACTTCGTGCTGTCTACATAACAACCGGTGATCTGCAGATTGCTGATCAGCTCGAATGCCTGCAGGTAGTTGCCCAACGCGCTTTGAACCGAATCCCGAGACAACCGGGCCTGGGCGATTTCTGATTCGAAGGTCTCGAACAGGGTCGTCTTGTCGAGTCGCAGCGTCGGGTCAAGATAGTTTTCGGGGTAATCCGCAAGCATCTGGTAGCCCGCCCACACGCTGTATTGCGACATGCCCTCGCGCCAGAGCGTCAGCGATTCGCGGGATGCATTGGCGTAGCCTGGCTCCATGCCATTGTAGATGGCATGAATATGTTGCTGGACGCTGGCAATGCTCTGCGCCACTCGACTGGTGTCCACCTGACCGGTGACCTGATTGTCGATCAGCAGATACTCGTAGAGATCGTCTTGGGTCAGCGCCGGACTCAACGCCGCGTTTCCCTGTGGAGCGAGCTGGCCCAGGTAGTAGGCGACCAAAGCATCCCGTCGTTGTTCTTCCAGAACCCCAATAATTGCCTGGCTCATGGCCTTGCCCTCATCATCCGTTGATGTGCGTACGCCGCGCCGCCGGAGCGGCACGATCCTGTTAAAGGCTGGCGGCCAGCGTCGCCGCTAAACGACGCTGATCAGGGGGTGGCAGCAGCGCCTTGACCTGTTGGGCAAACACTTTTCCACCGTCCCTAGCGCGATAGCGCAGGTGGATGATGATGTCCTGCAAGTCATCGAACATTCGTTGCTGCGTGACACATTCATGTCGCGCAAACGTCAGCGTCCAGCTCGATACCGCGCCGGTTCCCTCAAAGGGCAGGTAACGCTCATCGCCCGCCAGGGGCGTAGGCAGACCGCTGTCTTCGGTATCACCTGAGATCGCGATCTGCTGCCCTGATCTGGGATTGGCGATGACAAACCTGGGATTGACGTCATCGTGCTCGCCCGGCAACTCATTCGCCTGCTGATACATGTGTTTGCAACCACCCAGATCAGCCTTCAACAAGTAGCTGTTAGTGAGCTGTCCGAGCACCGCCCGGGCGTTCTCGAACGGCCCCAGCACGCCGGGCAGCGACAGCGTTACCTGACCCAGTTGACGCAAGTAATGGCCCGGATAATCCCGGTCGAACAGCGATGGCTTCAAGGCAAAATCAAGGGTGCCAGACGTCCGCAACTGGGCGATCACGGAAGGCCAGCCTGCCTCGTTCCCGTCAGTTTGGTAGTCGGCCAGCAAGCGTCTTAGCGATACGGTTTTTGCCAGGTCAAGGGACCGCTCATTGCGCACAAGGAAGGCCGACTCCATTTGCATCAGCCCCAGCCCCAGGCTTTCTCCGGCCGTAAGCCCGTGGCGGTTGTCCTGCCACGCATTGACCGGTATGAAGCGCGTGTCGCCATCTCCGATCTCGTATTGCCAGCATGCTTCGGTGGCCAGGCACAGCGAAAACACGGCGTCGTAGGCCTGAAAATAAAGCGTGGCCATCTGCCCGCCCAACCACTGATACAGGGCAGCATTGGTGGCGCGGTTCTGGATAAATGCATACAGCGCCTGCGCCGCTTCACTGGATTTGCGAGAGCGATCGCGTTTCAGTTGTGCTGAACGAATCAACATCTGCTGCAGCTCATCCTGCAAAGCGAGCGCCTCGACCTGCTTTTGCGCCTCGTCCTTGAGGAACGCCCACTCGGTGCGCCGCCGCTCACGGGCATCGGCACGCATCTGCGCTTCGGCACTGTCCGAAAAATAGATGGCCGCACCCTCTAGCAGTGAAGCCGCCGCCCAGGGCGGCCCTCCCCACGTCCATCCACCCGGTACGGGGATAGGCACCGGGGCGCATATCAAGGTGATGGTGTTGGGAAGCGCGCTCAACGCGCTGCCGGCTGAGCGCAACCCGGCCGCTACCATCCGTGAGGCACTGGCTCCGGCGAGCATCTGTTCCGCCGCCAATTCCGCATCGCTGACATCCTGTTCCAGCCACTTGTTGTAGGACGCGACTTTGGCGTGCAGTTGCTCACGACGTGACTTCAACGCTGCGAGGTTAAATTCCGCCTGCTCGATGGCCTGAGTGTCGAAGGTTTCCACGAACTGTGTCAGCTCCAGCAGATGAGCCTGTTGGAGGCTCTGCTGTTCGGCGCGGTCGCGGTTTTCCATATGCGCCTGCAGTTGATTGCCAAACGCCATAAGCGTGTCCACCGCCGACCGCGCACGCATCAGCATTGCTGAAAAGCGGTAAGGCGCAATGATCGCCAGTGCACCCAGACGCCGGACGGCGGCGCTGCTGCCTGCCAGTTGAGCACGCAGAAGGTCCCGCGGGTTGGCCGGGGCCTCATACAACGCCAACTTCATCGGCCGGCCATCCAGCGTCAGGTTGTTGCGCAGGTTGTAGAGACGCGCGTCCAGCTGGTCCCATACGTCCAGCAGGCGGGTATTGACCGGCAGGCGAAACCACGGAGCGTCGATCAGCCGGAGCCAGGATCCGGCACCCAGAGACGCGCAAGTCACGTGTTCGAGGGACGCGGCGGTTGATACCTCGAAAGCTGCCAAGGCGTCATCCTCATGACGGGCGGCTTGAGCCAGGGTTTGCGGCGCCCATTGGCTGATGCTGCGGCCCTTGGACAGAGGCCCCAGCAGCGACAGTGCACGGACATAATGCAGCTGGGCTTCGGTCAAGGTGTCGCGCGTCACCTGCCGGTAAAGCGAGTCGCCCCAGGCAATGAGGTTGTCCACATAGAGCATGAAAATGGCTTTGCGATAGTGTGAAGGCGCGCCATACGCGATGGTGTCCGGGTCCCGTGGCGCTGCGGTGTCGCGCGACGGGTCATCGGCGAACGCCAACGGTCGGCTGGTCCAGTAGGGCAGCCAGTCCACAAGCGCAGGAGCGGGATGTAACGGCGCCACCCGCGCCTGTGGATTGAACAGATAATGCAGCCATTGTTCAGCGCCCGCGTAGTCGAACGACTGATGCAAACGCGTCGCGACCAGGTGTGGAAGGTGAAAGAACAATTCCCAGAAGTACCGCCCGTTGGCGCCATTGAAATCGACGGGCTGGGGCTGCTTGCCCGGTGCAGCGCCTTCGAGCATGTGCTGTGCCTCCCAGCCCAGCGCCGCCTCCACAGAGATCTCAGCCCTGCGCACCAGCTCACCGGCGAAGGCGGTGTTGAGCCGCACGTAACGCAGAGACGGCACCAACAGGCATTCCAGATCGATGAACTGGCTGCCATCGGCGGTGGTGACGATAGTGGGCATCGCATCGGAACGTTCTTTGCGGGTGATGGTGAATTCGTTGTAGCCCAGGCTGCCCGCCTCTTTTTTCATGCCGAAGCGCATCGGATACGTCAACTCGCCGCTCCATGGATCAACTTGCGCAGTCGTTCTGGCCGAGCCATTGAGCACAAGAGCATGATCGGCGTCTGGCACGCTTTTCCAGATTCCGAAGTTGCGACGTAGGGGAGTGATCCCTTCAGCGTCCTCATACAGCGGCTTGCTGCACACGCCGATGGACTCAATTTTGCAAACCTGGTCAATCACTTTGATGCGTACATTGAGATCGAGAAACGAACTCAAGACGCCAGGATCGTTGTCACCGCTCGGATTCAAGTCCACGCGGTCCAGGGTCCACACTTTCCCGTCAGCGTCGGCACCTTCCATCGGAACCTGTGCGCGCCCGCGATCGCCACCCAACTGCTTCACCAGCGCGGTAAGGGCTGAGGTCATGGACGCCGAAGTCGGCGTGACGGACTGCCAGTACTTATCTTTTACGAGCACAAATGCGTGGCCTTCCACCAGAGTAACGTGTCGTTTTAAAAAGCCGATGATGAGTCTGGGATCCGCATGAGAGCGGTTATCAAACGTAGCTATCAGCATGTAATCCGACGCTTCGAGTGTTTCAAACGAAGGCATCGTGCATTCACGCAACGCGATTGCAGCACTCCATTGCCCGTTGCTTTGCAGGTAACTCACGTTCAGTCGATAGATAAAACTGTCAGCCTTGGGCTTTTCATTTGCGTCCAGCTCTTCTCGTAGTTGTTCCAGCCACACCACATGCAGACGCCCCTCCACCACCACCGGGCGGACATGAGTAACTGTTCCAGACGTTTGCGTTTCGATCTTCTTCCACTCAGTCCACGCGGACGGTGGCACCACCGGGCTGCTCCCATCAAGATCAATGGCTGCCTTGCGCCAATAACAAGCGAACGGCTCCACTGTCTGGCGGCCGATAAAGTAATAGTCGGACTTACAGAAATCCACGCCATCGATGTAACAGGCAACCGTATTGAGGTTGCTGACTTCTTCAAACAGCGTCAGGTAGTTGCCCAGCGCTTTTTGCACCGTATCGGTTGTCAGTCGCGCCTGCGCCAGATCCCCTTCCAGCGCCTTGAACGCCTCCGTCTTGCTCAGCCGCAAGGACGGGTCGAGATAGTTTTCAGGATAGTCGGCCAGCATCTGGTAACCCGCCCAGGTGCTGTATTCACTCATGCCGTCACGCCACAATTGCTGCGTACGAGTGTGCTCGGCGAGATCGGGAATCTCCCCGAACCCCGGCTCCATGCCGTTATAGATGGCATGCACATGCTGTTGAATGCTGGCAATGCCTTGCGCGACACGACTGGTGTCTACTTCGGCGCTGACCTGATTGTCGATCAGCAGGTATTCGTAGAGGTCTTCCGGGGTGATAATGTTTTCGGGCGCAGGATATTCCGGACTTGGGACAAGTTGGCCGAGGTAGTAGGCGACGAGGGCGTCGCGGTGTAGTTGAGCTAATTGATTCACACGAGTCGTTAGCATGGTTATTCACCTTTGAAACAAGCGCGCCTGATCATAACCATGGACAACACTGTGACCAGGAAGAAACCCTAAATGTCTATTTTCAGATACACAGCCCGTGCTTGACGTCGATTCGCCACCCACCCAAGGAACATTGTCAACAGAATCAAGGAGCGAGCCCCATATAGCCTGCCCGAATGGTGCAAAGACTATGGTTGTCCGCTTTGTCCAACCATCTACTGATGAGTAATCTGTATAGAGGATGCCATCCAAAAGATCTGAACCGTCAGAACCGTCAGTAGGATGAAGAGCGTCGGGCATCGTGCCGAAAACCCGGGAGTCTGACGCCGGTTGCCAAATCGCAATGGCCAGCCCCTGATAGAATATGATCCCGGCATAACTGCAAATCGATCCTATATAATAATTCAGACTCAGAGGTGTAATCGCGTCTCCTTGCAAGATTAGTCCAATATCCGCCCGCGACCCACCTTCGACGTCGATTAATATATCTACGCCACCCGAGATCGAAACCAGATCCTCATCTAAACCATCGATTATCACGCCTTCCAGAGCTGGTTCCACACCGGTGGACTTTAATGCGAATTTTACGCCCTCGTCGTCTAAACCATCTTCATTGACGACTCTAACATTGAGGACGTAGGAGGAGCCTCTCGATAATAGCCTGGACTCTGCCGGATGTTGTAACCCTTTAAGGCTCACGACAAAGTCGCACCTCGTAAATGAAGCAACCGAGAACTCAGCCGACTCTTGCCCGCCATAAATTCGCGCAATGACTATATGGTCTCCTGCTGCAAAATCCGAATTAAAACTGGCCAGACCTAATTTATCTGAGTACGTAGTTATTGTTTTCGTCCCATCTATTAACCAATCTACCGGCATTCCCGGCGCAACTTCGCTTTCAATTTCCAGCCAAACTGAAAAAACGATGGGCTTAGATAATCCAACTAGATACCGCTCACTGGTAGCCTCTTGTTTAGAAATAACCACATGCTGATAAATCTTAGTCACTGGCGAAATTTTAGGTCCGATTGAATCGCCCATGTCTGTGGTCGCGGTTACCGTTACCTGCACCTGGCCCGCCGCTTCCGGTAAAAAACGATTTACCGCAATACCGTCCTCCCCAGTAATGCTCTCCAGCCCTGAGAGGCCCGAAGCGTCCGCACTCCAGTCGACTGTCACTCCTTGTTTGGGAGTGCCATCCAACTCTACGACACGGCAATTTATTCCAACCTCAATACCCGCTATAAGCGTGCTCACGAATCGCACATATTCAAAGTATGGGATGCTCAAGAACTCGACCGATTTAAACGGATATTCCTCGCCGTTACTGAAGCGCGCCACTGCAATCGCAGAACCCGGATGCAGACTTCTCAAGTCAGCCGTCGCCACACCATCGCTATTGGTGAATGTTTGAGGTCGCTTGAATGCACCCAGCGAGGTGGCCCACTCAACAGCTCGGTCAACCCCCCTGTTCCCGTAATAGTCCTCTAGAGTGACGCTGTGCGGAATGGATTCCAGCAGGTTGCACAATGCTGAATCGGGCGAACGCTCACCCGCAATGAAAGTCAACGTACCTTCATCGCAGTCAATTCTCAACGAAGGCGCCTTGAGCACGTCATCGAGCCCATAATTCGCTACAACATTTACGACGCCCATCTCATCGCCACTGGTGAAGATTACGGAGCTCATTCCGTTTTCATCTGTCACGCCGGATAACTGATCCAGTTCGCCCAGTTCAGGATTGCTCCATGTAACGGTCGCTTGCGCGATGGGATTGTTCATAAAGTCGCGCAGAGTAATGGTGTAAGTGGCGGTATCTCTGCGTTTTGCAACCAGATAATCAGGCGTAACTGTAATGACACTGTTGGAACTCTGCCCGACTTCGTCGGCTACCCCCTGGGAGGTTTCGGTCAGACAACTGAGCGCCAGTTCTGCAGCCTCACGATATTGCTCGGCTACGCTGGTAGGTGCTAGCGCATGCAACGCCAAGTGGGCTTTGGCATCCATCCGGGTGTTGCCACTGAACCGCGAAATCCGGACCGCCGTATCGAATGTGCGCAATGTATCGATCACGCCGTCTTTGGGCTCAACATGAAAGGCAATGGCCAATATCTCGCGGACGCTCCAGCGCAAAAAACCGGCCAGCTTATTCGCCGCGCTTTCGCGAATCAGACGTTTGTCCCCTTCGGATAACCCGTCCTTCCAAAGAGTGTTGATCAACCGGAAGTAGTCCAGCACAGTCTCTTCATTCTGCTCACTCAAACGCAGCGCTGTGGCGTATTGCGTCAGAAAAAATACCAGCTGCAGTGATAGCTCGGCGTCATTTAGGCCAAACCACGCCGGATGTTCCAACAGTTGTGTGATCAATGCCGAGCTCAATTCCAGATGCGAGCTGACAGCCGCGCGTTTGACTAATGCATCCAGCACCAGCAACACCTCATCGCCGATGTCTACCGTGGAATCACCTGGCTGGCTGTAGACCCTGAGCACCTCGTTCAGCAACTGATAACGGCTACCATGGGCCCAGCTCAAGAGCGCCTTTGCAAGGTCCGCAGAGGTATTCAAGTAGCTGGCTAAATCCTCCATCAGCAGAGCTTCCTGCGCACCTCGGGCACGCATGATCATGTTAGTAATTTTCGGGTGCAGCTCCTCAACGGCGAGGCCATGGGCTTTTATGACTCTTATAACCTGCTCGCTCAACGCGTTTGCAAATTCTGCCTCTGTCTCGCCACTGAGAATTTTCACCAGGCCCCTTGCAGTGGCCGCGGTTTTACCCGTATCGATGAAAGTCTCTAACTCGGCAAACCAGTCAATCGGCTCACTGGTATGAAATTTCTTACCCTGCTCATCAGGCTGCGACGTCACCGACACCTCCGGCGCCCCCACTTGAGCGAAGCTGCTGTCGGTGACCAGTGCCTCCGTCAGCCGAGAGTGGATTTGCTCAAGCAAGCCTTGTTCGGCTTCAGTGGCAATGGGCCTAGTCACTGGAGGCAGCACCAGCTGACACAATTGAGTAACGGTCCATTTGTTGTCCTTAAGCCAGACGCTGAAATCAACCAGCGCGTGCATCACGCTCAACGTGTCGGTGTTGGCCGAGGCAGAGTACGTCGCGATCTGCGTGACGCCCGCCAGCTTGGAAACCAGATGACTGCCGCCGCCGTCCAGCAACTCCAGCAGCGCCAGTGCTTCAACAGTATTGAGGTCCAGATAACGCGGCAGTTTTACCAGGCGATAAAACGCTGAAACCACTTCGCGGGACCAGCGTAATGACTGCCCGGCGTAGGCCTGTCGCACCACCTTGGCGACATAGCGAAACACTTCGTAGGTCATCCCCAGCGCCGCGCACAAGTGATTGATCTTCTGCCGCTCAGCCTCGTTCTCGGGGATGATCGAAAACGGCTGGTCGTCGAGAATCAGCGGCACTTCAAACAACGCCTGGCCGTTAAACACCCGATCAAATTGCGACGCGGTCTTCCCCCGTCCATACGTGCCCAACCCGTACAGCAACGCGGCAAAGTCTTCGGCGGTGGCGCCAAAGCGTTTACGCACGATCTGAAACAGGCCCAGCGAGCGCAGTGTGTTCTGGGTGATGTGGTAGGGGTTCGAGTCGCCTGCCTTGACTCTGCGCGTGACAGTGGATGCCTGTTGCTCGGCTTGCAACGAGGCCACCAGCAGCAGGTCCACTTCATGAAATGGCAGCTCAAGCCAGCGCGATAAGCGGATCATTCGGTTCATGCGATCAAATCGATCAGGCGAGCTACCGGTGAGGCGATGACTTGGCCCTGGACCGCCGTCCTGCGCTGGCAGCGTTTCAATGCCCATCGCCGGCGATGCGCCAGCGTTGATGTAGACCGAACCGGACAGGCTGCCATCCACCCCCTGCCCCGCGCCCTGAGTGATGTTGGATGAACGGGTCGTTGCGAACGCACCGACGGACAATAAGGCTTCAAGTTCCTCGGTGGTAAGCCCGGTGCGAAGGCAAAACGTCTGGGTGTCCTCCAAATCGGTAAAACCGCCCACACCAAAGTTGTCCAGATAAAACGTTGTGGGGGTGCCCAGGTCGGTTTCATCGCGCAACAGGCGGGTGCGCGGATCGATGCGGCCTCGGCTTGAACTCAGCGGATGTGCCGGGGCATCGTCTTGAGGAAAATACGGTGCTTCGAGCAGCAACCCCTGCTGCACCGGACCAAACCCGGTGTCCTGAATCAGCGCGATGTCTGACAGCAAGGAATGCACACCGGGCTCCTTGAAGTACGGATAATCAGGGTCCGCCGCGCGTATGGCATCGCCCAGGGTGTAATTCTTGCGGCCGAGGGCGTAGTTGATCTGGCTGGTGTAGCGCTCGAACGGCAGCGCATTGGGGTAGCGCGCCTCCAGTAGCGCATCGTCGACCGGCTTGTCCTCAAGCGAGATGCCGTCCAGATAACCACGGATCGAGCTCTCCAGAATCTCGTTGACCAACACGATGGTCGGCTCTACGCGGTTTAGCGCAGTGTGGTCGAGCAGCAGGTCCTTCAGATCAGGCCGCCGCGCGTCGAGGCTGATGATTGCGCTCTGATCACCGGAGGCCTCCAACTCCAGCGCGAACCGATACAGATCCGCCAGATAGGCAACAGGCGAGGTGGTGGCTTCAATGGCATCCGGCGGACAGTGATTGGCCCAGTCCGGGTTGAACATGTCTGTGTAGGTAGGGCCTTCCACCAAACCTTTGATTCCGGACGGCGGGCGGTTAGCCTGGCGCACCGAGGCCGTCAGACGTTGCTCGCGAAACTGTCGGGCAATCACCACAGACATCGCCTGCGCACGCGCATGGATATCGCGGGCTTCAGTGATGTGCATCTGCGGGTTTTGCTTCATCAAGCGGGGAATATTGGCTTGGGCCAGGCTCAGAACCGAACTGAACTGCTGGGTCAGCGCAGAAATTCCAGCCTTGGTCTGCCGTGTATTGCCCAGCAGCATATCCAGGGCCGAAACGGACTTGGCGGAATTCTTGACGATCTTCTTCATGACGGTCCTCATCCTGAGATAACGCTTCCATTAACGGATCACCGCACAAGATCCTTAAAATAAGTCAAGCAGACCCACGCCAATCCGCCGGGCAGAACCGACTAACGGCGTAGTCATACAAGAGGCTTCAGCCTGCGACCCGCGACTACAGAGGGTAAGCACCCGTAAAAAAGTCTGAGCAATGTGCGGGCAGCTCTGAGAATACGTTCTGTTGGCGCTGACGAGCCGAGCGAGGATTCGTATCCTTCAGCCAATTCTCCACTTTGCGACACCCTTCCCTGAAAATCCTGCAAAAACCCCCTTCGCCGTTAGTCGCCAGCCCTTGGATCGATTAAAGTAACGCCCCCAGCTTCGGCGCCACTTGGCGCTGCTGCCTCTCCTGCCAGGAACTGTCATCGATGGAACATCGTGAAGCGTTGATCGCGCTGCGGACCTTTCTCTCCACCCAGATTCTCGGGCAGGAGAAACTGGTTGAGCGCTTGCTGATCGCGCTGCTGGCCGACGGCCACATGCTGGTCGAAGGTGCCCCGGGCCTGGCCAAGACCAAGGCGATCAAAGAGCTGGCCGAAGGCATCGAAGCGCAATTCCATCGCATCCAGTTCACCCCTGACCTGCTGCCCGCCGACATCACCGGCACCGAGATTTATCGTCCGGAAACCGGCAGTTTCGTGTTCCAGCAAGGCCCTATCTTCCACAACCTGGTGCTCGCCGACGAAATCAACCGCGCGCCGGCCAAGGTGCAATCTGCCTTGCTGGAGGCCATGGCCGAGCGTCAGGTCAGCGTCGGGCGCAGCACTTACGACCTGTCGCCGCTGTTTCTGGTGATGGCGACGCAGAACCCCATCGAGCAGGAAGGCACCTACCCGCTGCCCGAGGCGCAGCTCGATCGATTTCTCATGCACGTCAAGATCGGTTTTCCGGACGCCACCGTCGAACGCAAGATCCTCCAGCAGGCCCGGGGCGAAGCGCTCAACGGCGAGACCAAGCCCGAGCGCAGGGTCAGCCAGCAGGCGATTTTCGCCGCGCGCAAGGAAATCCTCGGTCTGTACATGGCCGATGCCGTTGAGGAATACCTGGTGCAGCTGGTGATGGCGACCCGCACGCCGGCCAAGTTCGATGCCGAGCTGGCCGAGTGGATCGGTTATGGCGCAAGCCCGCGTGGCTCGATTTCCCTGGACCGCTGCGCCCGGGCCCACGCCTGGCTGGCTGGGCGGGATTTCGTCAGCCCGGAAGACATTCAGGCGATGGTGTTCGACGTGTTGCGCCACCGCATCATTCTGTCGTTTGAAGCAGAAGCGGCTGGCATCGATCAAGACCGCGTGATCCAGCGCATTCTCGACGTCGTGGCCGTCGCCTGACCCCATGCAACCCTATCTGATCTCCCAACCGGGCATCCGCATCAGCCTCGCCGACCTGATTGAGATGCGTCATCGCGTGCGGGAAGTGCAGCTGTTTTCAACGCCCAGCCAGCGCAGTCCGTTGATCGGCCTGCACCACTCCAAGCTGCGCGGGCGCGGGGTCGACTTCGATCAGGTCAGGGTGTATCAGGCCGGCGACGACGTCAGGACCATCGACTGGCGCGTCACCGCTCGTACCCAGGAGCCCCAT
>Ga0247809_1000855_pt1 | contig 13619 bp, 9 predicted proteins | sample UWRJL104311B1_FD_180951 | JGI IMG/M metagenome (GOLD analysis project Ga0247809, IMG submission 180951) | Plant litter microbial communities from Arlington Agricultural Research Station in Wisconsin, United States - UWRJ-L104-311B-1 | ecosystem: Environmental > Terrestrial > Plant litter >...
GCGACCGCCCGCGCGGCGCTTGTTGAACACGTCGAAGGCCACGGCCAGCAGCAGCACGAGACCCTTCACGGTCTGCTGCCACTCGATGCCGATGCCGAGGATCGACATACCGTTGTTGAGCACACCGATGATGAGACCACCGATGATCGCGCCGCCGATGGTTCCGACGCCGCCCTGCACTGCCGCCCCACCGATGAACGCGGCCGAGATCGCCTCGAGCTCGAAGCCGTCACCGGCCTTCGGGCCGGCGAGGTTGAGCCGAGCGGTGAAGACGATGCCGGTCAGCGCCGCGAGCACGCCCATGTTGACGAAGATGTAGAAGTCGACCTTCTTCGTCTTGACGCCCGAGAGCTCCGCCGCGTGGCGGTTGCCACCGATCGCGTAGATGTGGCGGCCGAAGACGCTGCGGTTGGTGACGATGCCGTAGACCAGCACGAGCACGGCGAGGATGATCAGCGTGACCGGGATGCCCTTGAAGCTCGCGAGCGCGTAGGTGATGCCGGAGATCGCGAGGCCGACGAGCACGAGCTTGGCGACGAACCAGACGAGCGGCTCGACCTCCTGCGCGTAGCTCTGGCGGCCGGCTCGGGTGCGGAACTGCTGCACGACGAAGCCGATGATCGCGATCGCGCCGATGCCGAGCGTGAACGGGTCGACGTCGAACTCGCCGAACACGTCGCTGACGAAGCCGTTGCCGAGGGCACGGTATTCGGCCGGGAACGAGCCGATGTTCGAGCCGCCGAGCACCACGAGCGCGAGCCCGCGGAAGATGAGCATGCCGGCCAGCGTCACGATGAACGCCGGTATGCCGACGTAGGCGACCCAGAATCCCTGCCAGGCGCCGACGAGCGCTCCGATCAGCAGCGAGATGATGATGGCGATCCACCACTCGATGCCCATCTTCACCGTCAGCACGCCCGACACGGCGCCGATGAACGCGGCGACCGAACCGACCGACAGGTCGATGTGGCCGGCGACGATCACCATCACCATGCCGATCGCGAGGATCAGGATGTACCCGTTCTGCACGATCAGGTTCGAGATGTTCTGCGGGCGCAGCAGGATGCCGTCGGTCAGGATCTGGAACAGCACTACCACCGCGATGAGCGCGAGGAAGATGCCGTTCTTGCCGAGGTCGGCGACGATGTGGCTCAGCGACGAGCCGACCTTGCTCACCGCGTTCGGAGCGGTCTTGGTGTCAGTCATTGGAGGTCTCCATGGTCATGAGCTTGATGAGGGACTCGGGGGTGGCTTCCGCGATCGGGAGCTCGCCGGTGATGCTTCCCTCGGAGAGGGCGTAGATGCGGTCGCAGATTCCGAGCAGTTCCGGCAGCTCCGAGGAGATGACGATGACGCCTTTGCCGGATGCCGCGAGCCGGTTGATGATGGTGTAGATCTCGTACTTCGCGCCGACGTCGATGCCGCGCGTCGGCTCGTCGAGGATGAGCACGTCGGGATCCGAGTAGATCCACTTGCTCAGCACGACCTTCTGCTGGTTTCCGCCGGAGAGCTTGCCGGTCTTGGCGAGCACCGTCGGAGCCTTGATGTTCATGCTCGAGCGGTACTCGTTGGCGACCTTGAACTCCTCGTTGTCGCTCACGAGACCCCCGCGCACGAGCTTTCCGAGCGACGCCATCGAGATGTTGCGCTTGATGTCCTCGATCAGGTTGAGCCCGTAGGTCTTGCGGTCTTCGGTCGCGTAGGCGAGGCCGTTGGCGATCGCCTCCGACACCGTGCGGGTCTTGATCTCGACGCCGTTCTTGAAGACCTTGCCCGAGATGCGCGAACCGTAGCTGCGCCCGAACAAGCTCATCGCGAACTCGGTGCGCCCCGCGCCCATGAGGCCGGCGATGCCGACGATCTCGCCCCGGCGCACGTTGATGTTCACGTCGTTGACGATCACGCGCGTCGGGTCTTGCGGGTGGTGGGCGGTCCAGTTCTCGACGCGGAGGATCTCGTCGCCGATGTGCGGCGTGTGGTCGGGGTACCGGTGCTCGAGGTCGCGGCCCACCATGTCCTTGATGATGCGTTCTTCCGTGACATCCGCCTTGGCGATCGTCTCGATCGTCTTGCCGTCGCGGATCACGGTGACCGTGTCGGAGATCTTCTTGATCTCGTTGAGCTTGTGGGAAATGATGATCGACGTGATGCCCTGCTCCTTGAGGTGCAGGATCAGGTCGAGCAGGTGGGCGGAGTCTTCGTCGTTGAGCGCCGCGGTCGGCTCGTCGAGGATGAGCAGCTTGACCTCTTTCGAGAGCGCCTTGGCGATCTCGACGAGCTGCTGCTTTCCGACGCCGATGTCCATGACCCTGGTCGTGGGGTTCTCACGGAGGCCGACCCGGGCGAGCAGCTTGGCCGCTTCCTGGTTCGACTTGTTCCAGTCGACGAGGCCGAACGCACCCTTGACCTCGTTGTTGAGGAAGATGTTCTCGGCGATCGACAGGTAGGGGCTCAGCGCGAGCTCCTGGTGGATGATGACGATGCCCTTGGCCTCGCTGTCGCGGATGTCGCGGAACTCGACGGTCTCGTTCTCGAAGACGATGTCGCCGTCGTAGGTCCCGTGCGGGTAGACGCCCGACAGCACCTTCATGAGGGTCGACTTTCCCGCGCCGTTCTCGCCGCAGATCGCGTGGATCTCTCCGCGCGCCACCTCGAGGGTGACGTCCTGCAGCGCTTTTACGCCGGGAAAGGTCTTGGTTATCGACCGCATTTCCAGGATGTTCGTGGTCACTGTGTGTGCCGGCTTCCTTGAGCTTGAAGAGTGTGGGTGGATGCCGGTGCCGGGAAGCGAGAACCTCCCGGCACCGGCCGTACTGCTGTGGTGCTGACTAGCCCTTGACCTCGGCCTCGGTCCAGTAGCCGGTGTCGATCAGTTCCTTCTGGATGTTGTCCTTGACCACGATGACGGGCTTCAGGAGGTACGAGGGAACGTCCTTCTTGTTGTTGTTGTAGCTGCTGTCGTCGTTGGTCTCGACCTTGTCGCCGTTGAGCGCGGAGATGGCCATGGTCGCGGCCTGCTTCGCGAGCTCGCGGGTGTCCTTGAAGATGGTCGCGTACTGCTCGCCCTTGTCGATGGCCTTGACCGAGTCGATCTCCGAGTCCTGGCCGGAGATGATCGGCCAGGCGTCGCCTACGGAGTAGCCGGCGTCGGTGAGGGCGCCGATGATTCCGCGGGAGATGCCGTCGTACGGCGAGAGCACGGCATTGACCTTGCTGCCGTCGGAGTAGCTCTTCGTGAGGAGGTCCTCCATGCGGCTCTGTGCCGTCTCACCGTCCCAGCGAAGCGTCGCCGCCTGCTCGATGGTGGTCTGGCCGCTCTTGACGACGAGCGTTCCGTCGTCGACGAACGGCTGGAGCACGTCCATGGCGCCGTTGAAGAAGAAGAACGCGTTGTTGTCGTCGAGCGAGCCGGCGAACAGCTCGATGTTGAACGGGCCCTTGGGCGCGCCCTCGATCGGGGTGCCGTCGAGTTCGGTCAGTCCGAGACCGTTGAGCACCGACCAGGCCTGCTGGTTGCCGACGAGCTCGTTGTCGAACGTGGCGTAGTAGTCGACGTCTTCGGTGTCCATGAGCAGACGGTCGTAGGCGATGACCGGGATGTCGGCTTCCTTGGCATCCGAGAGGATGTTGGTGAGCGTCGTTCCGTCGATCGAGGCGATGATCAGGGCTTCCGCGCCCTTGGTGATCATGTTCTCGATCTGGCTGACCTGGGTGGGGATGTCGTCTTCCGCGTACTGCAGGTCGACCTTGTAGCCCTGGTCTTCGAGCGCCTTCTTGACGGAGTTTCCGTCGGCGATCCACCGCTCGGAGGACTTGGTCGGCATCGCGACGCCGATGAGCGCGCCGCCGCCGGCGCCCGAACCCGAGTCTCCGCCGGATCCGCTGGAGCAGGCCGCGAGGCTGGCGACCATGGCGCCAGCTGCGACGAGCGAAAGAATAGCTCTCTTCTTCACTGTGTGTTCCTTTCAATTGATGGACTTCGTTGTCTGGTGCAGCAAACCCGGTCTGTCCATTACGACCGAGTCCCACCGCGGCACGAAAGGGCCGACCGCGGTAAGCGTGTGTTCTAGATGGATTGTGCCAAGCGGTAGTACGCGGAGTTCCACTTCACCTCGTGGGCGAAGGACCGCTTGGTCGTGTCGTCGTCGATGATGAGCAGCTCGGTGCGCGACATCTCGGCGAAGTCTTCCCACGCCTCGACGCCGACGGCGGTCGAGAGCACGGTGTGGTGCGCGGCTCCCGCGGTGATCCAGGCGGCGGCGGATGTCGCGAGGTCGGGTGCCGGCTTCCACACGGCCCGCGCCACCGGCAGGTGGGGCAGCGGAGCCGGGAGGTCGATGACCTCGACCACGTTCGCCACGAGGCGGAAGCGGTCGCGCATGTCGGAGAGCGCCACGACGACGCCGGCTCCCGCGTCGGTGTCGAACACCAGGCGCACGGGGTCTTCGCGTCCGCCGATGCCGAGCGGGTGGATCTCGAGGCTCGGCTTCTTCGTCGTGAGCGACGGGCAGATCTCGAGCATGTGCGCGCCGAGGATGGATTCTTCGCCCGGCACGAGGTTGTAGGTGTAGTCCTCCATGAGCGAGGCGCCGCCGGGGAGGCCGGCACCCATCACCTTCGCGGCGCGGATGAGCACGGCGGTCTTCCAGTCGCCCTCGCCGCCGAAGCCGTAGCCGTCGGCCATGAGCCGCTGCACGGCGAGGCCGGGCAGCTGGCGCAGACCGCCGAGGTCTTCGAAGCTCGTGGTGAAGGCCGTGAAGCCGCCCTCCTCGAGGAACGAGCGCAGCCCGAGCTCGATGCGGGCGCCGTAGCGGAGGCTCTCGTGACGGTCGCCGTCGGGGCGCAGCTCGGGCACGACGTCGTACGCCTCGAGGTAGATGTCGATCAGGGCGTCGACGTCGGCGTCGGACGCGGCATCCACCCGCTCGACGAGCTCGTTGACTCCCCAGGTGTTGACGCTGACCCCGAAGCGGATCTCGGCCTCGGTCTTGTCTCCCTCGGTGACGGCGACATTGCGCATGTTGTCGCCGAAGCGGGCGAGCTTCATGTTCTGGGTCGCGGTCCAGCCGGAGGCGGCGCGGCTCCACGTTCCGACCTGCGCGGTGACGGCGGGGTTCGATGCGTGGCCGACGACCGTCTTGCGCGGGATGTTCATGCGGGCCGCGATGTAGCCGAACTCGCGGTCGCCGTGCGCGGCCTGGTTGAGGTTCATGAAGTCGAAGTCGATCTCGGCCCAGGGCAGCTCGATGTTCGACTGGGTGTGCAGGTGCAGGAACGGCTTGCGCAGCGCGTCGAGGCCGTGGATCCACATCTTGGCGGGGCTGAACGTGTGCATCCACGCGATGACGCCGACGACCGTGTCATCCGTCGTCGCGTCGAGCATGGCCCGGCGGATGGCGTCCGAGCTCTTGAGCACGGGCTTCCAGACGACCGTGACAGGGATGTCGCTCGACTCGTTGAGCAGGCGCACGACCTCCTGCGACTGCTCCGCGACCTGGCGCAGGGTCTCGTCGCCGTACAGGTCTTGGCTGCCGGTGAGGAACCAGACCTCGTTCTTCGCGAGGTCGGGGATGATCGAGGTCACTTGACTGCTCCTGTGGGTTGCTGGTCGATGGTGGGCTGGCCGTAGACGTTCTGGTACCGGTCGAACAGCGAGTCGATGGACTCCTGAGGGATGGGCAGCGGTGCGCCGAGCTGGCGCGAGATGTGCACAGTGCGGGCGACGTCTTCGGCCATGACCGCGGCCTTGACCGCGTCTTTCGCGTTCTTGCCGATCGTGAACACGCCGTGGTTCTGCATCAGCACGGCGCGCGAACGGTGGCCGGTGAGCGTCTCGACGATGCCGTGGCCGATCGAGTCGTCGCCGATGATCGCGAACGGCCCCACCGGGATCTCGCCGCCGAACTCGTCGGCCATGGCCGTGATGACGCACGGGATGGCCTCGCCGCGGGCGGCCCACGCGGTGGCGTAGGTCGAGTGCGTGTGCACGACCCCGCCCACCTCGGGCATGTTGCGGTAGACGTAGGCGTGGGCGGCGGTGTCGCTCGAGGGGCTGCGTTCCCACCCCGGGGTGCCCTCGATGACGTTGCCGTCGAGGTCGCAGAGGATCTGGTTCTCGGGGCTGAGCTCGTCGTAGCTCACGCCGCTCGGCTTGATCACGAAGAGGTCGGCACCGGGCACGCGGCCGGAGATGTTGCCGCCCGTCCAGACGACGAGCTCGTAGCGCACGAGCTCTTCGTGCAGGCGGGCGACCTCGTCGCGGGTGCGCGCGATCGCGACCTGGATTTCGGGCGAATAGGCGGTCATGCGTTGGTTCCCGTCAGCTGCAGTGCGTCGACGGCCGCGCGCTCGACCGTGAGGCCGGCGCGGTAGCGGTCGAGGTAGGTGGAGAAACCGGCGACGTCCGTGACATCCGGTTCCACGGTCTCGAAGACGGCGCCCGCGAAGACGCTGTCGCGCAGGTAGGCGTCGAGGGCCTCGGGCCGGCCGACGTAGGAGGCGAGCACGGCCATGCCCCACGCCCCGCCCTCGGACGCGGTCGCGGCGACCGAGACGGGGGCGTCGAGCGCTCCGGCGAGGAAGCGCTGGGCGACGCCCGCGGTGCGGAACATGCCGCCGTGCGCGAACATGCGGTCGAGCGCGACGCCCTCGTCGGCGAGCACCCGCATGCCGAGCGCGAGGGTGCCGAACACGCCGTAGAGCTGGGCGCGCATGAAGTTGGCGAGGGTGAGCCGGCTGTCGGGGGTGCGCACGACGAGCGGGCGGCCCTCGTCGAGCCCGGCGATCGGCTCTCCCGCGAGGTGGTTGTAGGCCAGCAGTCCGCCCGCGTCGGCTTCGCCGTCGAGCGCGGTGCGGAACAGCACGTCGAAGACCGCGTCGTCGTCGACGGGATTGCCGGATGCTGCGGCGAAGCTCCCGAACATGCCCGCCCAGGCGGCCAGTTCGCTCGCGCCGTTGTTGCAGTGCACCATGGCCACGGCGTCTCCGGCCGGGGTGGTGACGAGGTCGAGTTCGTGGTGCACGCTGCCGAGCGGGCGTTCGAGCACGACCATCGCGAAGATGCTCGTTCCGGCGCTCACGTTGCCGGTGCGGCGCGCGACCGAGTTGGTGGCGACCATGCCGGTGCCCGCGTCGCCCTCGGGCGGGGCGAATACGGCTCCCGGGCGCAGGGCGCCGGTGGGGTCGAGCAGTGCGGCGCCCGCGGGGGTGAGCTCGCCGGCGGGGCGGCCGGCGACGAGCACCTCGGGGAGCAGCGCGGCGAGGTCGAGGGCGGGCACGCGGGCCTGGTACGCGGCGACGAGCGCGGCGTCGTAGCCGGCCGTCGCCGAGTCGATCGGGAACATGCCCGACGCGTCGCCGACGCCGAGCACGTCGCGGCCGGTGAGGCGCTCGTGCACGTAGCCCGCGAGGGTCGTCACGCTCGCGAGCCGCGCGACGTGGGGCTCGTCGTCGAGAACGGCCTGGTGCAGGTGCGCGATCGACCAGCGCAACGGGATGTTCACGCCGAAGAGTTCGGTGAGCTCGGCGGCCGCGGGGCCGGTGCTCGTGTTGCGCCAGGTGCGGAACGGCACGAGCTGGGTGCCTTCGGCGTCGAACACGAGGTAGCCGTGCATCATCGCCGAGACGCCGATCGCGCCGAACGCCTCGGGGCGCACACCGAAGCGGCGGTCGACGTCGGCAACGAGGTCGGCGTAGGCCGACCGGATGCCCGCCCAGACGTCGTCGAGCGAGTAGGTCCAGGTGCGGTCGACGAACTCGTTCTCCCAGGCGTGGCTGCCGGAGGCGAGCACGACCGAGGGGTCGATGCCCACGAGGCAGAGCTTGATGCGGGTGGAGCCGAGTTCGATGCCGAGGGAGGTGTTCGCGCTCGCGATGTCGGTCCTGGCTGCGGCGACGAATTGCTCGTCGGCGGCTGGCTCGGGCGCTGTGCTCACTCTTCGGACCTCATTGTCGGATTCTCTGCTGGTGGTGCTGGGGTTGGCTAGGAGAACCCCGACGATGTGACCGTTCACATTCGATTCCGCCATGTTACATGCGAAACGGTCACACGTGTCAAGCGCCGCAAGGTCACGGCTGGGTAACCGCTGCTGCCGCCCGGCCGCGTGCGGCGGGGCGCCCTGTGCCGCGCCCGGTGCCGCCTCCGCCGCCGCGATCGCCGCCGCGCTCGCTGTCCGACCGGCGGCGCGCTGCCCGGAAAGCGACAGCGCCGCGCCGACCGAGCAGCGAAGCCGTGCCGGCTGTGACGCGAGCCGGTCGCGGACACCGGAGCCGGCCGCGGCGGGCTCGGCAAGCCGGAATCGGCTCGCGTCCGCGCGACGCGGGCCGCGGCATCCGCCTTCGACGTCCGCGCGCTCACCGCCGCTCGCGGCCGCTCGCTGTCCGATCGGCGGCCCGCGGCCCGGTAGGCGACAGCGCCGCGCCGATCGAGCAGCGAAGCAGCGCCGCGAGCCGGTCGCGGACACCGGAGCCGGCCGCGGCGGGCTCGGCAAGCCGGGTCCGGCTCGCGTCCGCGCGACGCGGGCCGGCGCATCCGCCCCCGACGTCGCGCGCTCGCTCCGACGTCCGCGCGCTCACCGCCGACGTCCGCGCACTCACCGCCGCTCGCGGTCCGATCGGCGGCCCGCTACCCGGTAGGCGACAGCGACGCGCCGACCGAGCAGCGAAGCCGTGCCCGCCGCGCCGATCGAGCAGCGAAGCCGTGCCCGCCGCGCCGCGAGCCGGCCGCGGACACCGGAGCCGGCCGCGGCGGGCTCGGCGAGCCGGAACCGGCTCGCGTCCGCGCGACGCGGGCCGGCGCGCCCGGCACCGACCGCACGACCTACCAGGCCGGCGCGGCCGTCGACGAGCGCACGATGAGCTCCGGCGCGATCTGGTCGTGGTTCTGGCCGACGCCGCCGCCGAGTTCCGACAGCAGGAGCGAGATCGCGCGGCGCCCGATCTCGGCGAAGTTCTGGCGCACCGTGGTGAGCGGCGGCGAGAAGTGCGCCGCCTCGGGGATGTCGTCGAACCCCACCACGCTGATGTCGCCCGGCACGTCGAGCCCCGAGTCGCGGCACGCGTGCATGAAGCCGAGGGCCATCTGGTCGTTGCCGGCGAAGACGGCGGTGAAGTCGCGGAAGCGCAGCAGCTCGAGCCCGGCGTAGTAGCCGAAGTGCGCGCTCCAGTCGCCGAGGATCGGCGCCCGCGTGCGCAGTTCGGCGTCGTTGATCTCGCGCAGGAACCCCTGCATGCGGGCATCCGCCTCGATCCAGTCCTGCGGGCCCGAAATGTGCGTGATCTCAGTGTGGCCCAGGTCGATGAGGTGCTTCGTCGCGAGCCGCGCGCCCGTCACCTGGTCGACCGAGAGGCTGTGGCCGAGGTTGCGCCCCGTCGACTCGATCGTCACGTACGGCACGCTGATCGACAGGTCGGTGAGGGCGTCGAACACCCGCACCTGCGGGGCGATCACCACGAGGGCCTCGACCGCCTGGCTGAGCAGGTAGTCGATCGCCGACTTGATCGACGCGTAGTCGCCCGTCGCGACGCTCGTGATGCTCAACCGGTAGCCCGCCTCGCGCGCCGCCACCTCGATCGCGTTCACGCTCGTGGTCGGCCCGTAGTGCGCGTTCTGCGACGAGAGCACTCCGATCGTGCGGCTGCGGCTCGTCACGAGGGCCCGTGCCGCCTGGTTCGGGCGGTAGCCGATCTCGGCGATGACCTCTTCGACCCGCTGCCGCGTCGATGCCTTGATGCTGGGGCTGTCGTTGAGCACCCGGGACACAGTCTGGTACGAGACGCCGGCGAGAGCGGCGACGTCGCGGATGTTGGGGGCCCGAACCTTCTCTTGCTCCGTGGTCAACCGAGATACCCGACTTCGTTGGCGATGTGTACGTTCACATTCTGAGTGACCTCCATTATGCACGGAAGCCGAATGACGGAAAGGCCGGTCACACCCGAGGGTGCGACCGGCCTTCCGTGATGGTGCTGTACTACTGGGGAGTGCGGACTACTTGGTGAGCGCTTCGAGCTCGGGGTTGTTCGCGTACGCCTCTGCAGCGTTCTCCTTGGTGACGATGACCGGCTCGAGGTAGAGCGTTGCGACGTCGACGTTTCCGTTGTTCGTCTTGGTCGTCGTGGCGGGCTTGTCGCCCTTCTGCAGGTCGCCGGCCATCTCGATCGCGGTCTTCACGAGCTCGCGGGTGTCCTTGTAGATGGTCGAGTACTGCTGGCCCGACATGATCAGCGGGATCGAGGCAGCCTCGGAGTCCTGACCGGTGACGATCGGGAGGTCCGACTGTCCGGCATCCTGCACCGAGGTGATGATGGCGCGGGCGAGGGTGTCGTTCGGCGACAGTACGCCGTCGATCGGGGTGCCCTGGTAGAAGCCCTGCATCAGGGTGTCCATGCGCTTCTGAGCGTTCTCCGGCTTCCAGCCGTCGGTCGCCGTCTGCTTGATGTCGGTCTGGCCCGAGACGACGACGAGGGTTCCGTCGTCGATCTTCGGCTTGAGGACGTCCATGGCGCCGTCGAAGAAGACGGGGGCGTTGGCGTCGTCGGAGGAGCCCGAGAACAGCTCGATGTTGTACGTCTTCTTGTCGGGGAACTTCGCGGCGAGACCGTCGAGGAGCGCCTGGCCCTGGAGCTGGCCGACCTTGAAGTTGTCGAACGCGACGTAGTAGTCGACGGCGTCGGAGTTCAGGATGAGACGGTCGTACGCGATGACGACGGCGCCGGCGTCCTTGGCTTCCTGCACCTGGGTGCCGAGCTGGGCGCCGTCCTTGGCGCCGATGATGATGACCTTGGCGCCGTTGGTGACCATGGTCGAGATCTGCTGCTGCTGGTCGGCGACCGCGTTGCTCGCTCCGGCGTACTGCACGTCGCCCTTGAAGCCGGCGTCCTTGAGGCCCTTCTCGAAGAGGCCTCCGGCGAGAACCCAGTTCTCGCTGGTCTTGTCGGGGAGTGCGACACCGACGAGCGAGTCGGCGGCGAATCCGCTGCCCGAGTCGGTTCCGGCGTCTCCGCCGCGCGAGCTGTCGCTGGCGCAACCGGTGAGGCCGAGGGCGGCCACGGCGACGAACGCGCCGGTGGCAAGAAGGATCTTCTTCATTGGGATCTCTTTCTTTCTTTTCTGTGTTTGGTGCGTTGGGTGGAGCTGATTCTCCGGTGATGGATCAGTGAGGTAAGACTGGGATGCCGCGGCGGGACTACTTCGGCAGGTCCGCCGGCACGGCGGTGTCGGGGGTCGCGCCCCCGGGGGTGACCTCGTTCGAGGTCGAGTCGTCGGTCGGCGCAGCGCCGCCCTTGTCCTTGCGGGTCATCAGGCCGATGATCGACGGGCGGCCCTGGGTCTTGTTGTAGACGTCGACGCCGACCGCGATCAGCAGCACGAGGCCCTTGATGATCTGCACGAGGTCTGACTGGATGCCCTTGAGCGCGAGGCCGTTGGACAGCACGGCCATGACGAGGCCACCGATGATCGACCCGGCGACGGTGCCGATACCGCCCGAGACGGCCGCGCCGCCGATGAACACCGCGGCGATCGCGTCGAGCTCCCAGCCGGTGCCGTCGAACGGTCCCGACGCCTGCGAGCGGGCGACGAAGATCATGCCGGCGAGGGCCGCGAGCACGGACATGTTCATCATCACGAAGAAGTTGACGCGCTTCGAGTTGACGCCCGAGAGTTCCGCTGCGTGCTTGTTGCCGCCGACCGCGTAGATGTGGCGGCCGATGATCGTGTTGTTCGTGAGGAACGAGTACCCGACGACGAGCAGCACCAGGATGATGCCGGAGACCGGGAAGCTCGTGCCGACACGGCCGGTCGCGAACAGGTAGGCGGCCACCATGACGACGCCGCCGAGGATGACGACGCGCAGCACGCTGAGCCACATGGGGTCGGCAGACGCGCCCATGACCTTGCGGGTGCGGCGACCGCGGTACTCGAGGCCGATCAGGATGAGCACGACGAGCAGGCCGAGCAGCATGGTGAGGTTGTTGAAGCCGAGGTTCGGGCCCACCTCGGGGAGGTAGCCCTTTCCGATCGCCTGGAACGGTCCGTTGACCGGCACGGTGGCCGAGTCACCGATGAACTGGTTGCCACCGCGCCAGATGAGCATGCCGGCGAGGGTAACGATGAACGCCGGGACCCCGATGTAGGCCACCCAGAATCCCTGCCAGGCACCGATCGCGGCTCCGACGACGAGGCCGAGCAGGATGCCCGCCCACCAGGGGAAGTTCCAGTCCTTCATCGCGAGAGCCACGATGATGCCGGTGAAGGCCGCGACCGAACCGACCGAGAGGTCGATGTGGCCGGCGATGATCACCATCACCATCCCGATCGCGAGGATCAGGATGTACGAGTACTGCTGCACGATGTTGATGATGTTTCCGGGCTGCAGCGTCTTGCCACCGGTCCAGACCTGGAAGATCACGACGATGATCACGAGGGCGCCGAGGATGCCGAACTGCTTCAGCGAACCCCCACCGCCGAACAGGTTCTTGAGGTCGCGGATATCGAACCCGCTCTTCTTCTCGGTAACGGGAGCGCTCATTACGCGACTGCTTTCTGTGAGGACGACGTCATGCTGCGCATGAGGGTTTCGGGATCGGCCTTGTCGACCGTGAGTTCGTTGGTGATCTTGCCTTCGAAGATCGTGTAGATGCGGTCGGACACCCCGAGCAGCTCAGGCAGCTCGGACGAGATCATGATGATGCCCTTGCCCTGTGCGGCGAGGTCGCGGATGATGCCGTAGATCTCGGCCTTGGCGCCGACGTCGATGCCGCGGGTGGGCTCGTCGAGGATCAGCAGGTCGGGGTCGGTGAACATCCACTTCGCCAGCACGACCTTCTGCTGGTTTCCGCCGGAGAGCTTGTTCACGCCTTCCTCGACGGTGGGGGTCTTGATGCGCAGGCTCTTGCGGTATTGCTCGGAGATCTGCGCCTCCTGGATCTCGTTGACCACGTCGACGCGGGAGATCTTGCGCAGCTTGGCCGAGACGATCGACCGCTTGATGGTGTCGAGCAGGTTGAGGCCGAGCGCCTTGCGGTCTTCACTCACGTAGGCGAGACCCTGTTCGATGGCCTCGGACACGGTGCGCAGCTTGATCTCTTTGCCGTCCTTGAAGACCTGGCCGGAAATGAACTTGCCGTAAGAGCGTCCGAACAGGCTCATGGCGAGCTCGGTGCGACCGGCGCCCATGAGCCCGGCGAAGCCGACGACCTCGCCGCGGCGGACGGTGAAGCTCGAGTTCTTGACGACGAGGCGCTCCGCGGTGAGCGGATGCTGCACCGTCCAGTCGCGCACCTCGAAGAAGACCTCGCCGATCTCAGCGGTGTGCTCGGGGAACCGGTTGCCGAGGGTGCGGCCGACCATGCCCCGGATGATGCGGTCTTCGTCGACGCCGTCGGCCTTGACGTTGAGCGTCTCGATCGAGCGGCCGTCGCGGATGATCGTGATCTGGTCGGCGATCTGCTCGATCTCGTTGAGCTTGTGCGAGATCATGATCGACGAGATGCCCTTGCTCTTGAGCCCCAGGATGAGGTCGAGCAGGTGCTGCGAGTCGTTCTCGTTGAGTGCCGCGGTGGGCTCGTCGAGGATGAGCAGCTTGACGTTCTTGTTGAGCGCCTTGGCGATCTCGACGAGC
>Ga0247809_1000858_pt1 | contig 13593 bp, 14 predicted proteins | sample UWRJL104311B1_FD_180951 | JGI IMG/M metagenome (GOLD analysis project Ga0247809, IMG submission 180951) | Plant litter microbial communities from Arlington Agricultural Research Station in Wisconsin, United States - UWRJ-L104-311B-1 | ecosystem: Environmental > Terrestrial > Plant litter >...
TCTTGGTCAGAGCGTTGAACAGGGTTGACTTGCCCACATTGGGGAGTCCGACGATTGCAATAGTGAGAGCCACGAGAGTCAAGGGTACCGGGCGCGGCGGCATCCGGCCCGCCGCGCACGGTTTCGGCCCACCGTGAGCTGTATCGGCCCACTAGAGTCGGGGCACTACGCAGTTCGATCGAAGGAGAATGCCGTGAGCGACGACGCCCGCGCACTTCCCGCCAGTGCCCCCGCCGTGGTGATCGGGGCCGGCCCCGCGGGGCTCGCCGCCGCCGCCGAGCTCGCCCGGGTCGGAATCGACGCGGTCGTGCTCGACAAGGCGGGCGAGGTCGGGTCGAGCTGGGGGCGGCACTACGACCGGCTGCACCTGCACACCACTCGCGTGCTCAGCTCGCTGCCGGGCAAGGTCATCCCCCGCCGCAACGGCCGGTGGGTGTCGCGGGACGACTTCCGCGCCTACCTGCGCGACTACGCGAGCAGCCAGCGGCTCGACGTGCGGCTCGACACGCCCGTGACATCCGTCGACCGCATGTCCGACGGACTCTGGAGGGTCGGATGCGGCGGAGACTCCGTCGTCACCCCGCTCGTGGTCGTCGCCACCGGGTACAACCACACCGCGAAGCTGCCCGACTGGCCCGGCCGCGACTCGTTCACGGGCCGCATCGTGCACTCGAGCGAGTACCGCAACCCCACGCAGTTCGCGGGCGGATCGGTGCTCGTGGTCGGCCCGGGCAACAGCGGCGCGGAGATCGCGGCCGACCTCGCCGGCGCAGGCCTCCGCACGTGGCTCGCGGTGCGCACTCCCCCGAACCTGGTGCGGCGGGCTGTGCTCGGCATCGCGTCGCAAGTGCTCGTGCTGTCGATCTCGCCGCTGCCCGCCAAGGCCGGCGACCGCATCGCCCGGCTGATGCAGCGCGTCACAGTGGGCGACCTCTCCCGGTTCGGCCTGCCAGCGGCACCCTGTGGGGTGGTGACCCAGATGCAGCAGCACGACCTCACGCCCACGATCGACGTCGGACTGATCGACGCCGTGCGCTCCGGCGCCGTGCACGTGGTCGCGGCGGTCGAGTCGTTCGAGGGCGACACCGTCATGCTCGCCGACGGCGAGGTGCTGCGACCCGACGCCGTGCTCGTCGCCACCGGCTACCGGCGCGGGCTCGAACCGCTCGTCGGCGACCTCGGGGTGCTCACGCCGAACGGCCGCCCCGTGATCAACGCCGACGAGCAGCTGCCGGGGCTCGAGGGCCTGTACTTCCTCGGCTACTCGAACCCGCTCACGGGCAACATCCGCCAGGTCGGCATCGATGCGCGCAGGATCGCCCGGAACTGGGCCGCGCGCACCGCTCAGTCGCGGCGCACGAGCGCGATCCGGTAGCCGCGCTCCCGCAGCACGAGGTAGCCGAGTGTGTCAGTTCTCGCAACTCAGGCAAAATCGACCGGCCGCGCCGACGTGCCGCGTAAATCCGCGGCGCCGGGCGGAGGGGTCGGGATCCTGCCTGAGTTGCGAGAGCGGAGGGTCGCAGGCAAGGCGGCGGCTCGGGCGAATCGCCATGCAGGGGACGGCCGCCGTCGGCGGTGCGTGTGACCATGGGACCGTGCTCAACTTCACCGCCATCGATTTCGAGACCGCCAACTCCTCTAGTGCGAGCGCCTGCTCCGTCGGGCTCGTCAAGGTGGTCGACGGTCGCGTCGTCGACAGGGCCAGCTGGTTCATCCGCCCGCCCGCCGGGCACGACCACTTCACCGACTGGAACACGCGCATCCACGGCATCGTGGCTTCGGATGTCGCGGGCGCGCCGCTCTGGCACGAGCAGCTCGGCGACCTCGTCGCGTTCGCCGACGGAGACCACCTCGTCGCCCACAACGCACGCTTCGACATGGGCGTCATCAACGGCGGCTGCGCGGCGAGCCTCGTGGCCACCCCGTCGTTCGACTATGCGTGCAGCCTGCAGATCGCGCGCAAGACCTACACGCTCGACTCGTACCGGCTGCCTGTGGCGGCGATGGCGGCGGGCTTCGAGGACTTCGCCCACCACGACGCGCTGGCCGACGCCGAGGCGTGCGCCGCGATCGTGGTGCACGCGGCCAAGCGGCACGAGGCCGTCGACCTCGCACACCTCGCCGCGATCACGGGAACGAAGATCGGGCGCATCGGGGCCGTCCTCGCGGCGTAGTGCCGTGGGCCGGCTGAGCCTGATGCTCGTGGATTTAGCCTGCTCTACGCGGATCGAGCCTGCTGTACGCGGATTGAGCCTGTCGAAATCCGTCGTCCTTAACGCAGATCGAGCCTGTCGAAATCTCCCGACGTCGTGCGACGGGGGGATTTCGACAGGCTCAATCCACGATGCGGCTCAATCCACGAGCCAGGTTTCGATACGGTCGCGGAGCGACCTACTCAACCGGCAGCGGGCCTACGAGCGGCGCTGGCGCTTCTCACGCACGCGCATGTTCACGTTGATCGGGCTGCCCTCGAAGCCGAAGATCTCGCGCAGGCGGCGCGTGATGAATCGGCGGTACTGCGGGTCGAGGAATCCGGTGGTGAAGAGCACGAACGTCGGCGGACGCGACGCTGCCTGGGTGCCGAACAGGATGCGCGGCTGCTTTCCGCCGCGCACCGGGTGCGGGTGCTCCGCGGTGAGTTCGGCGAGCAGGGCGTTGAACTTGCCGGTCTGGATGCGGGTGTCCCACGAGGCGAGCGCGGTCTCGAGGGCCGGAACCAGCTTCTCCATGTGTCGGCCGGTCTTGGCCGAGATGTTGACGCGCGGCGCCCAGGCGACGTGGCTGAGGTCTTGCTCGATCTCGCGTTCGAGCAGCTCGCGGCGCTCGTCGTCCAGGATGTCCCACTTGTTGAACGCGAGCACGAGCGCGCGGCCCGACTCGAGCACGAGGTCGACGATCTTGAGGTCTTGCACGCTGATCGGCTCGGAGACGTCGATCACCACTACGGCGACCTCGGCCTTCTCGAGCGCGGCGCTGGTGCGCAGGGTGGCGTAGAAGTCGGCGCCCTGGGCGAGGTGCACGCGGCGGCGGATGCCGGCGGTGTCGACGAAGCGCCAGAACTTGCCGGCGATCTCGACCTGCTCGTCGACCGGGTCACGGGTGGTGCCGGCGAGGTCGTTCACGACGACGCGCTCTTCGCCCGCGGTCTTGTTCAGCAGGCTCGACTTGCCCACGTTCGGGCGGCCGATGATGGCGACGCGACGCGGACCGCCGACCTCTTCCTTTGCGACGGCCGAGACCTCGGGCAGCACGGTGAGCACCTTGTCGAGCAGGTCGGCGACGCCGCGGCCGTGCACGGCCGAGACGGCCCACGGCTCGCCGAGTCCGAGCGACCACAGCGATGCGGCCTCCGCCTCCTGGCGCACGTCGTCGACCTTGTTGGCGACGAGGATGACGGGCTTCTTGGTTCCGCGCAGCATGCGCACGACGTGCTCGTCGGTCGAGGTGGCTCCGACCGTGGCATCCACCACGAACAGGACGGCGTCGGCGAGGTCGACCGCGATCTCGGCCTGGGCGGCGACGGAGGCGTTGATGCCCTTGGCGTCGGGCTCCCAGCCGCCGGTGTCGACGATGGTGAACTTGCGTCCGGCCCACTCGCCCTTGTAGTTCACGCGGTCGCGCGTGACGCCGGGGGTGTCTTCGACGACGGCCTCGCGGCGGCCGATGATGCGGTTGACGAGGGCCGACTTGCCCACGTTCGGGCGTCCGACGATCGCGAGCACCGGCAGCGCCGGCAGGTAGACGATCGCGTCGGGGTCGTCGCTGAGCGAGTCGAGAAGTCCGAGGTCTTCGTCGTCGAGGTCGTAGTCGCCGAGGCCGGCGCGCAGGCTCGCGGCGCGCTGGGCGGCCTCGGTGTCGTCGAGCGAGATGATGCGGTCGGCGAGATCGCCGTCGATCGCGGGGTAGTCGTCTTGTTCGGCCATGTGTGGTCGTCCTCTAATCAGTCACTGGTGCGCACGAGTTCTACGACCGCGTGAACGGTCTGGTCGAAGTCGAGTTCGGTTGAATCGATGGTCACGACGCCATCGGCGGCGTTCATGAAGTCGACGACCTTGGAGTCCTGGGCATCGCGCGAGCTGAGCTGCTGCGCGGTCTTCGCGGCCGACTCCGTGGAGAGTTCGGCTGAACGCCTAGCCATTCTAGCCTCTTCGGTCGCGGTGAGGAGAATTCTCACGGTAGCATCCGGCGCGACGACCGTCGTGATGTCCCTGCCCTCGACGATTATGCCGGGGGTGGACGACGAGCGGATGACGCTCCGGAAGAGTTCCACGAGGTAGGCCCGCACCTCGGGCACGCGCGCGACGGCGCTCACCACGGCCGTGACCCGCGGCTCGCGGATCGCGTCGGTGACGTCGACCGCCCCCACCCGCACGAAGTAGTCGTCGGGGTGGATGCCGATCGAGTAGGGGAAGTCGGCGAGTGCGGCCACGAGCGCGGCCGGGTCGTCGGTGTCGACGCCGCGGTCGAGCGCGGTCCAGGCGAGCGCGCGGTAGGCGGCGCCGGTGTCCTGGTACGAGAAGCCGAGCTCGCGCGCCGCGGCGCGGCTCACGCTCGACTTGCCGCTGCCGGCAGGTCCGTCGATGGCCACGGTGATGGCCTGGCCCGAGCTGGCCTGTTGGGTCGAATTGGTCATGCGAGTGCCTCCGAGATCTTCCATCCGCGCTGTTCGAGTTCGCTGACCAACCGGGCTTCCGCAGCCGGCAGCACGGAGATCTCCGCGAGGCCGATCTGGGCGCCGGGCGAGTGCTCGAGGCGGAGGTCTTCCATGTTGACGCCGAGCTCGCCGATTTCGGTGAGCAGCCGGGCGAGTTCGCCCGGCCTGTCGTCCACGAGGACGACGATGCGGCTGAAGTGCTTGGCCTGTCCGTGCTTGCCGGGGATGCGCGAGACACCCGTGTTGCCGCCCGCGATGACCTCGGCGAGCGCGCGGCGCGAGCCCGCGGCATCCGGAGCCCCGAGGGTAGCGATGACCAGGTCGAGGTCGTCGCGGTAGGCGGTGAGGATGTCGCGGATCGCGGGCGCGTTGGCGCGCAGGATCTGCACCCACAGTTCCGGGTCGCTCGAGGCGATGCGGGTGGTGTCGCGCAGCCCCTGTCCGGCGAGCGCGGTCGCGGCGTCGGTGGCATCGGTCAGCCTTGCCGCGAGCAGAGAGGAGATCACCTGTGGGGCGTGCGAGACGAGGGCGACATTTCGGTCGTGGTCCTCCGCGGTCATCTCGATCGGGAGTGCGCCCAGGTCGAGGGCGAGCTGTTCGACCGCGGCCACGCGGCCGTAGGCGATGCCGTCGTGGCCGGCGATGACCCAGGGGCGACCGAGGAAGAGGTCGGCCCGCGCGGCGATGGCGCCGCTGCGTTCGCGTCCGGCCATGGGGTGCGAGCCGATGTACCTGCTGACGTCGGCGCCGAGCGCGACCAGCTCGGCGAGGGGCGCCGCCTTGACGCTCGCGACGTCGGTGACGAGCGCGTCGGGGAACGCGTCCAGCTCACGGGCGACGATGCGCGAGGTGACGTCGGGTGGCACGCACACGACGACGAGCTGCGGTTGGTCGTCGGGCGCGGCCTCGCGGCCCGCGCCGTAGTCGATCGCGAGCGCGAGGCTCGACGGCGAAGCGTCGTCGAGCGAAACGTCGACCCCGCGTGCGCGGAGGGCGAGGGCGATGCTGGTGCCGAGCAGGCCGGTGCCGACGATGCGCACGGGTCCGGCGAGGCGCCGGTCAGTCATCCGGGGTGTCTTCGTCTGTGCCGTCGTCGTCTCCGGCCGGGGCCACGCTTCCGCCGCGCGAGATGGTGAGCAGCTCGCCGACCTCGGCCTTGGTGAGGTCGCGCATGGCGTCGGGTGCCAGGCTGCCGAGGTGCAGCGGGCCGAACTGGCGGCGCACGAGGTCGATGACGGGGTGGCCGACCTCCTCGAGCATGCGGCGCACGATGCGGTTGCGGCCGGAGTGCAGGGTGACCTCGACGACGGTCTCGTCGTTCGACGGGGTGCCGATGATGCGCGCCTTGTCGGCCTCGATGAGACCGTCTTCGAGCTCGATGCCGCCGACGAGCTTGTTGACGGTGTGCTGGGTCACCACGCCCTCGACCTTGGCGATGTAGGTCTTGAGTACGCCGAACGACGGGTGCGCGAGCACGTGCGCGAGCTCCCCGTCGTTCGTGAGCAGCAGGAGGCCGGAGGTCTCGGCGTCGAGGCGGCCCACGTTGAACAGGCGCTCCTCGAAGATACTGGTGTAGCGGCGCAGGTCGGGGCGCCCGCGGTCGTCGTTGAGCGACGACACGATGCCGACCGGCTTGTTCAGCATGATGTAGAGCTTGGTGGTGTCGAGCTGGATGGCCTTGCCGTCGACCGACACCATGTCGGTGGGCAGCACGCGGCGGCCCGGCTCTTCGACGCGCACGCCGTTGACCGCGACGCGGCCGGCCGCGATGAGGTCTTCGCAGACGCGGCGGGAGGCAACTCCCGCCGCGGCCATGACCTTCTGGAGGCGTTCGCCCTCCGGGTTGCTGTAAGGGGCTGCTGGGGTGGGGTTATGGTCGTTCATCGAATCCGTCCGATCCATCGGCGAGAAGCGGCGAGAGGTGCGGCAGGTCGTCGATGCTGTTGATTCCGAGCTGGCTGAGCATCAGGTCGGTTGTGGCGTAGTGAATCGCACCGGTCTCACTGTCGGTGAAGCTTTCGATGATCAGGCCGCGTCCGAGCAGGGTGCGCACGACCGAGTCGACGTTGACGGCGCGGATCGAGGCGACCGCGCCGCGGCTGATCGGCTGTTTGTAGGCGATCACGGCGAGCGTCTCGAGGGCGGCCTGGCTGAGTTTGGTCGGGTTCTGGGTGAGCACGAAATCGCGCACGACCTCGTCGAGTTCGGGGCGCACATAGATGCGCCATCCGCCGGCGACTTCGCGCAGCTCGAAACCCCGCCGCACTCCCCCGTCGGCGCCGTCGAAATCGGCGACGAGGCGCGCAATCGCCTTGCGCACCTCCGCCACGGGCAGTTGCACGCTCGTGGCGATCGCCACGAGGCTCATCGGCTCGTCGGCGACCATGAAGATCGCTTCGAGCGCTTGCTCGAGGTCACGAGTCATAGTCTGATCCCAAATTCGCGAGGCTGTCGTCAGACCAGTGTTCCGCACTCCACCTGATGCTCAGCTCCCCGAGCGGCTCGAGCTGCTCGAACGCGACCGCGGCGTGGCGGTACAGCTCGAGCACGGCGAGGAAGCGGGCTACGACGACTCCCTTGAGGTCGGCGCCGGCGATGAGCTGCCGGAAGGTCATCGTGCCGTTGTTGCGCAGCAGCGCGACGACGTGCGACGCCTGCTCACGGATGCTCACGAGCGGCGCGTGCAGGTGGTCGAGGCCGACGGTCGGTATCTCGCGGGGAGCCATGGCCAGGGCGGCGAGCGCGGCGAAGTCGTCGGGGGTCAGTGTCCAGACGAGCTCCGGGGTCTGCTGGCGGTATTTCTCCTCGAGCCGCACCGCTCGGTAGTGGCGCGCCTGCTCGGTGTCGAGTTGGGCGGAGAACCAGCGGGTGGCCTCCTTGAAGGCGCGGTACTGCAGCAGGCGTGCGAAGAGCAGGTCGCGCGCCTCGAACAGCGCCACGTCTTCCGCGTCGACGAGTTCGCCCTGCGGGAGGAGGCCGGCGACCTTGAGGTCGAGCAGCGTCGCGGCGACGACGAGGAACTCGCTCGCCTGGTCGAGTTCCGCCGTCGTGTCTAGCGAGCGCAGGTAGGCGATGAACTCCCCCGTGACCGCGCTCAGCGACACCTCGGTGATGTCCATCTCGTGCTTCGCGATGAGCGACAGCAGCAGGTCGAACGGTCCGTCGAAACCGTCGAGGCTGACCGAGAACCTCGCGGTCAGGGGTTCTGCGAGCTCGCTGCTAGGCGGCTGCGCCACGGAAGATCAACTCTCTGGCGAGCTGGCGGTAGGCCTCGGCGGCCTGGTGCTCGGGAGCGAAGGTGGTGATCGGGGCGCCAGCGACGCTCGCGTCGGGGAACTTCACGGTGCGCCCGATGACGGTCTCGAACACCTTCGAGCCGAAGGTGTCGACGACGCGTTCGAGCACCTCGCGCGAGTGCAGGGTGCGGGCGTCGTACATCGTGGCGAGGATGCCGTCGAGTTCGAGCGCGGGGTTGAGGCGGTCGCGTACCTTGTCGATCGTCTCGACGAGGAGGGCGACACCGCGCAGGGCGAAGAACTCGCACTCGAGCGGGATGAGCACGCCGTGCGCCGCGGTGAGGGCGTTGACGGTGAGCAGGCCGAGCGAGGGCTGGCAGTCGATCAGGATCACGTCGTACTTGTCGCTGACCTTGGCGAGCACGCGGGCGAGGATGTTCTCGCGGGCGACCTCGTTGACCAGGTGCACCTCGGCGGCCGACAGGTCGATGTTCGCGGGGATGATGTGCAGGTTCTCGTAGGCGGTCTCGACGATCGCCTCGCTCGGGTTCTTGAGCGTGCCGAGCATGAGGTCGTAGATGGTCGGCACGTCGTGGTTGCGCACACCGAGTCCGGCAGAGAGCGCCCCCTGCGGGTCGAAGTCGATCGCGAGCACCTTGCGGCCGTACTCGGCGAGCGAGGCGGCGAGGTTGATGGTGGTCGTCGTCTTGCCGACGCCGCCCTTCTGGTTGCACAGGGTGATGATGCGGGCCGGGCCGTGCTGGCCGAGGGGCGTCGGCACGGGGAACGCCGTGATGGGTCGGCCGGTCGGTCCTACCGGGGGCGTCTCGAGGCCGGGAAGTTCGCTACCCGTGTTCTTCTTGGCCGTCACGCGTACTGCTCCCGTTCTTGCCAGCCGTACGTGGCCGGGCGATACAACTGTACTTGCTGGCGGGTTGCCCGGCCCTCAAGCGGCCCGCGGGTCTGCGCGACCCGACCGCGCAGACGAGGGCGGCGGCCGTCAGTTCGCGAGCCGAATCTGCTCCGCCAGGAAGGCGATGTTGAGGAACTGCTCCACCTGGTAGATCTTGATCTCGTTCACCTCGGCCAGGATGTGCAGCAGGAACAGGTACTCGACCATCTGCTCCGGACCGAGGAACGGGTCGAGCGGCGGCATCACCTGCCCGAGCACCTTGCCGGTGGGCGTCTCGAGGTAGGTCACGAACTCCTCCGAGGCCGGCAACGCCTGGTTGCGCGTCGCCCGGCCGTCCTTCGTGATGATGCACAGGCCGGTGTTGTAGACGAAGTCGGAGCGCACCACGGTCGAGTCGTTGCCGACGGGCGGGGTGTCGAGGATGTACCCGTTCGACGCCTGCGACATCGCGCTCAGCTGGTTCGACACGATGATCGTGGCCACGTCGCTCCACGGCATGGCCGGCAGGGTGGGGAAGTGCAGTCCCCAGCCCGAGATGCCCAGGGTCGGATGCTGCGGGGAGGCGCCGAACGCGTTGACGACGTACTTGCGTTCCTCCGCGATCTGGAAGGCGTCGAACCCGTAGCTCACCGCCATGCCGGGATTGCGGGCCGTCAGCACCGCACGCAGGGCGAGTTGCCCGTTGACCGAGTCCTGGGTCATCATCTCCGACAGGTTGTACGGGATGTCGTGGCGGTTGCCCGCCGCGAAGTACTCGCGCCACTGCGCGCGGCTCGCCTCGACCTCGGGCGTGCTCACGGGCGGGCGATCATGAGCGGGATCCCGACGAACAGGAAGAGCACGATGCCGAGGATGAGCGCCACGGTGAAGCCGACCGCGCCGAGGATCATCCACTTGCGGGAGTTGTTGCGTCGGGTGACGACATACGGCTCGCGGTAAGCGGCGCCGCGGCTGCCGTCGGGGAACGCGGGAGCCACGGGGGCGGCGGGCGCCGGCGGACGCGCGGGTTGCTGCGCGGCCGGCGGCGCGGCAGAAGGCTGGCCCGGCAGCGGCGACCCGCCGAGCGGGGCACCGGTAGGCGGCGGGTAGGTCGGTGCCTGGTCGGTCGGCGCCTGGTAGGCCGGCGCGGGGGCCGCCTTCGGGGCGTCGTTGGGGTCGGGCGGCAGGTTGATCGTCACCCCAGCAGCGTAACGGCCTAGCGTGCGCGGGGGTGCGCCGTCGTGTACATGTCGCGCAGCGTGTCGGCGGTGACCAGGGTGTAGATCTGCGTCGTCGCCACGGACGAGTGCCCCAGCAGCTCCTGCACGACGCGCACGTCGGCGCCGCCCGCGAGCAGGTGGGTCGCGAACGAGTGCCGGAAGGTGTGCGGCGAGATCTCGAACCCGAGTTCGGCCCGCTCGGCGGCGGCGCGGATGATGAGCCACGCGTTCTGCCGCGACACCCGCTGCCCGCGGGCGCCGAGGAACAGCGCCGGCGTCGACGCCCCGCGCAGCGAGAACGCGGGCCGGGCGCGCACCAGGTAGGTGTCGATCGCGGCGCGCGCGAAACTGCCCACCGGCACGATCCGCTGCTTGCCGCCCTTGCCGAACAACCGCACCACGTCGCCCTCGATCACGTCGTCGACGTTGAGCGCCACTGCCTCGGAGATGCGCGCTCCGGTCGCGTAGAGCAGCTCGAGCAGCGCCTTGTCGCGCAGCCGCTGCAGATCGTCGCCGTCGGTCGCGGCCAGCACCGCGCCCATCTGTTCGATCGTGATGGCCTTCGGCAGGCGCGAGCCCAGTTTCGGCGGTTTGGTCTCGGCCGCGGCATCCGTCTCGGTCAGTCCCTCACCGACCAGGAAGCGGTGCAGCCCCCGCACCGACGACAGCATGCGGGCCATCGACGACGCGACAAGCGCACCCTCCGGACGCGACCCGAGGTGGCGTGCGTATGCCGAGACGTGCGACGGCGCTATGCCCTCCGGCGTCTCGACCCCGCCCTCGGCGAGGAACGCGGCGTAGGCCTCGAGGTCGCGGCGGTAGGCCGAGAGCGTGTTCTGGGCGAGGCCGCGCTCGATCGCGAGGTGGCGCAGGTAGCGGTCGATGACGACCGCGAGGGACCCCGGCGCCGTCACGGTCACTCCGAGCGCGCCTGACGGCGGGCGACCGGATGCTGCGGCCACGGTGCATCGGACGGGGCGAGCGTCGACCATCCGCGCGCCCGTGACGCGTGGGCCGCGAGCACGGCGATGCACAGGATCGAGTTCTGCACCCGCCGGTCGAGCACGGCGTCGACGACCGTGTCGAGGTCGACCCAGCGCTTCTCGATCTCCGATTCCTCGTCGGTACGCGCGAAGACCTCGGCCGCGTCGGAGATGCCGCGGGCGAGGTACACCCGCAACGCCTCGTTGTTGCCGCCGGGCGACGTGTGGAAGTCGCTCAGCACGCCCCACTCGTCGGCGACGAGGTCGACCTCCTCGGCGAGCTCGCGTTTCGCGGCGGAGAGCGCGCTCTCGCCCGCGAAGTCGAGCAGGCCGGCCGGCAGCTCCCACTCGCGCGTGGCGACGGGGTGGCGGTACTGGCGGATCAGGCAGACGCGGTCGGCGTCGTCGAGCACGAGCACCGCGACGGCGCCGGTGTGGTCGATGTACTCCCGCGAGATCTCGTTGCCGGCGTAGACGAACCGGTCGCGGCGCACGTCCCAGATGGCGCCGTGGAAGACCACGTCGCTCGAGAGCACCGGCAGGTCGACGAGTTCGTCGGCGAGCCGGTCGCCCTCTGACGGATCAGGCACTCGCGGGCTCCGGCACCTCGAACAGCCGGGTCGCCTGCTGGCGCTCGAGTGCCGCGCCGACGAGTCCCTTGAACAGCGGGTGCGCGTGGTTCGGGCGCGAGCGCAGTTCGGGGTGCGCCTGGGTGCCGACGTAGAACGGGTGCACCTCGCGGGGCAGCTCGACGAATTCGACCAGGTGGCCGTTGGGCGAGACGCCGGAGAACGAGAGTCCGGCCTCGGCGATCTCGGCGCGGTAGGCGTTGTTGACCTCGTAGCGGTGACGGTGGCGTTCGGAGATGCTCGCCGCGTCGTCGTAAAGGCCGGAGACGATCGAGCCCTCGGTGAGCGACGCCTCGTAGAGGCCGAGACGCATGGTGCCGCCGAGGTCGCCGTCGGCGATGATGTCGACCTGCTCGGCGATCGTCGCGATCACCGGGTAGAGCGTGTCGGGGTCGAACTCGCTCGACGAGGCGCCCTCGAGGCCGACCACGTCGCGGGCGTATTCGATCACCATGCACTGGAGGCCGAGGCACAGGCCGAGCACCGGAATGTGGTTCTCGCGGGCGAAGAGCAGGGCGCCGAGCTTGCCCTCGATGCCGCGCACCCCGAACCCGCCGGGCACGCAGATGCCGTCGAGGTCGGAGAGCTGCTTGGCCGCACCCTCCGGCGTCTCGCAGGTGTCGGAGGCCACCCAGCGGATGTTGACCTTGGCCTGGTGGGCGAAGCCGCCGGCCTTGAGCGCCTCGGTGACCGAGAGGTACGCGTCGGGCAGGTCGATGTACTTGCCGACGAGGCCGATCGTGACCTCGTCCTTCGGGTTGTGCACCGCGTCGAGCACGATGTTCCAGCCGTCCCAGTTGACGGGGTCGGCCTCGAGGCCGAGCTGGTCGATGATGTACGCGTCGAGACCCTGGTCGTGCAGCATCGTCGGGATGTCGTAGATGCTCGGTACGTCGACCGCGTTGACGACGGCCTGTTCGTCGACGTCGCACATGAGCGCGATCTTGCGCTTGTTGCTCTCGGAGACGGGGCGGTCGGAGCGCAGCACGAGCGCGTCGGGCTGGATGCCGATGGAACGCAGGGCCGCGACGGAGTGCTGGGTGGGCTTGGTCTTCTGCTCGCCCGACGCGTTCATGAACGGCACGAGCGACACGTGCACGAAGAACACGTTCTTGCGTCCGAGCTCGTGGCGCACCTGGCGGGCGGACTCGATGAACGGCTGGCTCTCGATGTCGCCGACGGTCCCGCCGATCTCGGTGATGATGACGTCGGGGCGCGGGCTGCCGTCGGCGGGCTGTTCGGCCTGCAGGCGCATGCGGCGCTTGATCTCGTCGGTGATGTGCGGGATGACCTGCACGGTGTCGCCGAGGTACTCGCCGCGGCGCTCTTTCGCGATCACTGTCGAGTAGATCTGCCCGGTGGTCACGTTCGCGGCCTGGTCGAGGTTGATGTCGAGGAACCGCTCGTAGTGCCCGATGTCGAGGTCGGTCTCTGCGCCGTCGTCGGTCACGAAGACCTCGCCGTGCTGGAACGGGTTCATCGTCCCCGGGTCGACGTTGAGGTAGGGGTCGAGCTTCTGCATGACGACGCGTAGACCGCGTGCCGTGAGAAGGTTGCCCAGACTGGCAGCGGTGAGTCCCTTACCGAGGGAAGACACCACCCCGCCAGTGACGAAAATGTGCTTTGTTACGCCCGCTTCAGAATTGTTCACCACGGGGTTCTAGCGTATCTCACGATTGGCCCCTCGTGTGCGTCTCGCGCGAAACTCACCCGCGCGCGGTGGACTCCCGGCACTACGCTTTCCTCATGAACCGGATGTCACGGCTCGCGCCCGGCCTGGCCGCCGTCGCGCTGCTCGCCGGGTGCTCGGCGCCCCCGAGCATCGCGGTGGAGGACGACGTCGATCTCCCCGACGCTCTCGTCTCCGACGGGGTCATCGGCGAGTCCGGCCCGGGCGCCGCTTGGGAGGGCGACCGCGACACGTTCGTCGTCGTGGTCTACGGCAGCTCGTCGTGCGCGCCGATCCCGACGGCACTCTC
>Ga0247809_1000863_pt1 | contig 13541 bp, 17 predicted proteins | sample UWRJL104311B1_FD_180951 | JGI IMG/M metagenome (GOLD analysis project Ga0247809, IMG submission 180951) | Plant litter microbial communities from Arlington Agricultural Research Station in Wisconsin, United States - UWRJ-L104-311B-1 | ecosystem: Environmental > Terrestrial > Plant litter >...
TATTCCGGTGCATGTGTTCAGGTCTTGTGTAAATGAGCTAGAATCGGGGGAGACTTCAGCATTTCAGAAGTTGCCAAGAACTAGCGGGTGGGGCTCAAACCAGGAGTTACAGTACTGGAGTCAAATTTTCACACTCACTGTATCCTCACATCTGAATGCTCATATTTTCACATTATCAGGATTGAAAAGTCGTATCTGGTTGGTGCAATCTTTGGGATGAAGACCTGCTGATCCTGGGGATAAAGAATGGCGGTTATGAATAAGCCGGTTCGCTTAATTTAGTGTCTTGCTTACAGTAAGCTGCATCAAGCCTACTCAATAAAAGCTAGGTAATCGAAAATACTTCTTGTCATCGGTGAAGCGGATAGAAATATCCAAATCATTGCCTGAAATTAAGGCTCTATCATAATAAATGCCCTGTCAAGTTTGACTTTATAGGTAAATTCGAATCAATAGCTACCTACCATAATTTGTTGCAAGCTAGACACAGATTTAAATGGATACATATCTTGTTTGGTCATAGACAAAAATGTGTACGATCAGAACACATCTTTTTCTCTTACTAATATCTGCTCTACATCTGCTATATAAGGACCCTGCCTCTGTTGCCTGTGGACGTTTGCTCTAGCTCTAGCACCCTAGAGGTCGCGCACGGGTGTTAATCCAATGGCTTTTGATTCGCCTTGAGAATAGTCATCCATGTGAGGCTAGAGACCCTTTGGTCAGTGCCTGCGATGGGGACGATATGCTCTTGATATAGAAGCATGATTGTATTTTATTTAGTGAGGTGGGAAGCGTGTCTGGCTAGGGTACAGACTCCTATATTTTTGTTCATTTTTCGCCTTCCATTTTGCGCTTCCAACTAGGAAATTCTCGCCGTGGCGAAGGCTCAGTACTATCTTTTGGCCAGGGAACTGGACCTGTATATCCTGTCAGTGTCGGGTTGGACACTTCACTGACTGGTGTTTGCATCCCCGGCGATGGCTGCGCCGAGAATGTATCTGCACGTTTAACCGGCATGCTCCATTGTTGTGGTGATGTAGCGCTATGAATTTCCCGATATACGCTTGAGTCAAACATCTCAAAGTGCTCTTCTGGTGATTCCAACTCTGCTGTAATTGGAGTTGAGTCATGCATTTCGTGCCGTCCTTGTTGGGAGTAATACCCAGCAACGGGATGAATATCCTCCATTTCGACCAAAGGGGTTCCCGCAATCTCTGATGCATTCCGCTTAAGATTACTGTAAACAGATAACTCATGATCTTTCTTAGCATTTGTAAGAGGTGATTCGTTTAGATCACATGAGTTACTTCCAGGTCCGCTTGCCAATTCATGGGGCTGGGATCTGAAAAGCCACAATTCCCTTTTCCGAAGCCAAATTAGCAACAATCCGATGACTATGGCCGCTGATATGGCGATGATAATTCCGATAATTGCACTAGTACCGATAGATGAAGTTTTTGACCTGTTTAGTGGATCTGCAGTTGAGGAACTAGTTGATGATGATTGCGTCTGGTTGGCTGCGTCTGCGACCGATTTAATCGCAACGATGCTAGACTTTGAGCCAGCTTCAAACAAACATTGCGAAAGCGAGAAGTTACCGCGCTCGTAGTCAGCGATGAGATAACTGAGGGCCTAAATTAGCAGCTATACACCTCTGTTTCCGGCAAAGACTTACGTCTCTTGCAGAAAGGACCTCCCCAGCGTGTATTGGGTATCGTTAGCTGCTCTCTTCAGAGGGAAGTACCGTGTCGCATTCTGTACAAACGGCTGTTTTATTTCGAGGTCAAAGGCTGAGTACGGGAGAAGAAAATCTACGGATTTCCCTCCAACTTTACTAATTCCGATTTTGAAGGTAAATCTGGGGTTCTGAGCGAGCAAAGTTTTATGCAGCGTTTCATTAACAAGATATAATTCACTTTTTGTGTCCCATATCAATCCAAACGCACTTTCGAAGGCCTGGCAGGCATCTACCGGGAGCCAGGTATAAGGCAAAGTGGAATCAACCAAAGCAAATATACCGCCGGATGGCATCAATAATGTCGATCCACCGGAATAAGTAGCTGTGATTGATTGAAGGCCGACGAGAAGATCTCGTGAAACATCCGGGGATATTGGAATCGTCACATCGTTTGGTATGAATTTGGAACTATCATAACCTCCAAAAATCATAGTCCCTAACACTCCTGTAAGTTCTAGACAGAAGTGATTAGTGAATAGCCTTCAACCATCCCTCGCTAAGCCTTTTACGTACGGTATTTTGCTCCAGCTGTGTAAGACCAAGTATAACTTGGAATTCGGTTCGCATTTAGTAATGATGTGAAAAAGCTGGTGTGTGGTTGAGTTGTATCGGTGAAGTTCGTAGGTTGAGTTCCCAGTCCGAATAGTCCGACATAGAAATCATTGGAAAATATTCCTCCAATAACTTGCCCAACAAAGGTGTTCGCCTTATTGGCCGCAATCCCAAGTCCTACTTTATCGAGGCCAAAATCGCCATTGATGTCCTTATATCCTAGATTTGATTGAATTCCTAGTCATGAATATCTTACAGTTAGTTTCTATTTGTGGTAAGTTGAAGAATTTGGCAGGTTTTGAGTAATGGTATTATTAGCTACACACTCTCATGACCTGTGTGCTATCTCAGATGATGTCTCGGGAGTGAATAACTCCTCGGACACTGTAGGCTGTTGGAAAGGGGGATTCTTTTTGGGATGTTCTTACCAACATCAAATAGACCCTGATCCTGCCAGGAAGTGGACTGCGCTGTATCAAATATACCCGCTCTAGCAGTAATACACCCATTATAATCGCTTGTCGTGTTACATGCACCGGGTAGAGGGACAATAACATTATATCCGGAAGTCGAGGGAAGTACCCTGACTACTTGCTCCGGCTCTCCCAAACGTATCGAAAATGTACTCCATGGGCCGTCAATTCCATCCCTGAAATATTATCACCGCTTAGTACTTTCCATCTGATCAATCCAAAGCCCATATACCGACGGAAGGTTCTTTGGATCATATAAGAGACATACCAATTCTGGCTAGCAGGAAAGACAATTGGAGCAGATATCTCAATGGCATTGGCATAAGACACTAGAAGCTGTAGCAAGGCACATGGCAACCCGATAATGTTTTGTAATCTCATTGTAATTGTCTATTCATTGAATCCAAAGGTAAAAAGAGGAAGATGGACGTCTGGATTGTGAGGAGGGAGAGGAGATTGCGGCAAAGCAACTACTACTGCAACCTCATATTTTGACGCGACCGTGCTGAGTTCAGTCGGGCACATTAGACATGGGGCAAAACATTATGTAATTCTCTCGTCGTGCTATTCCGTCCAGATCTTAAACTTATGGTATAATCGGGACGATGAAAGATGTATAGAGGAGCGACTTAATTCATGATTCCAATAAACAAGGGTTTCGTACTGCTCCTCCGCTTAGTTCTTCTAAAATCTTCCCGTTTTAAAGCACAAGTGTTGGAAATTTTCACTTAAAAAGTGTCGACCTGTAAGGGGAAATAGAGCCACCATAGTCAAAGTTTGTATGGTGGCAAAGACTGAGATGGTGAAGTTTACAACTCGTTTTATGCCGTGCCACACCGGAGATTGAACAGCATCCTGGAAACCGACCCAGAGGCGTGGGGTCCAATTTTAAATTTCGTGTACATACGACCGTAAAGGCAACCAATGTCCATTCCGTCTCCGTGTGAAGGAAACAATCAAACCATCACAATCTCAATTTCTTATTGCGAGACCATCAAGATTATTGGAGGATTGAAGCATCTAGCTCAATGCCAAGCCGAACTATCCAATTACCAGTAAGACACTTACTTGACTTGCTTGGCCCACTACATAGGCTCGATAGGCTTTATAGCATGCTTAGGTACTCAACCTGGGAGAAAATGTGAGCCTATATATTACATATGCGAGACAAAAAAGTAGAAATAGCTTAAGTGACGTGACTATCAACTTTTCTAACGCTTTCGTGCAATTATTTTCATTTCATTGGCTCGCTTAGGAAAGGGGACTTCAGTTGCTCTATCTCTACAAGACCACGACAATGCTGCTGTCCCCTACTTATTTATTATAGCTACTCGTCTGATTTTCTTGACACATGATGCGTGAGAAGCTGGCATTTATTATGTCCTAGAAATTAAAAAGTACTTGGTAAATCTAGACATACATACAAAGTCATGGCACGTGTTTATAGGTAAATATTTTCAAAGCTTACCTTTTTGGTCATAAGCTAACATTGTTAACCAATGAATTGGATATGTTTTAGCTTGTGTTGGTAATACGATTTTTATTTAGGAAAGATCTTCCTTCCTGGGTGCGAATTTTGAGACGTTGAATTAAAAATGTTATTCGTCTAGAATATTCCGAAAGCTTGTGGAAGAAAATAATTTGATAGCCTCATGGTTCAACGACGTGGACCCCGTGGGTGAATAGGGAGGATTTGGATTTTCCACCGTACCTTATATTAGCTCGCGTTTGATTCCAGCTATGATCTTCATCGTCTTCGCCTTCCTAGGTTTGTCACACATACGCCATCCACCAAAATAGATTTATAACGCAGAGATATATCGACCTTCAAGTCTTCACGTGTACTCTTTTGCGAATAAGACTATTACGACATTTGATCAACATGTCCAACGTCCTAGAATCTTCTCCGTCTCCCACGATGCTTGCCGCTGCTATGCACCGATATAAACTCAATCCTCCACCGGCTCGAACCCATTTTGCTCACAGACGATTGCCTGTTTCACCACGACCTAAAAACATAACAACGAACCCATTCAATACCATACTTATCTTCGCCGAGGAGTATCGTAAGGGTGTGGACGAAAAGGGCAACGAACTTGGCAGGCTGTCGAAGTTCAGCTTGGAGTGCGATATGATTGAGACCTGGCGCCTTATCAACCAACAAACCGGAGAGATTTTCCTCAGCCGCTGCAAATGCAACGTCTGTGGTCAAATTCCCGGCGGCTCAAATCATCCATGGAAAGACCAGTCCCAGTGGGCAATGCGTCAGTTGAGCATCACTCTACGGGTTGAGAATTTGGCATATTTGACCCCAGAACGCATGCAATCCATCAGTGCTGGTTGTAAGTGCATACCCTGCCTTGTATTCACTGACTTTGAAACAATTTGTTTGTTATAGTTAAATTTACCTCTGTTCTGGTAAATAGTGACTAATCGTTGTTTACTGTAGGGAGCATGGTTGAGAACTTGTTTATCGAAGAGCAAGCTTTAACTCCTTGCGCTCAAATCACAAGGGCAAATGTAAGTAAACCTAGCTAGTTTGTGCATATACCGCCTCCAAGAAGTTTTCTAAAAACATTAGCATATGAAAGGAGCCTGACATTTAGCACAGGGGCGATTTTAAGACACAAGTCCAAGCCATTGCTTGCATAGAGACCTGATCAAGGGAGACACGTCTCTGTGGAGGTGCAATATTTTCTACGCGTGGTTTCGATGGTGTGTTTTCTTTTAACATGTCGCTTGGCTCAATAACTTAGTCATACTCAGGGTTCTCATACTTCTTTTTGAACAAGCTATTGTAAGCAATCAAACCTTTTATGACACAAAATTTTGGGGTTCTGTTTAGTGGACACTTTTTCTCGATTTCGATCTGGACAAGGTTGACGAAAGAAAAGAATTGGAGATCAGCCTGAACCCTGCATCCATCTGGGAATGTCATTCCTCAAACTAATTGTCTGGTTAGTGCTTAATTGACAAAAGTTACTTTGTAAAAACTCCTTTCCCATGCTCAGTAAGTGCCACTAGTATACTATGAGTGTGAAACTGTGTTCATTAATTTATTTCTCTCAAAAAACCTTTTGCCAAGTTGTGTCTTCAATATATAAAGGTTTAACTTTTTTTCTTGTGGATTGAAAGCTCACCCAAAAGGATTTCTTTGAAGCATGAGTAGCCCGTTAAATATGACGTGGGACTTTTCTCCGTATTAAGTCACAGCCTCGTAAAATGTTATGATAGGATAGCCTCAATCAATATGGATATCGACGGATGAGGTGAAATTCGGGTATTGCCATGGAATTATTCTTTGTGTAGGCGGAATAAATTATTATTAATTGCACACAATTATAGCCTTACAGCAGTCCTTCTGGTTCTAGAAGCAGGTAGCTTCGCAATATCCATACAGTTTTTTCTTCCTTACAACATGTTTCAACTTCTGCACGATATACAGCTCTACAAAGTTTTACAGATATGTTCGCCTGTCCATCCTCACAGCTTACTCTATCTACAGCAGAAGAAACCCCCATGGCTCAAACCTAAGAGCATTCAAAAGAGATAGGAGTGGTGTCCTAAATTTTATTAAGCGCAGTAATTTCATACCCTGGCGTGATAATAAAATTGACGTGTTCCTTTAAGGTAAATAATTTAGCTCTCGGCGCTACCTACTTACATTAGTCCTACTTGGCTAGAAGAATTTCGTGGAAAATACCACTGTTTAGATATGGCTGTAAGCATAGTCTGTTGTATAGATTATCTAAAGGACCTAGACTTCACTAAAATTTTGACGTTATACCTAGAAAGCTGACTTCCGACAGTAAGGACTATTTTAATTCTATCTCATATAAAATGCCTTGAAGTTGAGCACAGAGTAATGAAGAATATTTTATGCAGATCTTTAATGGGAGTAAATTTCTAACAATAATCTTACCAATTAGAGCCGAATCATAGCATATTAATTATGTCCCTGGTTGCAACAGAAAGTATATTGTTATCAATGAGAATTTCCCAGCAATAGAACGAACCTCTCAATTCACATTAAGGACTCTGAAGAGGAACACCCGAGACAAAATCCTTGTTGGAGGCTTCTTGTCCTTCGGCAACAGCGCTCTGGTTCTCCATCCCGGTGAATTGACAGTCGTAAGAATCCATGATATCCCTCAGCCAATCGTCGTCGAAAGGTAAATATTCTAGAGATTGAGATTGTACGGGAAATGTCTCTGAGCCAGAAGTGGTTGGGATTCGGGCTTCCCACTGTTCTCCCTTACTTTCTAGATGCGATCTGATCTGCATCAGTCGCCGAGAACTCCGCGTAAATATGTTCTCGCCCCCGGGATCATTTATTGTCGCTGTTCTCTCAAATCTCTCTATACAGCAATCCAATACCATGTCGAAGTCAACTATCTCCCGTGCATATCGCAAGTTCCAGTCTGGGTGGTCGAAATTAGACAGAGCGTGTAGCATTTTTAACGAGTATGTGAAATGCGACCACTACAGCAGGGAAGAGTCAGTTTTTTTAAAAAGAAAATTGGTTGGGCATGAGTATTGGAACGTGTTTGACAAACTGCCTAGCTGTTGCTTGCATAACCCTAGAAGAGAAGGAATGCTTGGTAGACCTAGATGCAGTCGGAGATGAATACCATTACTCATGGAACAGTCTAGCTCTGAGGTATTGATATCTAATTAACTTACCGAAGGTGCAGAAAACATAAAGTAGTCGGGGGTTGGAATTGCCAGGAAAATGTCGAAGAAGGTTTTGACGGCTTGAAGAGAAGAACAGAGGCACTCAAGGCGCTGAAAGCCAGGTCCATTAGACTGGCTTACTGAATTGGATTTGGAATGGCCGACTTCATATATCAGTAGCTCTGCTACGTGGTAGTGCATTTTTATATATGCTAGATTTGGGGCAAAAGTCAGAAAATATTAATTTTCATCAGCATCATGATATCACACTCACTGTTGTTTTCTTGTTCGGGGGGTAGACTTTGTCGGAATTTTCGCAAGTTTTCTTCGAGAGAGCTGACCATAAACATAGTTGGAACACATGATACCAATGCTTCGCCCTTTTGACGCCACGGACTTTGATGTATCTGTTCTGTAAGGGCTTGAAGCTTCACCATTGATGTCGCCAACTTGTTGTTGGGGTCATCACTGTAGTTTTCAAGAGCTTGCCGGCACTCTTCGATCCACGGTGAGTATTGCACCCAGGAATCGATTCTTCGAAAGAAAACATGGCACCTACGACCTGTTAATGACCTAAAAGACAGAAGACATAGTTTGAATGTTCACTCACGCAGAGTTCAGGTAGTAGCAAGCTAAGAACGCTCGTAACTCTTCATCTGTTCTCGACTTGCTCAGCAATGAATTGTAAACTGGAGTACCTTCTCAGCTCGTTAGCATTACAGTTTGGTTAAAGCACTTGTGTGAGTGGAATTTCTAGGGAATGTAAAAACATATATATTTTAGTTGTAGGCATGCCTAGAGCTTCATGGTAGGGAGCTTACCCCAGGTGGTTGTCTGGATCGCTTCTTCGAATGCGCTCTGTCTAGAGAAATGGTTGGGCTGCCGAGTCAACCCAAGATCGCAGGCCAGATTAACGGACGCGAGTAATAAGCTTGTCAATCGTGGGATATTCCAGACGTTTGTATAGCACCTAGAAGAACAATTAGAACTGAACTGCATGGGATCTGAGAAGGCCAACTTACCAACTAGCATAAGCAAGAACTCCAAGTAACAAATCCATGTTTCTTTCTCCTTTTGCCAACATCCTCTCAGCGAGTTGCTTCATAATACGATCTCCATACTCCTCTGTTCGACATAAATTTTGGGAGGTAACACTAGAGAGACAGCATATTTTGTCAGTCTTTCTGGTATGGCAAATGAAGCTAGTTGATAGGATACCCAAAATTCGATTCTATGATTTGTGTAACAGTTATGTTATATAGATTTTGGAAAGAAACTCACGCTATGATTGAGAGATACAAAAACGGTCGCTCCCGGCGAAGTTCCTCGGCAGATACTGTTGGAGGCACCATTACAAATGGAAACTTTGGATACATTTCCTCTCGAAAAGTTTTTAGTAAGGAATTGGCTTCTGACAAGGTGACTTCTAAAGCACCAGGCTCAGGAACAGAATCTTGGGCGTTGTGAAGCGGGGGGCAATAGGTGGGTCGTTTTAACCTTGGCTCTGTATTCTGATCGACCCGTTCTGGAGCCGAAGTCGCTATATCTATGAGTTAGCAGATATCTTCAAGGAGCCTTTTTAATCCAAGTTCTTTTTCCAATGTCAATAATGCTCACAATCAGCGATAGTATTGACCCTGGATCAAAACAATAGATGTTCAGGTATATATTTTGTCGCCACAAACGCTGCAATACCTAGAAACTCCAAGTCCATACTTCAATCTTATGCAACGCTTTGAATATACGACATTACATGAGCTAGTTCACGTAGTTTTGACGAGCGAATTCATGGTGTTGCTGCAAGATAATCTTGCTTCGGGCTCTTGGAAATGGGAGCATATCAGATGTTTTGACACTTACGAAAATCGCAGATTTGCTTGGCGTGGAGTGTTGGTTTGAATAGTCTATTCTCTTCTCTAGAGATGACCTGAACTTCAGAATCTGAAGAGATAGCTCCTTTGGTGGATGTTAAAAGGGTAACAAGACCTTCCACCTTCTGTTCGAGCTTCTCAACTTGTGCTTTGGTGACTCGTCTGGATGGGCGACTTAGCAATTTCTCAAAATTTACGATACCAAATACAAACTTCTTTTCACCGTCATATTTCCTTTTTCGTGTTGTAGGTATTGATGGCTCGCATGGCTTGTCAAGTCGTTGACATCTGGGAAATTTGATGATTAGTTCAACTTCCCAAACTCCTGAAGTGAAAACAGACCGTTGACATTTTTCACCTGTCTCATTACCAGGGACACATTTCGCCTTGCTCCTAGCGCAGGTTGAACAAGCTCTAGGAGCTCCTAGATGTGACCTTGGAAGTTCCATTGCTCATATGAGACGCAGGTTGGAATAAAAGAGTAATAATCACTTTGATGGGACGTTTCTTAACCTAGATTGGCTTTGTTGGAATGCTTTCAATCACTAGTACTCATTCTGGGATATAGAGACACTAGATTGATCAGGTACATGGGAACAGGGAGAGTAGTATAGGCTCCAGTGTGTCATCTAGCATCATAGCTTGTCCAATTACATCGGACTATGCGGTACAGTACACCAGGGGCGTTATCTCACGTGACGTTCAAATTCACTCACCCCTACCAAGCTGTATTATGGAAATTTGGACTACGTGTCATAGTAGCTTTTACATGTTCCTAGCAGTGTCCGTTTTACGTACGGAAGATCTTCATAGCTTCACGCCACGAAAATATTTGATCACGATGTTTTTCGATATTCTTACTACAGAAGGTGTCTATGATCGCCTTGGGATTATGAACGGCCAACTAATGTGTTCCGACCGGCGGGACCGGTTGTTAAAACTTTCCATTCCAATCAAGTCTTACCCATGAGCACCGAGATAAAAACAGCCAATTGCAAGATAGGTCTTGTGAATGCTGTCTCACTACGCAAGACTCACTATGGACAGGAATGGATCACGGGACCGGGACCGGGACCGGGACCGGAATCTTATATCTATTCCGATGCGAACTCACTGTAGGCGTTTGTATATAATCTAATTTGAGCTTCTATCTATCGAACCCTTTCATCTTCTGTGCACTGTGACAAAGTTGCGTTCACTTCTTCTTGCGTCTCAAAAACTGGCGAATCTTTGGAAAACACTTCTGTAGCTGCCTCAGTTTGATTGTACTTCTCTGCCAAGACAACTTAATATATCAATCAACAACTATAAGAAAATGGAGAAACGAGAATCTCATCCACTAGAAAGCGAGGATATTGAAAAATCTCTCAACAATGGAAATGTCATACAGGCAAAAGTAGTTTCAAAGACAGAACAGGCCAATGGCATGATATCATCGGCTGAGCTATCTTCTACCAAAGACAATCATGAATACATTACCGGAATGAAATTCGCACTCGTCGTCGGGGCTATTTCCCTGTGCTGTTTCTTGATGCTTTTAGACACCTCCATCGTGGTCACAGTAAGCTTGATTTATCCAGAGTTCTCATGAATCTTCTGACAATTTTAAATAGGCTACTCCAAAAATCACCAGTGATTTTTCCTCACTCGATGACATAGGATGGTATGGATCAGCCTACCTCCTCTGTAGGTGAGTCAAATCCCCATTATTCAAATATATCATTATTGATCGAGGTACAGCTGCACATTACAGCCTATGTCTGGGAAGTTTTACAAGCAGTTCAACTCTAAGGTATTCACAACCGAAATCCTCTCACAGAAGACAGTTGGAAAGTGTTTTGTCACTTTTGGTATGGCATTTACATACTCGAGACAATTATTTGGTGTTGAGAACATAATCGATTCATTTTGTGTTAGACTTTTCGAAAAAGCGAATTCTTGTATAGACTTGTTGATTTGATGTGTCTGACACCTTGTGGCTCAAATTTACCTTGGAATCAGTTTCAGAAGTCGTGCAGATGCCATACCGAGGTTCTATTATAAGAAAGAAAATTACTTAATACGATGCTTGCTAACAGCACTAGTGGATGTTCATTGGATTCCTTGGGTTTTTTGAATTGGGATCTTTGCTTTGCGGTGTTGCGGTTAATTCAAGTCAGGACTAGCATAACCCAGTCATACCAATGGGCACTTGTGTATAAGCTAACATTGTGACCCCAGAAATGTTGATTGTTGGAAGAGCAGTAGCTGGGCTTGGAGCTGCTGGGTTAGTTAACGGTGGATTAACGATATTGTCAGCCTGTACCCCCCTTGAGAAACGGGCTAGTATGAAACATAGCATGTCTAAATTATTTCACAATGCTAACATGACAGCAGTGTACTTGGGAATTGTAATGGGATGTAAGTCTCTACCATAAAATCATAAAACATCCATCATTCCGCGAAATACTAATAAAGCACAGTTGCACAGCTTGGTATTTTATTTGGTCCTCTGCTTGGAGGTGCTCTGACCCAACAGTTAGTTAAATTTCTGATAAAAAGTTACTTTGGAATAGAGACTTTGAGACATAAGAGCCGTTTTGGGAGCCGGGACTCATTTGAGATATTCAGTTATTATCTTGTGTCTCTTCTCTTGAGATAGTTTGCATCTGTCGAGTTACCACCAAGACCCAAGTATGACTATTTTGCTAATCCGTTCGACAGTGCTAGCTGGCGCTGGTGTAAGCGTTGGGATTCTTCCTTCTCGTCGAGTCATCTTTAACATGTGTAGGCTTCTTCATAAACCTCCCCGTAGGTGCAATCGCTGCAGTGATCCTATTTCTCATCCACATCCCCGACATACGTGTCAAATCAGACCTTCCAGCTACAGTTCCCTCAATTCTTAAATCCCTCGATCTTCCCGGCCTTACTCTCTTTGCGCCATTCGCCATTATGCTCTTACTTGCCCTTGAATGGGGCGGAACTAGCTACGCCTGGAGCAGCTCAATCGTTATTGGTCTTTTCTGTGGATCGGGGGCTACACTGTTGTTGTTTATAGCATGGGAATGCAAAGTCGGTGAGGAAGCAATGTTCCCACCGTCAATACTCAAACAACGAGTAGTGTGGAGTAGCCTTTTGTTCATGTTTTTCCTCAGTGCAAACTTACTCACAACTAGTTATTATATGGCCATCTACTTTCAAAGCGTGAAAGGTGTTGAAGCTCTTCTGAGTGGTGTCTATTTCTTGCCGGCTATATTGAGTCAGATGTTTCTAGCTGTGTTATCTGGTGCTATTGGTTTGTTACTCCAGAATTCTTTTATTGATATATCTAACTGGAGAACAGTAAATCGCCTGGGTTACTATCTTCCATGGGGAGTTATCAGTGGTGTCCTAGTACCGATAGGTTCTGGTCTGATCAGCACCCTCCGCCCGGAGAGTGCTCCTGTCAAATGGATTTTCTATCAAATCATTGCGGGAACAGGCCGTGGCTGTGGGATGCAAATGGCCGTAGTAGCAATCCAAAACCACATAAGCATGGCACATTTGTCCATAGGGATGTCAATTATGATGGTTGCCCAAACCTTCGGCGGTGCACTCTTTATCACTTTTGGCCAAACCATCTTTTCAGCCGGCATCAAGACTGCGCTACCAAAATTCGCTCCGTCAGTCAATGTACGGGAGGTGATCGAGGCTGGAGCTACCCATTTCAGAGATGTAGTCAAAAAGGAAAATTTACTAGGGGTGGTTTTGGCTTATAATGAGGCAGTCAACCATGTATTTTATTTAGTCACGGCTACAGGAGTCTTGGTGTTTGTGTTTAGTTGGGGTCTGGGGTGGAAAAGTGTCAAGAAACAGAAGGTTATTGAGGCTGAAGCTTGAAGATTTGTTCAAATATGTAAAGAAGCGGTTGGCAATTACAAGGTTTTGCGTAGTGGAAGGGTGCATAGGAGAAGATAATAGATAGAGATTGACTGAATCATAGATAGCGGAATTACCATTCGTTTGGAGCAGACATCTATCAAACAGGCTCTACATGTTACAAAGTTATTTAGGACTAAACCTAGATTTAGCAGTATGTGAAATGGAGTGCTTTACATTGTATGATTATGCAGGTGCCGGAGTTCCTGTCCACAATCAAATCATCGGACCCAGATATAATTGCCTATTATGTCTGTTGTATCATGAAGTTCATCATAATACTCTTTATCCAGGCTACTAAAGGTTGAAGTGGGAGTCGTATAGTAAAACCAC
>Ga0247809_1000864_pt1 | contig 13527 bp, 15 predicted proteins | sample UWRJL104311B1_FD_180951 | JGI IMG/M metagenome (GOLD analysis project Ga0247809, IMG submission 180951) | Plant litter microbial communities from Arlington Agricultural Research Station in Wisconsin, United States - UWRJ-L104-311B-1 | ecosystem: Environmental > Terrestrial > Plant litter >...
AACCTCAACAATATTTTTGAGTCAATAGAATGATTTTAAATAAAACCGATTATTTTTGAAAAACTTAACATAGGTCAATAACAAAGGGTCGGCCTTAATTATATCTTTGTCTCATAATTTAAAAACCAGAAAATGAAATTAAAAATCTCTTCAATCTTTTTATTAGTTGCAGTTGTGTCTTTATCAGCTTTTACAACTATTAAACCAGTTACTTACACTGTAGATGCAGCAAAATCCACAATTACCTGGGTTGGTAAAAAAGTAACAGGTTCTCACAACGGAACAGTCGCTTTACAATCAGGCACTTTAAATGTTGATGGTAAAAAAGTAACCGGTGGTACATTTACTATCGATATGAACTCAATTAAAGACGCTGATGGTAGCGCTAAATTAGAAGGTCACTTAAAAGCAGATGATTTTTTCGGTACGGCTAAATTCCCGACTTCAACTTTCGTAATTACTAAAGTAGCCGGTTCTGGTGCTGCTGTAACGGTATCAGGTAACTTAACTATTAAAGGCATCACTAAACCATTAAGTTTTCCTGCAACTGTAACAGTTAATGCTGATGGTACTGTTTCTGCTTTAGCAGGTAAAATCACTGTAGACAGAACTAAATACGACATCCGTTACGGTTCTAAGTCTTTCTTCGATAGCATTGGCGACAAGGCAATTGATGATAACTTTGAATTAGCTGTGAAATTAGTAGCTAAAAAATAAATCCCTTCCTTCAAAGGAAAGGTTAAATCATTTTAAAAGTCTTGGCATTCGTCAAGACTTTTTTTGTTAATATTTTAGCCAGGGAAACACAGAAGACACTGAATAGTTTATTTCTTTGCTCTTGGAAAAAACATCTGTCTTTTTAAGAATCTTAAGCTTGAACATAATCAATCTTGTGCGCATAGTTTTTTGAGCTTTGTGCCTTTTCTTTGTGACCTTTGTGGTTAAAAGAAATTAGACCTACCTAATCTTAAATCCGCCCTCAACCACATCAACGAAACCCGTGGCGGCACTTTTTCCATGGTAAAATAAACATTCCCAGTTTTCTTCAGCCGCACGTTTTCCAAACTCTTTGCGTAATTCCATCGCCTTGCGACCATCGAAATCGTATTTGGCGATAAAGTTTTTAACCAGTTCTTCGGGTTCAGGTAAAACATCACCACCAAAAAATACTTTTTGATTTCCCTCCGTTAGCAGAAAAACCTGGTGGTTTGGGCAATGAGCTCCGGTAAACTCGAAAGCTATGCTTTCATCTAAATGACCATCGCCCTCTACAAATTTTAACTGCGCATTGCGTTGTAGATATTCAAAAATATCAGTGTGGTAAGATGAGGAAGTACTGCTGAACGCAGTTTCCCATTCACCACGGTTTACAACATATTCCGCATCTGGGAAACTCAACTCCGTTTTATCAGCCATTTTATGAATCATGCCTCCAGAGTGGTCGTAGTGTAAATGCGACATTAAAACTTTGGTTACATCAGTCGGGTCAAAACCCGCATTTCGGATGTTTTTGTGCAAAATCAATTCACCATGATCGTCGCTAAAACCGAGGCCTGTATCAAATAAAATTATGTCGTTTTTCAGTTCAACCAAAAAAGGTTGAACGTTAATAAACAAAGAACCCGGTCGGTCTTTAAAACTATGAATGGCAGCATCGAAAGGAATAAATTTCTTTGATGCATCAACAGAGTAAGTGCCTTCGAATAAGGTATGAACTTGCAAAATGTAAAGATTTAAATTAAAAAAGTATATTTACTGTTCGGAAACAAATATAATGGAAAAAAGATGGGTAAAAGCATCAGATTGTAATGATGATACGATAAATAAAATTGCTGAAGAACTAAATATAGACCGCTCGCTTGCACGGATTCTGGTGCAGAGAAATATTTGCAGCTTTGATGAGGCAAAGGATTTTTTCAGGCCAAATCTGGAACAGCTTCATGATCCTTTCCTCATGAAAGATATGGATGTGGCCATCCAAAGAATTGAAACTGCACTCGCTACACACGAAAAAATTCTTATTTATGGTGATTATGATGTTGATGGTACCACGTCAGTTGCTTTAGCTTATAGTTTCTTTTCTAAGCTTACCCAAAACATCGAATATTACATTCCGGACAGATATTCAGAGGGTTATGGAATATCTATCGCAGGCATTGATTACGCCAGCCAAAACGGATTTTCATTAATTATTGCACTAGACTGTGGCATAAAATCGATTGATAAAATAGATTATTCAAATACTTTTGGCATCGATTTTATTATTTGCGACCACCATTTGCCGGGCGATGAACTTCCAAAGGCTGTCGCAGTATTAGACCCAAAACGTGCCGATTGTGAATATCCTTTCAAGGAACTTGCAGGCTGCGGAATTGGTTTTAAGCTGGCACAAGCTTATGCTCAAAAACATAATTTGCCTAAAGAAACTTATTTGCAATACCTCGATTTGGTAATGGTGAGTATCGCGGCAGATATTGTTCCTGTTGTGGGCGAAAACAGGATTCTGGCTTATTATGGCATCCGCAAACTTAACACAAATCCTTGCGAGGGTTTGCGTGCTTTGATGGAAGTGTCAGGGAAAACCGAAAATTATACCATTACCGATGTGGTGTTTACTTTAGGTCCGCGGATTAACGCCGCCGGCAGAATCGACCATGCAAAACATGCGGTAGCTATGTTGCTTTGCCAGGTTGATAGCAACTCCTTAGAACAAAGTGAGCTCATTAATTTAAAAAATACCGAACGTAAAACTTACGACCAGGACATTACAAGAGAGGCTTTAGCCTTAATTGGTGACAGTGAAATTTTAATCAACAAGAAAACAACAGTTGTATTTAATGAAAACTGGCATAAAGGTGTTATTGGAATCGTTGCTTCGCGTTTAACTGAAAAATATTACCGACCAACCATTGTGCTTACAAAATCTAACGGGCATGTGGCGGGTTCTTGTCGTTCAGTTGCAGGCTTCGATTTGTACGAGGCCTTAAGTGGCTGCTCACATTTATTAGACCAGTATGGTGGACATAAGTTTGCTGCGGGTTTAACCATGCAGCAAGAAAATGTAAATGCTTTTGCAGATAAATTCGAGGAAATTGTTTCCGCAACAATTACCGAGGAGCTTTTAACGCCTATGATTAAAATTGATGCCGAAATTGAACTTGCTCAAATTGATGGAAAATTTTATCGTGTTTTAGCACAAATGGGCCCATTCGGACCAGAAAATATGTCTCCTATGTTTGTTACCCACAACGTATATCTTTCCCAGCATGCAATGGCGGTTGGAGGCAATCATTTAAAAGTTAATATAAAACAACAAAATTCAGCTATTTTTGAAGGCATTGGATTTGGTCTTGCAGAATACCAAAATCTTTTACAACCAAAAGTTCCTTTTTCTGTTTGTTATACCATAGAAGAGAATGTGTGGAGAGATAAGAAGCGTTTGCAGTTAAACATTAAAGGAATTAAGATAAAATAATAAGGATAAAAGAACAAAGATAAAAGACAAGCTAAACAGCTCAGTCTTTATTCATTGATCTTTGTTCTTTTATCCAAAAATATATACGAATGATATTAAGAGCCGAAAATCTGGTTAAAAAATATAAGCAACGAACCGTCGTTAATGACGTTTCGTTTAATGTAAGTCAGGGCGAAATTGTTGGCTTACTTGGACCAAACGGTGCTGGGAAAACCACTTCCTTCTATATGATTGTGGGTTTAATTAAACCAAATGAGGGGCGTATTTTCTTAGAGGAGGAAGACATTACCGAAGATGCCATGTATCGCAGGGCGCAAAAAGGTATTGGCTATCTTGCACAAGAGGCCTCCGTTTTTAGAAAGCTAACCGTCGAAGAAAACATTCTGGCCATTTTGGAAATGAGCAAAATGAGCAAGGAAGAACAAAAAGATAAACTCGAAGAATTAATCAATGAATTCAGTTTACATAAAGTTCGTAAAAACCGTGGCGATTTATTGTCAGGTGGTGAACGCCGTCGTACAGAAATCGCACGAGCATTAGCTGCAAATCCCAATTTTATTTTATTAGATGAGCCCTTTGCAGGGGTAGACCCGATTGCGGTTGAAGAAATTCAAAGTATTTTGCTAAACTGAAACATAAAAATATCGGCATCTTAATTACCGACCATAACGTTCAGGAGACCCTTTCAATTACCGATAGAGCCTATTTGCTTTTTGAGGGAAAGATTCTTGAACAAGGTGTGCCGGAGGTTTTAGCGGAGAATGAGATGGTTCGTAAAGTATATCTTGGCTCTAACTTTGTGTTGAAGCGTAAAACCTTTGCAGTATAAATAGGACTTATGGCAATCGTAAATTCAATTTTTACCTGGTTAATGAAAAAGCGAATCCATCAGATTGAGCTTTTCATGAAGTATCCGCACGATGTTCAGGAAGAATGGTTTCATAGCTTAATCGATAGTGCAGAAAATACGGAATGGGGTCGTAAATATGACTATAAAACGATTTTAACCCAGAAGCAATTTCAAGAGCGAATTCCAATTCAAAACTACGATACTTTAAAGCCATATATTGAGCGTATGCTTAATGGCGAACAAAATATTCTCTGGCCGTCCGATATTAAATGGTTTGCAAAATCATCTGGAACCACCAGTGATAGAAGTAAATTCATACCAGTATCTGAAGAATCTTTGGAAGAATGTCACTTTAAAGGAGGGAAAGACATGCTTTCCATTTACTGCAACAACCGGCCGGATAATCAAATGTTTACAGGAAAAGGGCTGGTATTAGGTGGCAGTCATCAGGTGAATCAGTTAAATGAAGATTGTTTTTATGGTGATTTATCTGCCGTGCTGATTAAGAATTTGCCGATTTGGGCTGAATATTACCGAACTCCTGATATGTCTATTGCATTGATGGATAATTACGAAATTAAAATGGATAGAATGGCCGAAGCCACTATTCAGGAAAATGTAACCAGTATTTCCGGAGTACCAACCTGGACAATCGTTTTGGCTAAAAAAGTTTTAGAGTTGACAGGTAAGAAAAATTTACTTGAGGTTTGGCCAAATCTGGAACTCTATGTTCACGGTGCTGTAAATTTCACCCCTTATCGCGAACAGTTTAAACAACTCATCCCTACGGATGATATGTATTACCTCGAAACTTATAATGCATCTGAAGGGTTTTTTGGAATTCAGGACCAGGATAACTCCGAAGAAATGCTTTTAATGCTCGATTATGGTATCTTCTATGAGTTTATCCCTCTGGAAAATATTGGCGAGGAAAATCCGCAGGCATTGTTATTGGGAGAAGTTGAACTAAATAAAAATTACGCGATTGTTATTTCTACAAATGGCGGATTATGGCGTTACATGATTGGCGATACCATTCAATTTACCTCATTATCGCCTTACCGGATTAAAATTACCGGGAGAACGAAACACTTTATAAATGCCTTTGGTGAAGAAGTAATAATTGATAATGCTGAACAGGCATTGACAAAAGCATGCTGCGCAACTGGCGCCGAAATTAAAGATTATACCGCGGGTCCAATATATTTTAAGGGCGAAAAAGCCGGAGGCCACGAATGGATTATTGAGTTTGATAAGCAGCCTGATGATTTTGAAAGATTTATCGATGTAATGGACAATACTTTACGTGAAATAAATTCAGATTACGACGCAAAGCGTTTCAAGGATATGGCCTTGTGTCGTCCAAAAGTTCATAACGCTCCTGCAAATACATTTTACGATTGGTTAAAAGCTAAAGATAAGCTAGGCGGGCAACACAAAGTTCCGCGTTTAGCCAATGAGCGAAAATACCTCGATGATATTCTGGAATTATTGAAATCCAATGCATAGGTATTATATTTTAGATTTTTCCGTTGATTAATATATCGATGAGCGTATGAAGTTGAACAGGCAAAAAATATTGGATTTCTTTAAAAAATCGGAAAGCAAGGCATCGGTTATACTTAAAGACAAGAGCAAAGCCAGCGATACCATTAAAGAAGCTTTGGGCAAAGCTGTTACCAATAAGGGCCAGCTTGAAGGTGTGTGGGCAAAAATGGTTTTGCTTTTTGCCGTCGCTAAAGATTATGTTAATGGCGATTATACCGAAATCCCCAAACGTTCTATTGTGGCCATTCTTGGCGGCTTAATTTATTTTCTATCTCCGATTGATGTAGTGCCTGATTTTGTTCCTGTATTGGGTTTTATTGATGATGTTTTTGTATTGAATCTGGTTTATAAACAGGTGTTGAAAGATTTGGAAAAATACAAAATCTGGAAAGATGCTCAAATCAATTATATTGAAGATGCTGACGCAACAGAAATCTGATTTTTTTGATTGGTTAAATCACCATTTGTTAAGCTGCCCTTTTAAAGCTCATTTTGGTTTCGATTGCCCAGGTTGCGGTTTGCAGCGCTCCGTTTTAGCGTTATTGAAAGGTAATTTTCTCGAATCTTTCAAGTACTATCCGGCAACCATTCCGCTGTTCATGTTAATCATTTTTACAGCTATTCACCTTAAAGTTGATTTCAAGTTCGGCGCACAACTAATAAAATTGGTGTTTATAGGTATTGCAGTAATTATCTTAATCAATTACATTTACAAAATATACAACCACCAACTTATAAACTAAAAACATAATTTATGTCTGAAGAACAAGGGACCCCTCAAGAAAATCCAATAGAACCGATAAGGAACGAGATTCCTTCATCTGAACCTCTGCAAACGCCACCCGTAACGCCTCCGCCGTTTCAACAAGCACCTTCTTTTGGACAATTTGGAAATGGAATGGGGCAACAAAATCTACCAAATGCCACCATTGCATTGGTGTTAGGAATTTTATCAATACCAGCTTGTTGTTGCTACGGATTGGGTTTAGTATTTGGAATTGTTGCCTGGGTTTTAGCAGGCAAAGACATTAAGCAATATAATTTAAACCCTTCAGCATATTCTTTGTCCTCTCTTAAAAATACACGGGCAGGTAAAATTTGTGGAATTATAGGCGCTACTTTAAGTGCTTTATACATTATCGCCTTAGTCGCAATGATTATTGCTTTCGGCTGGGCTGCTTTGCGTGATCCGGAAACTATGAGAGAATTACTGAGAGAAAAAGGACTTCAATAAGAATTCTTCTCAATTTAATTTTACCTTAAAAATATAAATCGAATGGCTCATGCTGTTCGATTTTCTTATTTTTGTATTCTGAAATTGTAAATAAAAAACTAACGATAATGTATCCAGAATATTTAGTAGAACCAATGCGTAAGGAATTAACTAACGTAGGTTTTGAAGAATTAAAGAACGCACAAGATGTTGATCAAGCCATTAAAGGTGAGGGAACTGTTTTGGTTGTTGTAAACTCAGTATGTGGTTGTGCAGCAGCAAATGCCCGCCCGGCGGCTAGGGCAGCAGCGGCACATGAAAAACATCCTGATAAACTGGTAACAGTTTTCGCAGGAATGGAAAAAGAAGCAGTAGACCAAGCAAGAAATTATATGATGCCTTTTCCTCCATCATCACCAGCAATGGCTTTATTTAAAGATGGCAAATTGGTGCACATGATTGAGCGTCATCAGATTGAAGGCCGTCCTGCACAAATGATTGCTGATAACTTAATCGGCGCTTTTGAGCAATACTGCTAATTTGGGATAAAAGATAAAGGAACAAAGATTGAAGACAATTTAGTTTTAGATTTTTGTTCCTTTCTTGAATAAAATTTTACCCAATTCCTTGTTCTTTGCTCTTTTATCTTTGCTCCTCTACCCTAGAAGTCTTTGTTGAGCAATTTCTCAAGCTCTCCAAACGAAACATTCATTCTCACTCTACCTTGTTTCGCGTAAGATATTTCTCCCGTTTCTTCTGAGATTATTACCGCAACTGCATCAGTCGTTTCCGAAACACCTATTCCGGCTCTGTGCCTTAAGCCAAATTGTGATGGTAACTGGTCGTTATCAGTTAATGGTAAAATGCAGCTGGCGCTTTTAATTTTATTTTCAGAAATTACCACAGCACCATCGTGCAGCGGGCTGTTCTTTTGAAATATGCTTTCAAGTAATCGTTTAGATATTTTTGCGTCAACAACCTCGCAGCTATTGGCAAAAAACTGTTCGTCGTAAAATTTTACAAAAACCATTAACGCCCCGGTTCTGGTTTTTTTCATCGTTTTGCAGGCATCAATAATTGGTTTTATACGGGCTAAATTATTGCGTTCGATTTCTTTACGGCCAAATAAATAACCCCACCATGCTTTGTTTTTCTGTAGGAAAGCATTTTTTCCGATAAGTAAAAGAAATCTTCTGATTTCGGGGTGAAAAATGACGATTAATGCAATGATACCAACGCTCATAAATTTCTCTATGATTGTTGTAAGCAACTTCATATGCAACACGTCTACAACTTTGTAAAACACTGCAATAATGAGCATCCCAACCAACAGGTTTACCGCTAAGGTATTGCGAATGAGTGTGTAAACGTAGTATATCAACAGTGCAACCAGTACAATATCTACTACATCGGTTACCGTGAATTTTACAAAATCGAAGTCTAATCCTTTCATTAGGGACAAGATAGTTTTTTTTGGTTATTGTTTAGATTGGTTAACTGTAAAATTGGTTAATTGTTTATGGCGCTTATACGCAGTAAGTGATAAACTGGTTAACTGTCTTAGGTTGAATTGTAAAATTGAATAAACTACATATTTATAGGGATTGAGATCATTGCTTGTTCTTCAGAATTGAATTGCGTAAAGCGTTAAGTTTGTTTGTTAATTCATCGAGTTTTAGTCTAAAATAATGATATTCGTCGTTAGTGATGTATTCGAGGTCCAACGCTCCAATTATATGATTAACAGTTTCAATTGCACTTGAGTAAGAAATTGTAATAAAATGCGCTTTGTCTTTTGCCGTAATTCTTGCCGAGCCTTCAGCCAAACAATCACCAATGCTACTGGCCGCTCTTTTAAGTTGACTTGTTAATCCGAAAATTTCTTCTTTCGGAAATTTTCGAACTAAAACATAAATTTCTTTTCTGAAAATTCTCGCTTTTTGCCATGTGTCTAACTTTTCAAATGAATATATATGCATCGTAATTAAATTTATAGTTTAATCATTGGATGTAAGGCGACAATAGGAGTATTTGATGTGAATTTAACAAATTAATTTATAGTTAAGCGCACTTGGTTAATTAAACGGCCCGGCAGTTAACCAATTTAAACGATTAACCAATTACGCATTTAATCTTTCAACCAGCTTAACACATTCCGCCGCTTCTTTAACATCGTGAACCCTTAAAATTTTGGCTCCTTTTTGCAGCGCAATTGTATTGAGTACCGTTGTTCCATTTAAGGCTTCGGCGGCGGTATTTTTTAATACTTTATGAATCATTCCCTTCCTGGAAAAGCCGACCAGTACCGGAAGATTAAAGATTTTGAAATCCTGTAACTGGTTAAGCAATTCGTAATTATGTTCAATTGTTTTTCCGAAGCCAAAGCCAGGGTCGATTATCAAATCATGGACTTTTAAAGATTTTAAAATTGATATTTTTTTTGCTAGGTAATCAATAACATCAAGCAAAACATCATTATAAACAGGATTTTGCTGCATATTTTGAGGTGTTCCCTGCATATGCATAAAGATGTAGGGAACCTGTAGTTTCGCAACAGTTTCAAACATCTTCTCGTCCATCTCGCCGGCCGCAATGTCGTTTATAATATGTGCGCCAGCCAGGATCGTCTCTTCAGCCACTTTTGACCTGAAAGTATCGATAGAAATTATCGCCTCGGGCAGGTTTTTATTCAAAGCTTCAATTATCGGTAGTAGTCTGAGAAGCTCTTCCTCTTCAGAAATATCTTTTGCGCCGGGTCTTGAAGAATAGCCTCCAATATCGATGAAAGAAGCGCCCTCATTTAGAAATTGTTCCGTTTTTTGTAACGCTTCGTTAATGGAGTTTGTTCTGCTATTGCTATAAAAAGAATCGGGCGTAATATTTAGGATGCCCATCACTTTTGGGGTGCTCAAATCAAATATTTTCCCTTTTATATTCAGGCTTTGTTTCGCTTCAAAAAAGTTTTTTTCTACCATATTAAGCCCTTTCGGGATTTGGGTTTCGCTTTAAAAATGTATCTTTAGCTTTCGTTCTTTTCGAAACAAAAATACATTAAAACTAAATAATTATTGGCTTTGGCACAAACAAATACCGCTACCGAATTTGACGATGTGATTGCAGTCTGCAGATCCTTATTCCTAAAGAAAACTAAAGATTACGGCACCGCATGGCGTATTTTAAGACCAAGTTCTATTACCGATCAGATTTTCATTAAAGCGCAACGCATCCGAACTTTAGAAGAAAAAAAAGTGAGTTTGGTTGGCGAAGGAATCACTTCTGAATACATTGGCATTATTAATTATTGCGTTATTGCCATGATGCAATTGGAACTGACCGAAGACGATCCAACAGATATGCTTTTTGACGTAGTTCAGTCGCTGTTTGACGCAAAAGTTCAGGAAACCAAAGATTTAATGTTCGCTAAGAACCACGACTATGGAGAGGCCTGGAGAGATATGCGCATCAGTTCATTAACAGATTTAATTTTGATGAAAGTTTTCCGGGTGAAACAAATTGAAGACAACGAAGGACAAACACTGGCATCTGAAGGTGTAAATGCAAACTATCAGGATATGTTAAACTATTCAGTATTTGCATTGATAAAACTTGGAATAAAATAGATGAAAAAAATAGCACTAACCTTTTCCAGAATCTTTGTCGGCGTTTTATTTATCTTCTCAGGATTAATAAAAGCCAACGACCCGTTAGGCTTTGGCTACAAACTTCAGGAGTATTTTGAAGTTTTTCACATGGACTTTTTAAGTCCCGTGGCGACAGGAATTGCAATTTTGCTTTGCACACTTGAAATTGTTTTAGGTGCTTTATTGTTACTTGGTTTCTGGGGCAAAAAGGTTTCGTGGGGTTTGCTTTTATTAATTGTCTTTTTTACACTGCTCACGTTCGTTTCCGCATTTTTCAAAGTTGTAACGAGCTGCGGCTGTTTTGGCGATGCGATTCCTTTAACGCCCTGGCAATCGTTTAGTAAAGATTTAGTGCTTTTAGTACTAATCGTTTATATTTTTCTGAATAAAAACTTAATTCAGCCTGTTTTTAAAAGAAATGGTACGCAGCGAAATATATCGGCGGCTGTCATCGTGATTTCTCTCTTATTTGGCTTGTATACTTACAATTTCCTGCCTGTAATCGATTTTCTTCCTTATAAAATTGGGGCACATATTCCTTCGTTGATGGTTATTCCTCCAGGTGAGAAACCTGATGAATTTCAAATCATGTATCATCTCAAAAATAAAGCTACAAAAGCTGAAAAAGACATGAGTGATAAGGATTACCTCAAAACAGAAATCTGGAAGGATAATAACTGGGAAATTATTGGTGAGCCATCTAAAAGCCTAGTTAAAAAAGGTTACGAACCCAAAATAAAAGACCTTATCATTACCGATGCTTCGGGAACGGACTATACAAAGGAGCTTATCGAAAATCCTTATTACAGTTTAATTTTTGTTGCCTACAGTTTAAACGATACCAATCCAAAAGCTATTGGCGATTTAAATGCGTTGGCGATGAATGCAACACAACAATTTAATATTCGTACGGTTTTACTTACTTCGAATTCTGCTGTTGACGCAGAGAAATTTATTAAAAAAAACAACTTGTTTTCTGAGGTTTTTTATGCAGATGCAGTTCCTTTAAAAAGTATGGTTCGTGCTAATCCGGGTATTATGCTTTTAAAAAATGGTGTGGTTATTAATAAATGGCATTTTCACAATGTGCCTAATTTTGAGCAATTAAGCAGTAAATATTTCAGCAAATAAATGTTAGCTTATACAATAAAAAAACTCTTGTATGGACTACTGGTTATGGCCGGTGTTGTACTTGTTGTTTTCGTATTGTTTAATATTTTGCCTGGCGACCCGGCCAGAATGACGATGGGGCAGCGAGCCGATGTTCAATCGTTAGAAGCGGTAAGAAAAGAATTTGGTTTAGATAAATCGAAACCTGTTCAGTTCATTTTATATGTAAATGATTTATCTCCGATTAGTCTAGTCGATAGCGATAGCACCGCTCAAAGGAAATACCACTTTGCGAAGTTGATTAGCTTCGAAAAGAAGGCACTGGTGCTAAAATGGCCTTATCTTAGAAGTTCGTATCAAACCAAAAGAGACGTAACCGCAATACTTTCAGAAACTGTTCCCAATACTTTGATCCTCGCACTAACGGCCATGATTTTTGCAACTATCATCGGTGTGTTTTTAGGTGTGTTATCTGCCGTTTATAAAGATTCGTGGATTGACAAATCGGCCAATGCATTTGCAATTCTGGGTATTTCGGCGCCTTCTTTCTTTGCCGGAATTATCATTGCCTGGCTGTTCGGTTTTGTTTTGAGTAACTACACAGGTTTAAGAATGAGTGGAAGTTTGTATAGCTACGATCCGTTTCGGGGAGAAATATTAACCTTGAGAAATCTTTGGTTACCAATGATAACCTTGGGGTTAAGACCTCTGGCAATTATTGTTCAGTTAACGCGAAGTGCAATGCTTGATGTTTTAGCGCAGGATTATATCCGTACTGCCCGAGCAAAAGGACTTGGGCGAAACGCAATAATTTATAAGCACGCTCTAAAAAATGCAATGAATCCGGTAATCACCGCTGTTTCTGGTTGGTTTGCCTCGTTATTGGCGGGTTCATTCTTTGTTGAATACATTTTCGGATACAATGGCTTAGGCAGAACAACAGTTACTGCACTCGAAATGTCAGATTTTCCAGTGGTAATGGGTTCCATTTTATTTATTTCTTTTGTGTTTGTGGTGATAAACATTCTGGTCGATATTCTTTATGCATACGTCGACCCAAGGGTGAAATTAATATAGAATAAAATCTGCTATCAAAAAACAATATAACAATTCATCAATTGAACAGTATTTAGATATGAAAATTTTCCTGGTCGGATATATGGGCTGCGGTAAAAGTACAAAGGCAAAGCAATTGGCGCATCGCTTAGAATATCCTGTGATAGATTTAGACGCAGAAATTGTAAACAAATCGGGAAAAACCATTGCCGAATTTTTCGAAGCTTTTGGTGAGAAGGGTTTCAGAGATTACGAAAGTGAAATGCTTAAAACCTTTAATTATCCGGAAAATTGTATTGTTGCAACAGGTGGTGGCTTACCATGTTTTTTCGATAATATGGACTGGATGAATGCCCATGGTGAAACCATTTATCTGGAAATGGAACCTGCTCAATTGGTTTCAAGATTGCACAATCGCCAGAAAAGACCGTTAATAAAAGATATGGATGATGAACAGCTCCTCAAATTTATCAAGGTAAAACTCGAAGAAAGAAACCCTTTTTACAGGAAGTCTAAAATTATCATCAATGCTTTCGATTTAGATGCAGAAAAATTGGAAGAAGCGATAAAAAAGCTCAAAGCTGAAAAACCAAAGAGCAAGGATTAAAAAGCATATCGCAAGAGACAAAATAGA
>Ga0247809_1000865_pt1 | contig 13522 bp, 13 predicted proteins | sample UWRJL104311B1_FD_180951 | JGI IMG/M metagenome (GOLD analysis project Ga0247809, IMG submission 180951) | Plant litter microbial communities from Arlington Agricultural Research Station in Wisconsin, United States - UWRJ-L104-311B-1 | ecosystem: Environmental > Terrestrial > Plant litter >...
TCGGCTACCTGCTGATCGGCACCGACAACACGGCGCGCAAGCAGGTCGAGGCCGAACAGGCGGTGCTCGACCAGCGGCTGCGCGACCAGCAGTTCTACACCCGCTCGCTGATCGAATCGAATATCGATGCGCTGATGGCCACCGATCCGCGCGGCATCATCACCGACGTCAACCAGCAGATGGAGTCGCTGACCGGCTGCACCCGCGACGAGCTGATCGGCGCGCCGTTCAAGAACTACTTCACCGATCCCGAACGCGCCGAAGCCGGCATCTCGCGCGTGCTGCGCGAGGGCAAGCTGACCAACTACGAACTCAACGCGATCTCGCGCGACGGCGTCGAGACGGTGGTGTCGTTCAACGCCTCCACCTTCCACGACCGCGACCGCAAGCTGCAGGGCGTGTTCGCGGCGGCGCGCGACGTGACCGAGCGCAAGCAGTTCGAGCACCGGCTGCAGGAAACCAACGTCGAACTGGTCGGCGCCAAGGCCACGGCGGACAAGGCCAACCTGGCCAAGTCCGAATTCCTGTCGAGCATGAGCCACGAACTGCGCACGCCGCTCAACGCCGTGCTCGGCTTCGCCCAGCTGATGGCCTCCGACGAGCCGCCGCCGTCGAGCCAGCAAAAAGCCTCGATCGACCAGATCCTGCAGGCCGGCTGGTACCTGCTGCGTCTGATCAATGAAATCCTCGACCTGGCGATGATCGAATCGGGCAAGGTCAGCCTGTCGCGCGAGGCGATGTCGCTGACCGAGGTGTTGCTCGACTGTAAGGCCATGATGGCGCCGCAGGCCGAACAGCGCGGCATCGCGGTCAACTTCCCCAACTTTGAAAGCCTGTTCTTCGTCCACGCCGACCGCACCCGGGTCAAGCAGGTGATCGTCAACCTGGTCTCGAACGCCATCAAATACAACCGCGTCGGCGGCGCCGTGACGGTCGACTGCCGCCCGCGCGACGACGGCCGCGTGCGCGTCAGCGTGATCGACACCGGCGCCGGCCTGACGCCGGAGCAGCTCGACAACCTGTTCCAGCCGTTCAACCGGCTGGGGCAGGAGGCCAGCGCCGAGGAGGGCACCGGCATCGGCCTGGTGGTGACCAAGCGCCTGGTCGAGCTGATGGGCGGCGTCATGGGCGTCGACAGCACGGTCGGCATCGGCAGCGAATTCTGGTTCGAGCTGCTGGCGTCGGAGGCGCCGGGGCTGCTGGCGCCGAACGACACGCCGGCCGATGGCGTAGCCGTTACGTTCGGCGCGGACGACGACCGCCCCCACACGTTGTTGTACGTGGAGGACAACCCGGCCAACCTGGCGCTGGTGGAGCAGCTGATCGCGCGCCGCGACGACATGCATCTGCTGACCGCCGTGACGGCGCAGCTCGGCATCCTGCTGGCCAAGCAAAACCGGCCGGACGTGATCCTGATGGACATCAACCTGCCGGGCATGAGCGGCTACGGCGCGCTGCAGATGCTGCGCGCCGATCCTGCCACCGCGCACATCCCGGTGATCGCGCTGTCGGCCAACGCCATGCCGCGCGACATCGAAAAAGGTATCGAGGCCGGCTTCTTCAACTACCTGACCAAGCCCATCATGGTGCGCGAGTTCATGGACGCGCTCGACATGGCGCTGCACCACGCGGCCGGCGCGGCGGTCGAGATCGGGCAGTGACGTCGTGAGTCCGGGCGCCATCTTCCCGGCGCGCGACGGCGCGCCCGCGCCCGCCGTCACGCTGGACAACTGCGCCCGGGAGCCGATCCACATTCCCGGCAGCATCCAGCCGCACGGCGCGATCCTGGTGCTCGACAGCGGCGGCGAGCTGGTCTCGCACAGCGCCAACGCGGCCGCCATGCTGCGTCTGCCGCTGGCGCTGGGCACGCCGCTGGACGGGATCGGCCTCGACGGCGGCGTGCGCACGCTGGTGCTCGACTGCCTGGCTGAGATGGAGGGCGGCGAAGCACCGCCGATGGCGGTCGAGACCGCCATCGCCGGCGCCGGCTTCGACTGCATCGTCCACGCCCACCAGGGGCTGGTCATCGTCGAATACGAGCGCCGCGACGTGCCGTCCGACACGGTCTCGGTGTTCGCGCTGAAGGCGCACGGCGCGATCGAGCGGCTGCGCCGGCAGAAAACCGTGGAGGCGCTGCTGCGCTCGGCGGTCGAACAGATCCGCGCCATCACCGGCTTCGACCGCGTCATGGCCTACCGCTTCCGCCACGACGACAGCGGCGACATCGTCGCCGAGTCCTGCCTGCCGGCGCTGGAGCCCTACCTCGGCCGGCGCTATCCGGCCAGCGACATCCCGGCGCAGGCGCGGCGCCTGTACGTGGTCAACACGCTGCGCCTGATCAGCGACGTCGGCTACACCGCCGCGCCGATGGTGGGGCGGGCCGACGCGGTGCCGCTCGACATGAGTTACTGCGTGCTGCGCAGCGTCTCGCCGGTCCACATCGAATATCTGAAGAACATGGGCGTCGGCGCCTCGATGAGCATCTCGATCGTCATCAACGGCCACCTGTGGGGCTTGATCGCCTGCCATCACCAGGCGGCCAGGCAGGTGCCGTACTCGATCCGCATGGCGGCCGACGTGATGGCGCAGGTGCTGGCGGCCGAGGTGCAGGCGCTGGAGATGCGCGAGCGCAGCGCCCTGATCGAGCACGCCGCCGAATTGCGCACGCGGGTGATGGAATCGATGCTGCACGACGAGGACGCGCTGGCGGCGCTGATCCCGCACGCGGAGGAACTGCGCCGTTCGCTCGGCGCCGGCGCCATCATCCTGATCGACGCCGGCCGCGTCCACGTGCACGGCGATGTCGCGCCCGAGGTGGTCGCCGCCGTGGTGCAATCGCTGCCGCTGAACGGCGCCGCCCAGGTGACGCGCACCGGCCGCGACGACTGGCCGACGCCGCAGCGCGCCGCGTGCGGCAAGTGGGTCGGCCTGCTGGGCCTGCGCTACGACACCGCCGCCCCCGGCTGGCTGCTGGCCTTGCGCGAGGAGCAGGTGGAATCGGTGCGCTGGGCCGGCCAGCCGGGCAAGATCATCGCCCACGGCCCGCTGGGGCCGCGCCTGACGCCGCGCGGCTCGTTCGCGGAATGGCGCGAAAACGTCGTGGGCCGGGCCGAGCCGTGGGAGCCGGTGTACTCGATCATCGCGCGCCAGCTGCTGGCCGAGATGAACGCGGCCTCGGTGTCGCGGCACGCGGTGGCCGACAAGGCGCGCTCGCAATTGCTGGCGATGCTGGGCCATGACCTGCGCAATCCGTTGCAGACCATCACCATGGCCGCCGGCGTGCTGGAGCGGGGCGGCCCGCAGGAAATGCTGGGACGCCGCATCAAAGCCTCGGGCGGGCGCATGGCGCGCTTGATCGCCCAGGTGATGGACATGAGCGCCATCACCGGCGGCATGCCGCTGGTGCGCGACCATGTCGCCGTCGATCTGGCGCCGCTGGTGGCCGATCTGGTCGACGAGTTCCAGATCGCCCGGCCCGACATCGTCCTGCGCGCCGAGCTTCCGGCGCGCGCGATGACCAGCGGCGACGCCGGCCGGATCGCGCAAGTGATCGACAACCTGATCAGCAACGCCTGCCACCACGGCGACCCCGGCGAGCCGGTGCTGGTCGTGTTGTTGCTGGACGCTGACGGCACGCTGCTGGAGATCAGCAACGTGGCCAACGAAATCGACGCCGAGAGCGCCAAGACCTTGTATCACCCGTTCAAGCGCGTCATCACCAACCAGATCCGCAACAAGGGCGGCATGGGGCTGGGCTTGTACATCGCCCAGCAGATCATGCTTGAGCACGGCGGCGGCATCACCTACCGCTACGAGGCGCCGCGGGTGGTGTTTCGCGTCCGCTTCCCGGCCGCGAAGCCGACTTGACGCATTTGAGGTATTGTAGCGTTCCTGACGAATCCAAAAAATAAGAGTAGCCATGATCATGACCAAACCGACCCGGCCGGCCGCCGTCATCGCGGCGTTAATCGCCGCCGCCACCGTCGCCGCATCGGCCCAGGCCGCCGCTCCGATGGCCAAATTCCAGGCGCCGGGTTTTTATCGCACCACGTTGGGCGACTTTGAAGTCACCGTGCTCAACGACGGCACCATGGACTTGCCGGTCAGCAAACTGCTCAAGCAGCCGGCCGCCAAGACCGATGCCGCGCTCGCCAAATCGTTCGAGAAAAGCCCGCTGCAAACCTCGGTCAACGGCTTCCTGATCAACACCGGCGCCAAGCTGGTCCTGATCGACGCCGGCGCCGCCAGCCTGTTCGGCCCGACGCTGGGCCAGTTGCTGGGGAATTTGAAGGCGTCCGGCTACAAGCCGGAGCAGGTCGACGAGATCTACATCAGCCACATGCATGGCGACCACATCGGCGGCCTGGCGAGCAACGAGCAGCGCGTGTTTCCCAACGCCATAGTCCGCGCCGGCAAGCTGGACGCAGACTACTACCTGAACCCGGCCAACCTGGACAAGGCGCCGGCCGAGGCCAAGGATGATTTCCAAGGGCCGCTGGTGTCGATCAATCCCTACGTCAAGGCCGGCAAGTTCCAGCCCATCATCGCCAACAGCGAGCTGGCGCCGGGCATCAAATCCTATTTGAACGGCGGACATACGCCGGGCCACATCACCTACGTGGTGGAAAGCAAGGGACAGAAGCTGGTGTTGCTGGGCGATCTGGTACACGTGCAGGCGGTGCAGTTCGACAACCCGGGCGTCGGCATCCAGTTCGACGGCGACAGCAAGATCGCCATCGCCGAGCGCAAGGAAGCGTTCGCGGCGGCGGCCAAGGGCGGCTACCTGATCGGCGCCCCGCACCTGCCGTTCCCGGCGCTGGGCCATGTGCGCGCCAACGGCAAGGGCGGCTACCAATTCGTGCCCGTCAACTACACGCAGCCACGCTGATGTGAAAAGGAGCCTTGCGGCTCCTTTTAATGAGGTGACTACGCCAGCGCCGGGTAGTCCGTATAGCCTTCCTCGGCCGGCGCGTAGAAGGTCGCCGCGTTCCACTCGTTCAGCGGCGCGTCCTGCTTCAGGCGACGCACCAGATCCGGATTCGAGATGTAGGCCTTGCCGAACGCGATCGCATCGGCGGTGCCGCCGTCGAGCAGTTGCTGCGCGGCCTGCTTGTCCAAAATCTTTTCATTGGCGATGTACACGCCGCCGAATTCCTTCTTCAACAACGGACCCAGGCTATCCTCGCCGACGGCTTCACGCGCGCAGATGAAGGCGATGTTGCGCTTGCCCAGCTCGCGCGCCACATAGCCGAAGGTCGCGGCCGGGTTCGAATCGCCCATGTCGTGCGAATCGCGGCGCGGCGCCAGGTGCATGCCGACGCGGCCGGCGCCCCAGACGTCGATGCAGGCGTCGGTCACCTCCAGCATCAAGCGGGCGCGGTTCTCGATCGGGCCGCCGTAGCTGTCGCTGCGCTGGTTGGATTTATCCTGCAGGAACTGGTCCAGCAGATAGCCGTTGGCGCCGTGGACTTCCACGCCGTCGAAGCCGGCCTTCTTGGCGTTTTCCGCGCCTTTTTTATAAGCGGCCACCACGCCCGCCAGCTCTTCGGTGTCCAGCGCGCGCGGCACCGGATAGGGGCGTTCCGGACGCAGCAGGCTGACGTGGCCCTTGGCCGCGATCGCGCTGGCCGAGACCGGCGCGTCGCCGTTCAGGAAGCTCGGATCCGAGACGCGGCCGACGTGCCACAGCTGGGCGAAGATCACGCCGCCGGCCTGGTGCACGGCATCGGTCACCAGCTTCCAGCCCTCGACCTGCTCGTCGGACCACAGGCCCGGCGTGTCGGCGTAGCCCACGCCTTGCGGCGTCACGGAAGTCGCCTCGCTCAGGATCAGGCCGGCGCTGGCGCGCTGTTCGTAGTACTTGGCCATCAGCGCGTTCGGCACGCGGGCGCCGCCGACGGCGCGGGCGCGGGTCAGCGGCGCCATGACGATGCGGTTTTTCAGCGTGATGTCGCCGATGGTGATCGGGTCGAAGAGGTTTGCCATATTGGGTTCCTATAGTTGCATTTGATCGATGAAAGCCTGGATGACGGCCTCATCGCGTTTGAAATAATTCCACTGGCCGACACGGTGCGACGTGATCAGGCCGGCCTTGAGCAAGGTGGACAGATGCGCCGACACGGTCGACTGCGACAGCGCGGCCTTGCGGTCGATCTGGCCCGCGCACACGCCGAAGCTGTGCGGATGCACCTGCTCCGGGAAGGAGCGCTCCGGGTCCTTCAGCCACGCCAGGATCTCGCGCCGCATCGGGTTGGCTAGTGCTTTATGTATAGCGTCTATGTCCATCTGCATGTAACGATATATAGATCGTGTTTTGACGATTTCAATATCGCCATATTACGATATAAAAGAAAAGCGTGCTCGCGCCCGCAAAATCCTTTATCTTATTAAAACATTATATGAAGGCTAACGAGGCGCGTATGTCGAGTCATTACCTGGATGTGGCGATAGGGCTGTCTTACACCTTCCTGGCGGTGAGCCTGCTGTGCAGCGCCACGCGCGAAGCGATCGCGTCGCTGTTCCAGACCCGCGCCAAGGTCTTGCTCGACGCCGTGCTCACCATGCTGCACGAATCGGCCGGCAGGAAAAAAGTGCGCGGCATCTTGCCTTCGCTGCAGCGTTTGCTGCGCCTGGAGCGCGGCTTCCGGCTGGAGCAGCTGGGATCGCAGTCGCTGACCGCCGACGTCATGCGTCATCCGCTGATCGTCGGCATGGCGCAGCAGGGGCGCATGCCGTCCTACATTCCAGCGGCGATCTTCGCGCGCGCCTTCATCTCGACGCTGACCGCCAAACACGGCAAGGCGCAGACCGCCGCGCTGCTGCTGGCGAAAGTCGGCAACGACGGGCTGAGCCGAACGCTGCTGGCGATCATGGGGGAGGGGCCGGACAACGTCGCGGCGCTGGAGGTCGCCGTGCGCATCTGGTACGACACCGTGATGGAGCGCACCAGCGGCTGGTACAAGCGGCGCTCGCAGATGGTGTTGTTCGGCGTCGGCCTGTTCTACGCCTGCGCGCTGAACATCGACGCGCTGCAATTGTCGCAGCGCTTGTGGGGCGACGCGGCGGCCACGGCCACACTCGTGCAGAAAGCGATCGAGGCCAAGCCGGCGGCAGCGCCTGCGGCGGGCGCCCCCACGCCGACGCCGACGCAGCAAACCGCGCAAGCGAACCTTCAGTTACAGCAGGTCAAGGCGCTTCCGATAGGCTGGCCGTCGTCGCGCTTTGAGAACGCCGTCGGCACGTGCGCCTTCGTGGTGGCGCTGCTGTTTGCCCTGTTCGGCTGGATCATCACGGCGTTCGCGTCGTCGCTGGGCGCGCCGTTCTGGTTCGACGGCATCGGCTGGCTGTTGGCATTGCGCGGCAGCGGCGCCAAGCCGCCGGATACGACACCGTCCACCGCGCCGCTGGTGTTGCCGGGATCGGGCACGCCTACTTAAGCAGTTGCGCGCACTTCGACGACTGAATCGCCCGCTCGGTGATATCGCCGATGTCCTTGATGGACTCCGCCGTGCATGACGCTTGCGTCGCTTCATGCCGCGCCGGCGTGGTCGTCATCTGGCGATAGCCGACGACGCACAAGGCGATGGCCGCAGCGGCCACCACCAGCGCGCCGGCAAACCTAGACGGCATAGTGCAGCGCCAGCGCGATGACGGCCGGCAGCGTCTGGATCAGCAGGATCGATTTCTTGACGGTGATGCCGCCCCAGACGCCGGCCACCGCCACGCAAGCCAAGCCGAACACGGTGAACGCCGACGCGATGGCCGCGTCCGGATGGGCGAAGCCGACCACCAGTGCGGCGACCAGGAAACCGTTGTAGCAACCCTGATTGGACATCGCCGGCTGGACGATGTCGGCCTTCTCCTTGCTCAGGCCGAACACGCGGCGGCCGCGCGTCTGGAACAGCACGGTCTCCAGCAAAACGATGTACACGTGTATCAGTACCACCAAGCCGGTGACGATCTGGGCTGCTAAAAGCATGGACGCTCCTCGTTGTTATTGATATGGAAGGAACATTATGACGCGCCCCGGCCTCGGCGGCAATTTTGTTGCAATGGTATACTTTCGGTTCATCCGCTTCTGCGGGGACGACCCCGCCATCGTTCGGGAGCGCGACGTCCGCAGTGGCGTCATCCAAGCGGGGACGACCTTGCCGTAACCTGGAGAAGTAATGACCTGGATTATCCTCATCCTGGCCGGCCTGCTGGAAGTGACCTGGGCGGTCGGACTCAAATACACGGAAGGTTTCACCAAGCTGGTGCCGACGGCGCTGACGCTGACGGCCATGGCCGGCAGCATCGCGCTGTTGGGCCTGGCGCTGCGCACGCTGCCGTTGGGCACCGCCTACGCCATCTGGACCGGCATCGGCACCGTCGGCACGGTGATCTTCGGCATCGTCGTGCTCAACGAGCCGGCCAGCGCGCTGCGGATCGGCTGCATCGCCATGATCGTGGCCGGCATCCTCGGCCTGAAGATGGCGACGGTCTGATCACGCGGCCAGCAGCGCGCGGCGGCCGGCGGCCAGTTCCAGCGCCACGCCCGCCACGCGCGCGCCCAAGTGTGCCGAGGTCTTCAGGTCCGACGCGGTAGCGCCGGCTTCGGCAGACGCGTCCGCATCGGACTGCGACGCGGCGCCGAGGAAGTAGCTGTGGCGATTAAGCGCGTCCTCGGTGGTGCCGGAGGCATTATGGCCGGGCCCCAGGCCCAAGTTCACCCAGTGCATGCCGTGCTGCGCGGCGAAGATCGACAGTTGCTGCAGCGAGTTCAGCTTGTCGCCCGAACGCGAGGCGGCGTTAGTGAAGCCGGCGGCGATCTTGTTTTTCCACGTGCCGCCCTTGGCGAACACGGTGCGTGAAGTCGCATCCATGAACATCTTGAACTGGCCGGACAGGCTGCCCATGTAGGTCGGCGCGCCGAAGATGATGGCGTCGTAGCTTTCCAACGCATCCCAATGCTGGTCGATGGCGTCGACGCTGATCAGGGTACTCTCGGCGCCGGATACGCCGGCCGCGCCTTGGGCGACCGCCTCCGCTTGCTTGAGGGTATGGCCGTAGCCGCTGTGGTAGACGACGGCGATGCGAACTGGGTGGGTCATGGTGATCTCCAAAAGATGAATTAAGCGGTTTTGCCGGGATAGGCGGCGATGATTTTCATGAACTCGAGCGTGCGCGGCTTGGCCAGCAAGTCGGGCAGCACGGCTTCATAGGCGAGGCGGTAGGGTTTGTTGAGATGATGGGCAAGAAACTCTTCCTTGCTGCAGGCCCAGGTTTCATACAGAACGACGGTGTGCGGATCGTTCAGATCCTCATGCACCCAGGTGTTGATGAAGTCGGGCTCTTTCGACATGGCGTCGACGACGCCGAATAGCAACTCGCGCAGGCGGGCGCTGGTCTCCGGCTTGGCGCTCAGCGTGACGACAAACGATACGGTATTGGACATGACGGGCTCTCGAATGGTTGAAGGCAATGAAACCAGTGTAGGGGGGAGAGCCCGGTGCGACAACGGCCTGCGTGTGAACAGGCCGTACAGGAAAACTGAACGTTAGAAGACGGGATTGGAGCGGGTCAGGTAATACCACTCGCTGTTGGCGTTGGCCGCCGCGTCCGGGAACAGGATGCGGCCATCGAACTCAGCCAGCACCGGCGTGCCGTCGGCGCGGGTGCCGATTTGCTGACCTTGCGTCACGGGATCAAAGCTAGACCACTGGCGGCTGAAGCTGTCATCGGCGTGTTGCTTGTCATAGACCGCGACCATGCTCAGCGCTTCCATTTGGTCTGCCGCGATCGGCTCCGGCGAAGGCGCGTCGATCAGGCCATGGAAGGCCAGCGTGTTCATGATGGCGCGGTAGGCCACTTCGGGCGCTTGCGGATCGTCGTGCTGGCCGCATTCGAGCGTCATCGCGTAGCCGCCGGTGCTGCGCATATATTCGGTGGTGCCCATGCCGTAGCGCAGCACCGTTTGCAATTCGCTGCTGTTGCTCATGCGGCGCTGAACGCCGTCGCCGTAGGTGCGTAGCCAGCCGTCGACGAAGCGGCGCACGCCGAGGCGGCGCGCCATCGCGCGTTCCTGTTGCTCGTGCTTGAACGGCTCCAGCGGACCATCGTTGTCGCGCGGGCCGACCATGACGAAGGGTTCGCTGTCGGCGTTGAACGAGTGCAGGTCGAGCAGCACGTCGTGTTGGGCGAGAAGAGGGCACAGCCAGTTGGCGATGCGGTCTTCAAAATCCTGCGGATTTGAGTTCGGGAATAGATTGCGGTTCAGATTGCGTTCGCCCGAGCGTTCGCCTTTGGCGTAGGCCAGCGGGTTGGTGATTGGAACGAAGGTGACGCTGCCGTTGCGGATCAACAGCTTGCCGCTGTCGAGTTCCTGCATCACGCGCTCGATGGCCTTGGTGCCGCAGGTTTCGTTGCCGTGCACGGCGCCGGTGATGATCAGTTTCGTGCCGGGATGCTGGCCGGAGTACTGGTGAGATTTGAAATGCATTTGATTATTGAGGGACATAACTTATTTACGCGTGTAAGCGCTGCCACCCACCTTGCATGTGGTGGCAGCGCGGTAGCTGCGTTTAGACGGGTGGGTGATTGCTGATTTGCGGATCGTGCGAGAAAGCAATGCCTTCTTTTCCGTTATCCTTGAACTGCAGCGTAATATTCAACATCATTTTTTCGGTATTGGCGTCGCTGAAAGTAAGCAACTTACCGCTGACACTGACGCTTGCCGGGCTCAACTGATTGTTGACCGCAGGCTCGATCGTTACGCCAGTAAAGACGATGTCATAACCAGCCGTATCAAAAATCTGATAGTTAATGACGGTGTCGATCTCGGTGATGACCGGTACCGCAGGTGCGGTCGTCACGTCGTAGCTGCCTGGAGTACTACTCGGTTTGACGAAAACCAGAATGTTGACGAACGAAGTAGATGCTGGAAATGGGCTCATGAAGTAGCTTTCGTTGGTGGGTGGGTGGAAAGATAGTGTAAATAATCCGCGTCTAGATAAGGCATCGCGTCGAGTTGTTTTTTGATTTGGTTGACTTGATCACCTTGATTGAGGCAGGCATGTGCTTTTACCCAAGGAGCTAGTAGTTGGAAGTCGGCGCTACCGTTAATCAATGGCCGTAGCACGATGCGCACAGCTTCGCAGTGGTCGCGCGCCTTGGGGTCATTACGCATCTCGGCCAATTCTGCATTCAGCAATAACGCCTCGACTGTCGTGGTATTAATCGAGATGTCGGCTGGAGAAGAGGTGTGTAGTTGCATCAGCTTTTCCAATGCGGGCTGCAGCAACAGTGCAGCCTCAGCAGGCTGGCGTTGGTGCATAAGCATTGCCGCTTTTCTCTGCTGTACCCTTGCTACCAATGCATGTAGATTGAGTGCTTTTGGCTCCAACTTGCTAAGCTCGATGAACACTTTTTGCAATTTTTCCAAACGCGCGAAGGAAATGCTCGGCTTTTGTTCTTTATCTGTATCGATCATGCGTAGTTCCGCGACAGATTTCTTGCGTTGCCAGTTGCGGTTGCTGGGGTCTTTTTCGACCATGTTTTGCAGTAGTATAAATGCCTGCTGTGCATCTTTATGGCTGCCTGTCGCATCGCCGCGAGCTTGTTTGAGTTCGGACTGGCGGGACCACGCTCCTGTTAGCTGGTCTATCCATAGCGTTTCTTCAGGATATGCGTCATGCAAGGATCGCAGGAGAGTCAAAGCGCGGCCATATAGAACTTCGGCCTGTGCGAGCTTGCCGAGCTGTACTTGGGAGGTAGCTTGCCACGACAGGCTGTCGGCTAGATCCGCCGCCAGTTGCTTATCTTTGGGGGCGTGTTCAAAGGCGCGGGTTTTGAGCGCCACCGACAGTTCAAATTCACTTGCGGCGCTACGGGCATCACTGCGTTGCAAAGCCAGTGTGCCTAGGCTGTTGTGCGCGTAGGATTGCTCTATCCAACCGCCGATGTCGTCGGGCGAGGCTGCCGACTGACGATTGGCGTAAGTAAGATATTCTCCAAAATATTGCTGTGCGTGATCCCATTCCTTTTGCTCAAAATGGATCTGACCGAGCCAAAAGGCGTTTTCTCCCGCGCTTTTCAATAAGCCCATATCACTGGGCCTAGCTTGTAACTGCCTCTGAAGAATAGCGCGCCCCGACAGCAGTGCGGTATTAGCGCCGATGGGATCGGAGCGCGCGATACGGACTTCTGAAATCAATTGTAGTGACTTGGCGCGTTGGGCCAGCGCCTGATCGCTGTCGATGGCGAGCGCAGGATTGGAAAGGTACGACAGCGCGCGCTTGCTAACGCTGTCGAGTAGTTCGAGTTTGCCCAGTGGTCGCAATTTGTCGACAAACTCGCCCAAAACATAGCCCATGAGGCCCTCTGCCTCTGTACGATGCGCCTCTGCTTGCGTCTGTGCTGAACGCGCCATGAGGCCCAAGGAACCGGCCAACAATGTCAAGCCAGTCATTAACACCAAGACAGCCAGGCGCAACCGTTCGCCCCGTCGCGCGCCCATCAGCGAGGCATGGACAAAATCTTGTTCTTGTTGTGTGAAGCTGAAGCCCGTTGTTTTCAGTAATCGGCGTGCTTGATTGGCTTGGGTGCCGGACGGCAGCAGCATATCGCGCTTATTGCCGCTTTCCTGCCAACGCTTGGCTTGGGAACTGATGCGGCTGCGGACTTGTAGTGCTTGTCGATGTTCATCGATCCACGCCACCACTCGTGGCCAGCGGCGCAGCAGCGCTTCGTGGGCGATGCCAAACGCTGGGGCGCCGCCTTGCAGATCGCTGACAAACAGGTGAGCGTCCACCAGCGCTTGTACTAACTTGTTCTCGGCGTCGTTGCGCAACGCCGACCACGGGACGCGACGCGAGGTCACGGTCGATTCGTCGTCCGCTACCAGGACCAACTGCGATAAAACATGGGGCAGGGCGGCGATCTGTGCCGGACCTAGGGCGGAGATAACTTGCTCCGCGCGCGCACCGATGGAGCCTTCGAGGCCGCCCATTTCATGGAAGGCGGCATGGCTCAACTCGCCGGCGGGACTGCGCAACCGGTACAATTCCTGCAAACAATACTGCAGCAGCGGCAGCGTATCCGGGCCGGATTTCGCGGCGTTGATCAGCAACTCGTCCAGGCCTTCGCCGCGCTCATCTACTGTGTAGCGCAGCTGCGCCACCTGCGCCGGATGGCGGATGATCTGCGCGATGTCGGCGCTGCCGGGCGGCGTCAGGTCGAAGTGGCCGCCGCGCAGCTTCATGCTCATCAGTGCCGGATAGGCGGTCAGATGCGGATAAAAATCGTTGCGGCAACCAAGGATCAGCAACAGGCAGCCCGAGCGCGCCAGCTGGTCCAGCACGTTGATGAAGACCGCGCGCTCCTGCTCGCCGATATGCGGCAGCCGGAACACGGCTTCGAAGCGGTCGATGAAGACCAGCATCTGTATCGTCGACAACTGCTTCTGCAATTGCTCGATCACGCTGGGCAGATCCTGCGCCAAGCGCTGCGCCAGGGCCACCGCGCTGGTGTTCTCAAACAGCAG
>Ga0247809_1000866_pt1 | contig 13521 bp, 13 predicted proteins | sample UWRJL104311B1_FD_180951 | JGI IMG/M metagenome (GOLD analysis project Ga0247809, IMG submission 180951) | Plant litter microbial communities from Arlington Agricultural Research Station in Wisconsin, United States - UWRJ-L104-311B-1 | ecosystem: Environmental > Terrestrial > Plant litter >...
GCGGTGCCGGTGCTGCTGCAGCGCTGAATCTTCAACGCGCGGTGATCGCGGCGCTCAACGTGTCGACGGTTCCGCGCCCGCCGGCGGCATGTGCCAGATGCGGTGCCACAGTGCGCCGATGTCGCCAGTGGGCACCCGCCATTCGCGTTGCTTCGGGGGCACCGCCTGCCATGCGCCGTCGACCCGGCGCGCCACCTCGAACTGAAAGCTGTAGCTCGGCGCCGTGCCCATGCGCAGGTCTGACAGCACCAGCGTGCCGTCGGCCGTCGTCTGCGCCTGCATGAAGCCGCCGTTGAACCATTGCAGGCGCTGGACGGCCGGCACGTCGCGTGCCGCGTCCAGCGCTGCCTTGTCGGAGTCGAACCGCTGGAAAGTCATCGGGCCGCTGTCCGCCACCAGCGAGCGCTGGCCTTCGAGATAGCCGTCGGGTGTCATCACGATGACGCGCCAGAGCAGCGTGTTCAACGGCATCGGCGTCGACAGCCGCGGCGCGTCGGCCAGGCCCAGGGCGGCGAGTGCGCGTGCCGCGTCGCGGTCGACAATTTGCTTGGCGATCAACGACCAGCCGAGGTAGGCGGTGCTGAGCACCAGCCCGCCCACGAGCGCCCGTTGCGCCGATCTTCGTTCCGCCGCCCACCATGCAAAGCCGCAGGCCAGCAGCAGCCACAGCGTGTAGCCCAGGTCGATGATGAAGACCGTCGACCAGGATGTCGGCTGCACCGGCAGCGGCCACCACAGCTGGGTGCCGTACACCGTGAAAGCATCGAGCAGCGGGTGCGTGAGCAGCGCGGCCTGAATCGCCCAGAACCAGCGCGTCGGCGAATCGGCCACGCGGCCACCGCGGCGCTTGAACAGCCACCAGATCAGCCAGCCGACGATGGGCAGCACCAGCAGCGAATGGCTGAAGCTGCGGTGCACCGTCATCAGCGTCACCGGGTTGTCGGTGAATGGCTTGATGAGGAAGCTGTCGAGGTCGGGCAGCGTGCCGAGCGCCGCGCCTGCGAGCAGGGCAGCACGGCGATGCCGGGCGGGTGCGATGGCTGCAGCGACGGCGCCGCCCAGCACGATTTGAGTCAGTGAATCCACGCGCCGATCTTAGAGAGGCGCGGCGCCGCACCGTCGCCGAAAGGCCTTGCCGCGTGGAGACAGGGCCGTCAGCCGGCCAGCAGCGCGTCGACCTGGCGCAGGCCCTCGATCGTCTTGATGCAGGCGTCGGCCGCCTCGGTGCCCTTCACCGCGAAGTGCGCGTGGAAGTACTTGCGGTGTTCCACGTGCTCGTGGAAGTGGTGCGGCGTCAGCACCGCCGAGAGGATCGGCACGTTGGTCTCGAGTTGCAGCGCCATCAGCGTGCTCACCACCGTGCTGGCGACGAACTCGTGGCGGTAGATGCCGCCGTCGACCACCAGTGCGCAGCCGACGATGGCAGCGTAGCGGCCCGACAGTGCCAGGCGCTTGGCGTGCAGCGGGATCTCGAAGGCACCGGGCACGTCGAGCACATCAATGCGCTCGCGCGGGAAGCCCTGGCGCGCCATTTCTGCCAGGAATGCATCGCGTGCCTGGTGAACGATGTCGGCATGCCATTGCGCTTCGACGAAGGCGACGCGCTGCGGCTCGGAGGCCGTGATGGCCGAAAGGGGAAGGTCGTTGATCTGACTCACGGTGTGCCTCTTGAAAGCAGGTTTCCTGAATCAGGGCGCACGAAGCCGGCGGCCGGCCACGCACGACGAAACGCGCGCAGCCATGCCGACGGTCCGCGCTCTCTTTCATCCGGACTGTGACCGTCGGCTCCGGAATCGCACCGGAATCTGCTGACCCTGCGGCGCATGACGCATCGCAGGCGCTCGCGGGCTTGTGCGAACGAGTCGCCATCACCGCCGGTGGGGAATTGCACCCCGCCCTGAGAACGCTGCGGGTGCCGACTGGACACCCGCCGGGGCGATTCTAGGCAGAGGCGCGGGCGTGTGCTGTCACTCCGGTTGTGCGTCCAGCACCCGCGTGGGGTTGTTGCGGCCGCGTTCGCTGCGTACCACATGAAGGCCCGCACCGACCAGCAGCGCGATGCCGATCCAGGCCCAGGTGTCGGGCACGTCGCCCCACACCACGTAGCCGAGCAGCATCGCGAACAGCAGGGCCGAGTAACGGAATGGCGCCGTCAGCGACATGTCGCCCTGGCGCATGCTCTGCACGAGCAGAAAGTACGCCGTAGCGAGAAAGGCGGAGGCGAGGCCGAGCGAGGCGAGGTCCCCAGCGGTAAACGGTCTCCATCCTTGCCACAGCGACAGTGCGCCCGCGAGCAGGGCGACGGCGACCGACGTCGCCAGCGTGACGACGATGGAGGGAATCGTCGGGTCGATGCGCCGCGTCAGAAGATCGCGCGCCGCTTGAAACAGGGCGCCTACCAAACACATGAGTGCCCAGCCGTCGATGCCTTGGCTATCGGGCCGCACGACGCACAGCACGCCCGCAAAGCCGAGCAGCACCGCGGCCCAACGCGCGATGCCTGCGCGCTCGCGCAGGAAAACGACCGCGAACACCGTCATGAAGAGCGGCGCCGCGAGGTTGATGGCCGTGGCGGTGCCGAGCGGGAGGTGGAACAGCGAGAACAGGTAGAGCACGGTCGCACAGGCATCGACCGCGGCGCGCATCGCCACCCGAGGCTGGACGACTCCGCCCAACCGCTTCGTGGCCCCCAGCGCCCGAACGACCAGGAGTACGAGCGACGTCGCCATGCAGCCGCGCAGGAAGATAAGTTGCGCCGATGGCATGCCCTGGCTCACGTACTTCGAAATCGCGTCGTTGACGACGAAGCAGCCCATGGCGCCTACCATCATGAGGACGCTGCGCCAGGGGTTCTTCGCGTTCATTGCACCTTGCGGCGGGTGAGAGGTCATCGATGGTTTCGCGGCGGACACCGGAGCGTACGAGAGGCGGCCGGGAGGGCGCCACAACCGAGCGCCCGCGAGCGGGCTAAACCGCGCTCCGATGCCTCTCGATGCACACGTCCAGCGTCTCCTCGCCAGCGCGCTTCCACCAGTCCAAAGCGGAAAAGATCTCGACCTCGCTGAAGCCCGCGAAGCCGGCGTCCTCTACCCATCCGCGGATCTTCTTCAGTTCGACGACGCCGTCGCCCATCATCCCGCGATCCGACAGCAAGTCGCGCGTGGGCGTGAGCCAGTCGCACACGTGGTAGGCAAGCAGGCGCTCCTTGCCGGCGCGCGCGATCTGCTGCTGCAGCTTCGGGTCCCACCACACGTGGTAGATGTCGAGCGCCACGCCGAGGGCGCCGGTCTTGCCCGCGTCGAGTTCATCGCAGAGGTCGAGCGCATGTTCGAGCGTGTTGATGCAGGCGCGGTCGGCCGCCTGCATCGGGTGCAGCGGCTCGATGGCCAGCGGCATGCCGACTTCGCGCGCGTACTCGAGCGATCCGGCGATGCCGTCGCGCACTTCGTTGCGGGCGCGAGCGATGTCTGTGTAGGCAGCCTTGCCGTCGAGCGCGCCGGGCAGGGCACCGACGACCAGCACGAGGCAGGGTGCGTCGAGCGTCTTGGCCTCGTCGATGGCGCGGCGGTTGTCGTCCAGTGCGGCTTTCAGGCCGGTCGCGTCGGGCGCAGGGAAGAAGCCGCCGCGGCAGTAGCCCGACAGGCCGATGCCGTGTGCCTTGAGCTGCGCAGCGACCTTGTCGAGGCCGACGGCCGCAACCTGGTCCCGCCACGGGCTGATCGCGCGGATGCCACGCTCGGCGCACTGGTCGATGATGCGGTCGAGCGGCACCTCGGCGCCCGATTGCTTGCGCACCGTGGCCGTGTTGATCGACAGCCAGTCGTGGTTCTGCGAGAAATCGCGCATCGAGGTCATTCGACGCCGTTGATCGCCAGCAGCGTCTTCATGCGCTGCACGGCAAGCTCGGGTTTCTCCAGCACGTTGGCCGCGTCGGCGAGGCGAAACAGTTCGGCGAAGTGCTGCAGCGAGCGGGTGCTCTGCTGGCCACCGACCATCGTGAAATGTTTCTGGTGGCCGTTGAGCCAGGCCATGAACACCACACCCGTCTTGTAGAAACGCGTGGGCGCCGCGAAGATGTGGCGCGACAGCGGTACCGTCGGGCCGAGGATGGCGTGGAACTTGTCCACGTTGCCCTGCGCGAGTTCGCCCAGCGCCGAGCTCGCGGCCGGTGCAATGGCGTCGAAGATACCCAGCAGAGCGTCGCTTTGCCCATGCATCGGCTCGCTGCCCTGGCCGTCGCCCGCGATGAGTTCTGCGTAGTTGAAGTCGTCGCCGGTGTACATGCGCACGCCGGAAGGCAGGCGGCGCCGCATGGCGATCTCCTTGTCCTTGTCGAGCAGCGAAATCTTGATGCCGTCGACCTTGTCCGGGTGCGCCGCGATGATGCCGACCGCCGTGTCCATGGCGGCGTCGACGTTGCTCGTGCCCCAGTAGCCCGCGAGTGCCGGATCGAACATCTCGCCCAACCAATGCAGCACCACAGGCTGCTTCGCCTGCGACAGGATGCGGTCGTACACGCGCTCGTAGTCGGCGGGGCTCTTCGCGACGCGGGCCAGCGCGCGGCTGGCCATGACGATCAGCTTGCCGCCGAGCTTCTCGATGGCGGCCATCTGCTCTTCGTAGCCGCGAATCACGTCGTCGACGTTCTTGACCTCGTCGAGGTTCAGGTGGTCGGTGCCGCAGCCCGAGGCGACCAGCGCGCCCGGCACGTCCTTGGCGGCATCGAGTGAGCGGCGGATGAGTTCGAGCGAGGTCGGCCAGTCGAGGCCCATACCGCGTTGCGCGGTGTCCATCGCTTCGGCGACGCCCAAGCCCAGCGACCAGAGGTGCTGGCGGTAGGCGATGGTCGTGTCCCAGTCGACAGCGGCCTGCAGCCACGGATCGACCACGGCCAGCGGGTCGGCCACGACGTGCGCGGCCGAGTAGGCGATGCGGTTGAACTTCACGCCAGCGGGCGGTTTCGCCGGCACGCTGCCGCGCAGCGCATACGGAGAAAGCGAGCCATCAGCGGTGGGCAGGGTCAGGGTGAGAGCCATGGCGTTCGCTCCTCAGACCTTCAGCGTGGGCACGTCGATCCAGCGGCGTTCCTTCCACGACTCGAGCGCGGCCTCGACCAGCTGCACGCCCTTGGCGCCTTCGGGCAGCGTCCACTTGTACGGCTCGTTCTCGACCACGTGGCGGATGAAGTGTTCCCACTGGATCTTGAAGCCGTTGTCGTAGACCTGCGAGTCCGGAATCTCCTGCCACTGGTCGAAGAAGTTCATCGTCTGCTTCTCGTCGGGGTTCCACACCGGGCGCGGCGTGGCGACGCGCGACTGCGCACGGCACGACGAAAGGCCCGCGACCGCCGAGCCGTCGGTGCCATCGACGTGGAAGGTGACGAGGTCGTCGCGCCGCACGCGCGTGACCCAACTCATGTTGATCTGCGCGATCACCGGCTCGCCCTGGTGGCCGGTCAGTTCGCAGGTGGCGTAGGCGGCGTCGTCGGCCGTCGCTTCATAGGGTTGGTCGTTCTCGTCCCAGCGCTTGGGGATGTGCGTCGCGCCGATGCAGCTCACGGACTTCACTTCGCCGAACAGGTTGTCCAGCACGTAGCGCCAGTGGCACATCATGTCGAGGATCATCCCGCCGCCGTCTTCCTTGCGGTAGTTCCACGAGGGCCGCTGGATCGGTTGCAGGTCGCCCTCGAACACCCAGTAGCCGAACTCCAGGCGCACGCTCAGCATGCGGCCGAAGAAGCCGGCGCGGCGCAGCATATCGAGCTTGCGGAGACCCGGGAGAAACAGCTTGTCTTGCACAGCACCGTGCTTGAGGCCCGAGCCTTCGGCCAGGCGCGCAATCTCGACCGCTTCGTTCAGGTTGGTCGCGATCGGCTTTTCGCAGTACACGTGCTTGCCGGCGCGGATCGCCTTGGCCAGCAGGGTAGGGCGCATCTGCGTGGTGCCGGCGTCGAAGAAGATCGTGTCGTCGGGGTTCTCGAGCGCCTTGTCGAGGTCGGTGCCCCAGCGCGCGATGCCGTGCTTCTTGGCCAGTGCTTCCATCTTCTCGGCATTGCGGCCGATGAGGATCGGGTCGGGCATGACCTTGTCGCCGTTGCTGAGCGTGACGCCACCCTGAGCGCGAATGGCGCAGATGGAGCGGATCAAGTGCTGGTTCATGCCCATGCGTCCGGTGACGCCGTGCATGATGAGTCCGAGTCGTTGTGTAGCCATGGTTTCTCTGCTTGCAGAAGTGAGTGGGTGATGGATTACTGCGGCGAGAGGCCGGCGGCCTTCACCAGCTTGGCGTTGCTGCCGATCTCTTCCTTGATGTAGGCGTCGAACTGCGCGGGCTGCAGCGTCCATGCATCGGCGCCCAGCTTCAGGAAGCGTTCCTTGACTTCGGGCGTCGCGAGGGCCTTCACGACCTCATCGTGCAAGCGCGTGACGATGTCGCGCGGCGTCTTGGCCGGCGCCATCATCCCGATCCAGAAGTTGAATTCCGAGCCCGGCACGCCGGCTTCGGCCGTGGTCGGCACATCGGGCAGCGCGGCCGCGCGCTTGGGCGAACCGACGGCCAGCGCCAGCAACGTGCCTTCCTTGATCTGGCCGATGACCGGCGCGATCGGCGAGAAGTAGTAGTCGACGCGGCCCGACAGCACTTCGGTCACGGCTTCGCCCGATCCCTTGAACGGGATGTTGGTCGCATCGATGTTCGCGGCCATCTTGAATTTCTCGGCGTTCAGGTGCGTCGCGCTGCCCTGGCCCGCGGACGCGAAGTTGATGGTGCCGGGCTTGGCTTTGGCGGCGGTTACCAGATCCTTCAGCGTCTTGATGTTCTTCGAAGGCGAGATCACCAGGGCGTTGGGCAACGTGGAAATCGGCGTGACGCCTGCGAAGTCGGCCACGGTGTCGAAGGGCAGCTTGGCGAAGGTCGACGGGCTCACCGTGTGCGACGACGAATGAATCATGATCGTGTAGCCGTCCGGCGCGGCCGTCGCCACGGCCTGCTGGCCGATGGTGCCGCTGGCGCCGCCGCGGTTGTCGATCACCAGCGTCTGGCCCATGCTCTGGCTCATCTTGTCGGCGATGGCGCGGGAAATGATGTCGGTGGTGCTGCCGGCGGCGAAGGGCACGATCACGCGGATCGGCTTCGTCGGATAGCCGTTTTGCGCCAGGGCGCCCTGCGTGGTCAGAGTGGCGATGCACGCCAGCGAGGCGGCCGCGGCAATGCGGGCAAAAGTGGTCATGAATGTCTCCGTTGGGTTCTGGCGCACCTGCATGGGCGCTGGCTGACTCTTTAATTCACCAATTGGTGAATTGACAGCGATTTTCCAGCCGCAGGGGCAGGCGGTCAATCCGCGTGACGGAGGTCTGACTCAGGGATTTCCCCGATTTTCCCGATGTCCGCGGGAGGCGCGGACCGGCGCGTTCTGGGCGTCGTCAGTAAGCGGCGCCCATGGCGTCCCATTGAATGGCTGCGCCGACGCGCCCGGTTGCGAACCCGATTGCATTCGACGACGACAGATCGATTTGTCCGTCGACGATCCTTAAGCGCACCGCTTCGTCGCTGTGCGCGTAGAGCGTGGGATGAAGCGCCGCGAACGCGCGCCGCTCGCCCACCGGCAGCGCGGCCATGCCGTCGACGTAGTGGTGACCGTTGCGCTCGACGTGGTCGAGGCCCAACCACGCGACGAGCGCCAGGTCCTGCTGGAGCCCGACACCCGCCTGCATCGTGAGGTCCTCTCCCGACAGGAACAGCGGCTCTCCACGCGCGCGGGCTTGTGCACAGCGCGCCGCGTTGACGATCGATTTGTAGAAGCCCTTGCAGCTCTTGCTCGACACGCCGGTGTAGCCGAGCGCTCGGGCCTGCATGAAGCTGTCCAGCGTGGCGTCGGACTCGTCGATCAGCAGCGGCATGCGTGCAGCGACCGAGCGCACGTCGCGCTCGAGCGCATGCGCGCGCCGGATCGGCTGTTCGATGAAAACGGTCTTCGCGGCCAGCGCTCGCAGCTGCGGCGCTGCGAGAAAGGCATCGAGGAATTGCGAGAAGTCCGCCACGTCGGCGTACTGCTCGTTGCCGTCGAGCGTGACCAGCTCTGCGTGCGGGTCGATCACTTCGGCGATGCGCGCCAGACGATCGATGTCGGCACGCGTGTCGCCCGACAGCTTGAGCTTGAAATGGCGGTGGCCGTAGCGCGCGATGGCGCCTTCGAGCGATGCGGGCAATCCGTCGTGCGGGTCGACATCACCGAGATCGGCCTCGCGGATCGCATCGGCCAGTCCGACGGTGTGGCGTGCGGCGATCGACGTGCGTCCGCGGGGCAGCGCCAGGAACGCGTCGAGGTCGAAGCCGCTCAGGTCCGGCGCCAAGTCATGGCGCGCCAGGTCGATGCCGGCGACGTTGCGGGCCATCGCATCGCCGAAGCTGCAGCCCAGGTGCAGGCACACGGCATCGAGCACGGCGCGGTCGATCAGTGCGGGCCCGTAGCTGGCCACCAGCGGCAGCAGGCCCTGACGCAAGCCCATCGCCAGCACATCCTCGTAATGCTCAGCGAAATGGTCCCACGCGCATTGCGCCGCGCCGGACGTGGTGTAGGCCTCGCGCGCATTGCGCAGCGCCTGGCGCAGCTGTTCGAAGTTCTGTGCGTTCGATAGCGCCGGGTTCTTGTCGAACCACTTCGGGATCATCATTTCCGCCGCACAACCTTCGCTGGTTCGGCCGTCCTCGAAGCGGATGCGGGCGCGCACGTAGACCTGCGGGCACGCGGTAACCGTGACGGCACCGAATCGAAAGGGCAGGCGCAACGCCACGTCGCGCTCGGTGAAAACGATGTGGTCGACGTGGAAACGGGGCGCCGCGTGGGCCATGGTGTTTTTCCCAGTGCGTGCAGCGCGTGCCGATGGCGCGCGCCACTCAATGATCGAGGATGCCTTGCGAGAAGAAGTGCGCGCGAATCGTCTTGGCGTGCTCGCCGAAGGCGGCCGAGCCCATGATGTCCAGCGGGCGTTCGCGCGGCAGCTCGATGTCATAGACCGCCGCGATGGAACCAGGCCGCTCGCTCATCACGATGACGCGGTCCGACAGGTAGACCGCTTCGGGAATGCTGTGCGTGATCAGCATCACGGTCTTGCCCGACGCGGCCCAGATGCGGCGCAGCTCGAGGTTCATCTTCTCGCGCGTCATCGCGTCTAGCGCGCCGAAAGGCTCGTCCATCAGCAGCACGCTCGGGTCGTGCAACAGGGCACGGCAAATGGACGCGCGCTGTTGCATGCCGCCTGAGAGTTGCCAGGGGTACTTCCCCTCGAAACCACTGAGGCCTGCCATCGCGATCAGTTCGCTGGCGCGCGCACGCGCCGCCGCCATGGGCATGCGGCGGATCTCGGCCTGCAGCAGGATGTTGTCGAGCACCGTGCGCCAGGCCAGCAGCACCGCGCTCTGGAACACGATGCCGACGTCCTTCTGCGCGCCTTTGATCGGCTTGCCCGACAGCGTGAGCGACCCGCCAGTGATCGGAAGCAGGCCCGCCACCATCTTCAGCAGCGTGCTCTTGCCGCAGCCCGACGGTCCGACGACCGAGACGAACTCGCCCTTGCGGATGGCGAAGTCGAGCGGCTTCAGTGATTCGACCGGCCCGTCCTTGGTCTGGTAGATCTTGGTGACACCGCGGGCTTCAATCAGGACGTCGGTTGGCATGGGCTCGGGAGGTCAGTTCGCGGGAAGGAAGTCGAGGGTCACGTAGTCTTCCGGCTTGCCGCGCGTGGCCGCGTCCATGCCGCCGTACTGCACCAGCAGGTCGAGCGAGTCGTTCACGTTCTTCATGCTCACGCGGAAGGGACGCTGGTTGGCGGTTTCCTTGGTGTGATACAGCGCGACGCTCTGCTTCATGCCGACGATGAGCGTGTCGCGCACGCCCGCCTTGGCATTGGCCTTGAGCATCGCGTCGACCGCGGCCTCAGGGCTTTTCTCGGCGGCTTCCGCGGCCTTGGTCGACGCGCGCATGAAGCGCTTCACCAGGTCGGGGTTCTCGGTCAGCAGATTCTTGTTGGTGATGATTCCGGAGCTGATCTGGTTCACGCCGGAATCGGCGAAGCGGATCGGCGTCACCGGCTTGCCGGTGGCGTCCTGCAGCTTGATCGCCTGGTCCATCACGTAGCCCAGCAGCAGGTCGGCCTGGCCGTTCATCACCGCGTTGAGCTTGGTCTGGCCGTCGCCCGAGACGATCTTCACCTGGTCGGGCTTGATGTCGTTGACCTTCAGGAAGAGCGGCCACATCTGCGACATCGAATCGCCCGGCGTGGTCGCCACCGTCTTGCCGACGATGTCCTTCGGCGTCTTGATGTTCTTGTCGGTGAAGCCCATCACCGACATCGGGCTCACCTGGAACAGCACGCCGGTCGACTTGAGCGGCGCGCCCTTGGCGGCAGCCTTGATCATGGTCGTCACGTCGATATAGCCGAAGGTTGCCGACTTCGCCGCCACAGCCTGTGCCGTGACCGCCGAACCGCGGCCTTCCTGGATCTCGAGGTCGATGCCTTCCTCTGCGTAGAAGCCGCGCTCCTTGCCGAGAAAGAAGGGCGCGTGCTCGCTGTAGAGGTACCAATTCAGCATCAGCGTGACCTTCTCGGGCGCCTTGGTCTGCGCATGCGCCGGTGCGGCGGCCATGACCACCGCGGTGGCTGCGGCTGCGATCAGTGTGGGAATCAGTCTCTTCATGGTGTTGTCTCCGGTTGTGTCTTTGTGGATGAAGCAGGAACTCACTGCACCTGGCGCTGCGATGCGTGCCAGGGGATCATCAATCGCTCGGCGAGATCGACGGCCACGAAAAGAATGACGCCGATGCTCGACAGAACGACCAGCGCAGCGAACATCAGGGGCAGGTCGAAATTGCCGTTGGCCACTTGCAGCACATAGCCGATGCCGGAGTTGGAGCCGACGAATTCGCCGACGACCGCACCGACCACGGCCAATGTGACCGACACCTTCAGGCCGCTGAAGATGGCCGGCAGTGCCTGCGGGAGGCTGATCTTGAAGAAGGTCTGCAGGCGGCTCGCGCCCATCGAGCGGGCGAGGTCGAGCATGTCGGGCTCGACCGACTTGAAGCCCATCACGGTGGAGACCACCACCGGGAAGAAGCCCAGCAGAAAAGCCGAAATCACCTTGGGAAAGATGCCGAAGCCGAACCACACCACGAACAGCGGCGCGATGGCGACCTTCGGGATGCTCTGTGAAAACACCAGCAACGGATAGACGTAGGACTCGATCAGTCGCGAGTACGCGATCACCATTGCCAGCGGAATGCCGATGACGATCGTGAGCCCGAAGCCGCCGAGCGTGGCGAGGGTGGTCTTCCAGCTTTCGCTCAGCAACCGCGGCCATTCGGCGATCAGCTGCTTCACGACTTCGAGTGGCGGAGGAATCAGGTACGCCGGGATCTTGAAGAAGCGTATGGCCAAGTCCCACAGCACGAGCAGCACGATGACAAGAAAGAATGGGCGCAGGGCCGGGTGCAGAAGAAGTCTGCGAATCATCGAGCGTTGTCTCCGGGTGACGCGCGCGTCACTCCGACCGCGCACCTAAGTAACCAATCGGTGAATTGTTGGGGCGTGCCGAGTCCGTGTCAACGACACTTAGGGAAATCACGCAGGGTCAGGCAGAGGTCAGCGCAGCACGTAGCCGAGCACCATCTCGGTCATGTGCGACAGGCGCTGCGCAAGGGCTTTCGGCGCTTTCAGGTCGCGGCCGAAAATGGCGGACAGCGTGGCGTTGTTCGAAAGGTAGAAGTAGCAAATCGACGCGATCGAGATGTAGAGCTGGATCGGGTCGACGCCGTCTCGAAACAGGCCCTGCTGGCGTCCGCGCTCGAGCACATCGGCCAGCAGTTGCACGAGCGGCGAGTTCATCTCCTGGATGCGTGCAGACTGTTTGAGATGAACCGCCTGGTGCAGGTTCTCACTGTTGAGCAGCGTGATGAATTCGGGATGCTCGAGGTAATAGCGCCAGGTGAAGGACACCAGTTGGCGTACCGCTTCCACCGGGTCCATCGCGTCCAGATGCAATGCCTGCTCGGCCGCGCGGATGTCGGCGTAGGTCCGTTCGAGCACTGCGAGGAACAGATCGTCCTTGTTGCCGAAGTAGTAGTAGATCAGCCGCTTGTTCACACCCGCCTGCTCGGCGATGCGGTCGACGCGTGCACCTGCGAAACCGCTTTGCGCGAACTCTTCCAGCGCTGCGGCGAGGATGCTGCGTTGCGACTTGTCTGCGTCGCGCGATCGCGGCGGCTGCGCGGGCTTGGAGAGGGTTGTGGCCATGGGCTGCTTTTTACTAACCGTTCGGGGAATTATGTTCGGAGCGGGATGTCGCGCTGCGGCGTCCCTGCGTCCGTCGAGCATGCTCGGCTCGAAAAAAAAGCCGGCAAGTGCCGGCTTTCTCGACGCGACGCACGAGGCGTCAAACGCTTACTTCACGTGCTTGCCGATCAACGCAGCAAGTTCAAACATCGAGACCTGCGGCTTGCCGAAGATTTCCTTCAGCTTGGCATCGGCATTGATGTTGCGCTTGTTGGCCTTGTCTTGAAGATTGTTCTTCTTGATGTAGTCCCACAGCTTGCTCACGACAGCGGTGCGCGGCAGCGGCGTCGAGCCGACGACTGCGGCCAATGCCGGGCTCGGCGTCAGCGCCTTCATGAACGCTGCGTTGGGCGTGCGCTTCTTGGCGGGCGCAGCCTTCTTAGCGGCAACCTTCTTGGCCGGAGCTGCCTTCTTGGCAGGTGCCGTCTTCTTCGCAGGGGCAGCGGCCTTCTTTGCCGGTGCTGCCATCTTCTTGGCCGGAGCGGCCGTCTTCGCGGGAGCTTTCTTGGCCGGAGCCTTCTTTGCAGTTGCCATGGTTGATTTCCTTTTTTGGTTGGACATTTCACCAATGAAAAACTGCGTCTCCACTGGCAAGGCGGATGCTAAAGGAGAAAAAACGTGTTTCCAAGGGAAAACAGGACTTTTTCATTGGGCGCTGTTGTTTTTTCCAGAGGTAAAAATGGGCACTCCGGGCCAGGTGAGCAAGCCGAGGCCCGATCAGTTGGACGACGACGCCACGCGACGTGCCGGCCAGGTCGCGAGAACCACGCCTGCCAACGCCGCCCCGAAGGCCAGCATCTGCGCGCTGCCGAGACGCTCATCGAGCACCAGAACGCCCACCAGCGCGGCGCTCACCGGCAACAGCACGGTGAACACGCCAGCCTGCGCGGCAGGCACGCGCTTCAGACCGGTCATCCAGAGCCACACGGTCCAGATGCTCGCTGCCATCGCATAGGCAACCAGAAGTGCCCACGTGCCAGCGCCGACGGCGGCGAAATCGAACTTGAGTGCCAACCAAATGCCGAACGGCGTCGACAGTGCGAAGCCCCAAAGGTTGATGAGCGAAGAGATTCGTTTGGGGCCGAGATGGCCGGTGAGCGACTTCCCGATCACGGCGTAGGCGGCTTCGCAAAGCACCGCGCAGAACACGAGCACGTTGCCGAGCCAGGGCATGGCGGTGCGCGGCGCAATC